>OKTX01000729.1_pt1 | contig 15709 bp, 12 predicted proteins | sample 1606261 | NCBI WGS metagenome assembly OKTX01 (sample SAMEA3879543, study PRJEB24766) | human gut metagenome | biome: human-associated habitat; feature: feces | place: USA | collected 1985/1987 | reverse complement strand
GCAGCGGAGCAGAGGCGCCGTCCGGCTTTTCAGGACACCGAGCAGCTGTTCGACGAGCCGGAGGAGGAACCGGAGCCGGAGGAACCGCCGGAGCCGGAGCCCCTGCCGGAGGATGTGCTGCGGGATGCCAAGCGCCGCTGCAACCGGCTGCGCGGCGGACTGATATGGGGGATGCTCCCGGCGCTGGCACTGGTGGCCGCAGCGGTGCTGCAGGAGTTGGAAAAGCTGCCGTCGGCGTGGCTGGATGCGTCGCTGCTGCGGTGCGCCGCCCTGGGAGCGGGGCTGCTGCTGACGGCGCTGGCCTGTATGCCGGTGTGGAAGCAGGCTGCGTCGCTGCTGCGTGAGGGAAAGGCGGGCTGTGAGCTGTGCGCCGCTGTCGCCGTGCTGACGCAGCTGATCTGCTGTGTGTGCGGCGTGGTCACGGGCAGTACCCTGGCCCTATGCCGCCGCCGGCGCGCTGCTGATCCTGGCCTGCCAGTGGGGTTTGTACCTGGAGGCGTCGGCACTGCGGAACGCCTACCATCTGCTGGTGCTCAACGGCACCGTGCCCTATGTGGCGTCGGTGACGGCGGCGGGCGTATGCAGGCAGCAGGGGACGGCAGAGGGTTTTTACCGTCTGTGCAGCAAGCCCGATCCGGCGCGGAGATGGCAGAATTACGCCCTGCCGCTGGTGCTGGCCACGGCGGCGGTGCTGTCCGGCGTGGTGTGCTTTTCCGGCGGGAATATGAGCGATTTCCCCTGGGTGCTGACGGCGCTGACCACCGCCGGCGCGGGGCTGGGGATTCCCCTCAGCGGGGCTCTGCCCATGTACTATCTGTCCCGGCGGCTGAGCCGCAGCGGCTGCGCCGTCGCAGGCTATGCCGGGGCGAAGGCGGTCAGCCGGCCGCGGCGGCTGGTGCTGACGGACGACGATCTGTTCCCGGCGGGAACGGTGACACTGAACGGCTATAAGGTCTTCGGCGAGGAGCGCAGCCGCGCGGTGTCCTACGCCGCGTCGGTAGCCAGGGCGGCTGGCAGCAGTCTGACGCCGCTGCTGGAGCGCCAGCTCACCGCCGAGGGAGGTTTTCACCTGTCGGTGGAGTGGGTGAACTACTGCGAGGAGGGCGGCGTGGAGGCCAATATCCGGGGCGAAACGGTGCTCATGGGCAGCGCGTATTTCATGAAGAAGCGCCGGGTGGCGCTGCCCCGTGATATGAAGCTGTCCACCGGTGTGTTTCTGGCGGTGGATGGGGCGCTGACCGCCGTGTTCGCCGTGAAATACCAGCCCTCCCGCAACGCGGAGTGGGCGCTGCGTACCCTGAAGCGCTTTCACATCACGCCGGTGCTGGCTGTCCGCAGCGGCAACGTGACGCCGGGGCTTATCAAGCGGAAATTCGGCGTGGACGCCAGGCCGGTGTACCCGGATGTCTCCACCCGTCTGGCGCTGGCGCAGCTGGCGGAGCAGCGGGGCGAGCAGCCCTATGTCATCGTCTGCCGGGAGGGGCTGATGCCCCTTGTGGAGTCCGTGGCCGGCAGCCGCCGGGCGGTGAAGGCCGTGCGCACCGCCACCATTTTGGGCTACATCGGCGCGGCTGTGGGCGTGGCGCTGGCCTATTACCTGACGTCCATCGGCAATTTCGCCCTGCTGACGCCCATCGCCATGGTGGTGTATCAGCTGCTGTGGCTGCTGCCCACGCTGCTGTTGGCCGGGCTTGTGAAGCACTACTGACGGCGACTCCGTCGCTTTGCCCATAGAACAAAGCCTGCCATTGTACAACCTGACGAAAAGTGGGGAATATCAGCGCACATTTCCCACAAATATTTAAATTAGAGGTTGTCAGGCCAGCGGAAATACTATATAATCGGTACGTTGAGCTACTGTCCGCGGCTGTGGGCGGCGGACTTCAAGAAAATGAAGGGAGAACATCATCACTATGACTGCTAACGACATTCGCAATATCGCCCTGCTGGGTCACGGAGGCTCCGGCAAGACCTCTCTGGCTGAGCAGATGCTCTTTATGACCAAGGGTACTGACCGTCTGGGCAAGACCGCCGACGGCAACACCACCTGCGACTATGATGCCGAGGAGATCAAGCGCCAGATATCCATCTCCCTGGCCTTTGCCCCCGTGCAGTATAAGGGCAAGAAGATCAACGTCATGGATGCCCCCGGCAACTTCGATTTCTCCGGCGAGGCCGTGTGCGCTATCCGCGCCGCCGAGTGCGCCGTCATCGTGGGCAACGCCAAGGACGGCCTGTCCGTGGGTATGGAGCGTACCTGGAAGATGCTGGGCAAGAAGCCCCGGATGATGTTCATCAACCGCGTGGAGGAGGCCAACGCCGACTACGCCTCCTGCGTCGAGGCCATCAAGGCCAAGTACGGCACCGCCATCGCCCCCATCGTGGCCACCAAGGCCGACGCCAACAAGGCTGTCACCGTCATCGTGGACCTGCTGCACAACAAGGCTTACGACGCCAAGGGCGAGTGCGCCATCCCCGGCGACATGGCCGACGAGGTGGAGGCCCTGCGCGCTGAGCTGATGGAGGCCGCCGCCGGCGCCGACGAGGAGCTGATGGAGAAGTTCTTCGAGACCATGGAGCTGTCCGCCGAGGATATGGCCAAGGGCCTGAAGATCGGTGTGCGCGACGGCAGCGTGTGCCCCGTGCTGTGCGGCTCCGCCGTTACCGGTATGGGCGTGGATATGCTGATGCAGACCATCGTGGACCTGGTGCCCGTGGCCACCGATATGCCCGCCGAGGCTGCCGAGGACGATGACGGCAACGCCATCGAGGTCGCCTATGACCCCAACGGCCCCACCGCTGCCTTCGTGTTCAAGACCATCTCCGACCAGTACGGCAAGTACTCCATGATCAAGGTCATCCGCGGCAAGGTCACCGGCGATATGTCCCTGTACAACATGACCACCGGCAACACCGAAAAGCTGGGTCGTCTGTACACCATGAAGGGCAAGAAGGCCGAGGAGACCAAGGAGATCTGCTGCGGCGACATCGGCGCCATCGGCAAGATGGACAAGGTCAAGACCGGCGATACCCTGTGCGAGCCCAAGACCTACGTGAAGTTCGCGCCTCTGGCCTTTGCGCCCGCCTGCTACGAGCGTGCCATCGCGCCCAAGACCAAGCAGGAGATCGAGAAGCTGGGCACCGGCCTGAACAAGCTGAACGAGGAGGATCCCACCTTCTCCGTCACCAACAACGCCGAGACGCGCCAGACCGTTATCTCCGGCGCCGGCGACATTCAGATCGACGTGCTGTGCAGCAAGCTGAAGAGCCGCTTCGGCGTGGACGCGGAGCTGGATACTCCCCGCGTGGCCTATCGTGAGAAGATCCGCAGCACCGTCCGCAAGCAGGGTCGTTATAAGAAGCAGACCGGCGGCAGCGGCCAGTTCGGTGATGTCCATATCATCTTCGAGCCCCAGACCGAGCAGGAGGATATGATCTTCGAGGAGAACGTGTTCGGCGGCTCCGTGCCCAAGAACTACTTCCCCGCCGTGGAAAAGGGCCTGCGCGAGAGCTGCCTGCACGGCGTGCTGGCCGGCTATCCCGTGGTGTTCCTGAAGGCCACCCTGGTGGATGGTTCCTACCACCCCGTTGACTCCTCCGAAATCGCGTTCAAGCTGGCTGCCAACCTGGCCTTCAAGGCCGCGCTGCCCGAGGCCAAGCCCGTGCTGATGGAGCCCATTGGTGAGCTGAAGGTCACCATCCCCGACAGCTATCTGGGCGATGTGATGGGCGATCTGAATAAGCGCCGCGGCCGCGTGATGGGCATGAACCCCACCGGTGACGGCGAGCAGGTGCTGGAGGCTGAGGTCCCCATGGCCGAGATGATGAGCTACGCCATCGATCTGCGATCCATGACCCAGTCCCGTGGTACGTTCACCTTCAACTTCGTCCGCTACGAGGATTGCCCCGCCGCGGCGCAGGAGAAGGCTATTGCCGAGGCTAAGGCGCTGGCCGAGGCCGAGTAAATTGAAATGAGGAGCCCGGTACGCACAGCGTAGCGGGCTCCTTTGCATATTTTCCGCACCGATAGGGGAGGCTAACAGGCACTGGAAAATTTTTTTGGAAAAATGCAAAAAACCTCTTTACAAATCCAAACGGGTGTGCTACTATACTAATGCAAACAATAATTGTTAGCAATAAGAAAGGAGCGCAGCCTATGAACACCACACGGCACAGCCCCAAGCGGGAAGCCATATTGGAGTGCCTGCGTTCCACCACCTGCCACCCCTCTGCGGAATGGGTTTACGCCCAGCTGAAGCCCCGCATACCTGACCTCTCTCTGGCCACCGTCTACCGCAATCTGGCGCGGTTCCGGGCGGAGGGCGCGGTGCAGGTCATCGGCTGTGTGGACGGCGAGGATCGCTACGACGGCAACACCGCCCCCCACGGGCACTTCGTCTGCCGCACCTGCGGCGCGGTCATCGACCTGCCACCCATCCCGGTGGAGCTGCCGGATATGACAGCGGTGGGCGAGGCGGACAGCTGCGGCGTCGTGTTCTACGGCCGCTGCAACGGCTGCCTGGCCGAGAAGAAAACCAGTTGACAAATGCCGCTGCGGCGGCGTCAAAATAACAAACACAACGACATGAATACATTTATGGAGGTAACGATTATGAAGAAGTGGGTCTGTCCTGTTTGCGGTTATGTTCACGAGGGTGATGTTCCCCCCGCCGAGTGCCCTGTCTGCCACGTCAGCGGTGACAAGTTCACCCTGCAGTCCGAGGAGAAGTCCTGGGCCGCCGAGCACGTTGTGGGCGTAGGCAAGGTCTTTGGCGACGATGTCCCCGAGGATGTCCGCAAGGAGATCATCGACGGTCTGCGCGCCAACTTCGAGGGTGAGTGCTCCGAGGTGGGTATGTATCTGGCCATGGGTCGCGTTGCTGCCCGCGAAGGCTATCCCGAGATCGCCATGTACTGGGAGAAGGCCGGTCTGGAGGAGGCCGAGCACGCCGCCAAGTTCGCTGAGCTGCTGGGTGAGGTCATCACCGACAGCACCAAGAAGAACCTGCAGATGCGCGTAGACGCCGAGAACGGTGCTACCGCCGGCAAGTTCGAGCTGGCGAAGCTGGCCAAGAAGTACAATCTGGACGCCATCCACGACACCGTCCACGAGATGGCCCGCGACGAGGCCCGCCACGGCAAGGCTTTCGAGGGTCTGCTGAACCGCTACTTCGGCAAGTAAGCAAGTGTGATAAGATAGAAAAGCAGGGAGCGTTTCGCTCCCTGCTTTTGCTGCTCCGGCCTCGTGTCAGCCGGCCATGATCTCGAATTTCAGCACGCCCTCTGCTGCGGCGGGGACGGGGGAGTTTTACGCCGCTGCGCGGCGACACCTCATCCGCTCCCAGGGGAAGGCTGGGGTCAGTCCTCGCCGTTTTCGGCCACCCAGCGGCGGACGTAGTCCACGAAGCGGCGGGTGGAGGCGGACTGGGCCTTTTCATCCTTGACGGCGATGCCGATATTGCGGTAGAAGCGCTCGGGGGCGTGGCAGGCGGCCACGGGATAGGGGCTGCGGCGGACCATCAGCTCCGGCAGGAGGCTGATGCCCAGGCCCTTGGACACCATGGCCAGGATGGTGCGGTCTTCGCGGGCGGTGTATTTCACATTGGGGTGAACGCCCATGGCGTCCAGGGCGGCGGTGAGCTCGTAGTCGCGGCCCTCCTCCAGACGGATGAAGGGCTCGGCGGACAGGGCCGACAGGGGGAAGGCCGCCGCGTCCGCCAACGGGTGGCCGCAGGGAACGACCACCAGCAGCTCATCCCGGTACAGGGGGTGGGCGCAGAGGGATTTGGCTGAGGGCAGGCGCAGGAAGCCGCAGTCCACCTTGCCCTGGAGGATCCACTCCTCGGTCTGGCCGTAGAAATCGGCATCCACCACCTCGAACTCGATGTTGGGGTAGACGTCGCCGAAGCTTTTGAGGATGGAGGGGAGCCACTGTGCAGAGACGCTGGAGAAGGTGGCCACCTTGACCAGGCCGGCGTCCAGGCCCTTCAGGTCCGCCGCGGACTGCATGAGGGCATGGTGGGCGGCGCAGAGGGCCTCGACCCGGGGCAGCAGCGCGCGGCCGTCAGCCGTCAGCACCACGCCGCCGCGGTTGCGGCTGAGCAGCGTGATTCCCAGCTCGTCCTCCAGCGCCTGGACGGCGTGGCTGACGCCGGACTGGGTGAAGTTCAGCTCCTCCGCCGCCCGGGAGAAGCTGCCGCACTCCACGGTCTTGAGGAACATCTGGTATTTGGATACGCTCATGGCGGGACCTCCTGTACAGTCGCTGTCGCTATTATATCATACTTTTTCTCATACTTGCAAATACAATTATGCGTTTTACAACTGAAAACTTTTGTGGTAGTATAAGGACAACGAAACAAAACAAGAATATGGAGGTAATACATTATGGCTATCGTATCCAAGACCACCCGCTGCGCCGTTTGCGGCAGCACCGATGTTACGTTTTCCGAGGCGACCAAGCGCTATCACTGCGCGTCCTGCGGCGCCGATGAGGCCCACGCCATGAATGCCGCCGATGTGGCGGCCATCAACAGCATCGCCGCACTGGGCGACACCGAAGGCAAGCTGGACGAGCTGCGCCGCCGCTATCCCAACCTGGACATCACCAGCTGGACCCGCGAGAACCGCGTCCAGATGTGATTTTACCCCCTCCTTTCACAAAGCAAAAACCGGCGCCGGGGGGCGCCGGTTTTTGCTTTGTCTTTGTCTTTCACCGCAGTACCGCTGTTACAGGGCGGCGCGGATGGCGGCCAGCAGGTCGCCGTAGTCCTCGAAGGCGGGCAGGTCGGGGTAGTCCTGCTTGATCTTGTCGGGACCGCGGAAGAGAAAGCCGGCCTTGCTGTGGAGGATCATCTCCAAATCGTTATAGCTGTCGCCGCTGGCGATGGTGTCATAGCCGATAGACTGAAGGGCCTTGACGGTGGTGAGCTTGGAGTGTTCACAGCGCATGAGGTGGCGGGTGATGTAGCCCTCGCCGTCCACCTCGAGGGTGTTGCACAGCAGGGTGGGATAGCCCAGCTTGGCCATGAGGGGCATGGCGAACTGGTCGAAGGTGTCGCTGAGGATGACCACCTGGGTATCCTTACGCAGCGCGTCCAGGAAGTCCTTGGCGCCGGGCAGGGGGTCGATGCGGGAGATGGTCTCCTGAATGGCGCTGAGCTTCAGGCCGCGCTGCCGCAGTAGATCGATGCGCCAGCGCATGAGCTTGTCATAATCCGGCTCATCGCGAGTGGTGCGGCGCAGCTCGGGAATGCCGCTTTCCTCGGCAAAGGCGATCCAGATCTCGGGGACGAGGACGCCCTCCATGTCCAAACAAACGATATTCATAGGGAACGGTTCCTTTCTTTTATTTCAGCACGTCGGACAGCACATAGTCCAGCATGGCGTCCTTGTCGATGACGTCGGTATGGAGGACAGGGCGGCCCTCCAGGCCGCGGAGATTTTTGGGGATGTCCATGCCGGTGAGGGCGTGGAGCTGCTCCATCATGGCGAACTCATCGTCACCGGATGCCTCGCCCAGGGCGTGCAGCACGGCGGCGGGGAACTTGTAGGGCGAGGCGGTGGACAGGACCACCATGGGAACGCCCTCGCGGGTGTGCTTCTCCGCCACGGCCCAGGCCACGGCGGTGTGGGGGTCGCAGAGGTATTTGTGCTCGCGCCACACCCGGCCGATGACCTCCGCCGCGCCGGCATCGTCGCAGCAGCCGCAGCCGAAGACGGCACGGAGCTGCTCCAGCATCCAGCCGCTGACCTGATACCAGCCCTGGGTGTTCAGCTCCCGCATCAGGCGCTCCACGCAGCTGGCATCCTGGCTGACCAGATAGAGCAGGCGCTCCAGATTGCTGGACACCAGGATATCCATGGAGGGGGAGGTGGTCTTGTAGAAGGGGCGGCGCTTGTCGTAGCGGCCGGTGGTCAGGAACTCGGTGAGCACGTCGTTGGCGTTGCTGGCGCAGATCAGGCGGCCCACAGGCAGGCCCATCTGCCTGGCAAAATAGCCGGCCAGAATGTCGCCGAAGTTGCCGGTGGGGACGGTGTAGTCCACCACGTCGCCCAGCCGGATGCGGCCGGACTTCACCAGATCGCCGTAGGCGCGGAAGTAATAGACCACCTGGGGGGCCAGACGGCCGATATTGATGGAGTTGGCGGAGGAGAGCATGGCGCCGTGGAGGTCCTTGTCCTTGCAGGCGGCGAAGATCTCCTTCACGCCGGTCTGGGCATCGTCGAAGTTGCCGCGGACGGCGCAGACGCGGACGTTGGCGCCCTCCTGGGTGGCCATCTGGGCCTGCTGAACGGCGGAGACGCCGCCGTAGGGGTAGAACACAGTGATGCGGGTGCCGGGCACATCGTGGAAGCCCTCCATGGCCGCCTTGCCGGTGTCGCCGGAGGTGGCGGTGAGGATGACCACGTCGCCCTTCATGCCCTCGGCCTTGGCCGCCGCCACGATGAGGCGGGGCAGGACACTGAGGGCCACATCCTTGAAGGCGGAGGTGGGGCCATGGTACAGCTCCAGCACGTATTTATCCGCCACGGGGGTCAAGGGGGTCAGGTCGGACGTGGGGAACTTGCCGGCGTAGCTGTCGCGGACCAGCCGGTCCATGTCCTGAAAGTCCGGCAGCAGGGCGTGGAGGATATCCGCCGCCATGGAGAGGGTGTCCTTTTCCAGGGCGGCGCGCCAGTCGAAGCGCAGGGCCGCCGGGTCGCAGATGTACAGGCCGCCGTCCGGGGCGATGCCCTGGAGCACCGCATGGGTGGAGGAAGCGGTGAGCTGCTCGTTTCTTGTGCTGTGGTAGATCATGGTAAAAAAGCCTCCGAAAAAACTTTTGAAATTGGGTCTTGCATTTCTGATATGGCTATGATACACTGTCCCCATCAAAAAAGCAAGTGTTTTTCTCCTGTGGACAGAAAATATTTTTTTGTCACGCATGAAAAACCCTGCACACAATAACCAAAGCGAAAGAGGCAAGGACTATGTTGAAAGTGTTGAAATTCGGCGGGTCGTCCATGGCGGATGCCCACCAGCTGGAAAAAGTACGCTCCATCGTGGAGGCAGACCCTGCTCGCCGGGTGGTGGTGGTCAGCGCCGCCGGAAAACGGTTCAAGGACGATCACAAGATCACGGATCTGCTGTATCTGTGCCACGCCCACCTGCAGTACGGCGTCAGCTGCGACGGTATATTCGATATGGTACGCAGCCGGTATCTGGAGATTCGGGACGAGCTGGGCCTGTCCACGCCGCTGGAGGCGGAATTCGACGCCCTGCGCGCCAAGATGGACAAGGGCATCTCCGCCGATGAGCTGGTGAGCCGGGGCGAGTATTTCGCCGCCCGGATCATGGCCGACTGCCTGGGCTTTGACTTTCTGGACAGCAGCCTGTGGCTGCACTTCCGCATGGACGGCACGGTGGACCAGGAGGCCAGCTATCAGGCTCTGGTCCATGCGGCCAGCGGGCGGAAGGTGGTCATTCCCGGCTTCTACGGCGTGCTGCCGGACGGCAGCATCCACACCTTCAGCCGGGGCGGCAGCGACATCACCGGTGCGCTGGCGGCGGCGGCGCTGGACGCCGACGTGTACGAGAACTGGACGGACGTGTCCGGCTTCCTGATGGCCGATCCCAAGATCGTGCCCGACCCGCGCCCCATCGAGCGCATCACCTACGCGGAGCTGCGCGAGCTGAGCTACATCGGCGCGCAGGTGCTCCACGAGGGCACCGTCTCCCCGGTGCGGGAGAAGAACATCCCCCTGAACATCCGCAATACCAACCAGCCGGAGCACCCGGGCACCATGATACGGGAGGCCTTCGACGACACGGCGGCGGAGCTGCAGGAGAGCAGCATGATCACCGGCATCGCCGGAAAGAAGGGCTTTTCCGTCATCACCATGACCAAGAACGGGATGTCCTCGGAGCTGGGCGTTATCCGCCGGGTGCTGGAAATTCTGGAGCGCTATCACATCAACGTGGAGTACATCCCCTCCGGTATCGACTCGGTATCGCTGGTGGTGGAGACAGGCAAGGCCGCGCCGTATCTGTACCAGGCACTGGGCGACATGGAGAAGGAGATCAAACCCGACAGCCTGCACGTTACCGACGGTATGGCCGTGGTGGCGGCCGTGGGCCGGAAGATGGCCTTCCAGCCCGGTTCCTCCGGCAAGATCTTCGCCAAGCTGGGCGAAAACGGCATCAATATCCGCATGATCACCCAGGGGCCCGAAGAGCTGAACATCATCGTGGGCGTGGACAGCGCCGACTTTGAGAAAGCTATCCGGGTGCTGTACAACAGTTTTGTAAAATAAAGTGCGTCTCCTGCGCCCATACTTCGCCGCAGCGGCTTGCCGTACACAAAGTCGATGCGCCGCATCTGAACGCAGGATACGTCACTTATTCGATATCGAGAAAAGGAGTACATCATATGAAAAAGTATAAAGTTGCTATTTTGGGCGCCACCGGCGCGGTGGGCCGCGAGATGATGAAGGTACTGGCCGAGCGCGATTTCCCCATCGAGGAGCTGCACCCGCTGGCGTCAGCCCGGTCTGTGGGACAGGCCATCCACTGGAAGGGCCACGACCTCCCCGTGGAGTTGGCCTGTGACGAGGCCTTCAAGGGCATGGACATCGTGCTGGGCGCGGCGGAGAACGACATCGCCAAGCAGTTCGCCCCGGCCATCGTCAAGGCGGGCGCGGTGTTCGTGGATAACTCCAGCGCCTTCCGCATGGACCCGGATGTGCCCCTGATCGTGCCGGAGATCAATCCGGAGGACGTGAAGAAGCACAAGGGCATCATCTCCAACCCCAACTGCACCACCATCGTTTCGCTGGTGGCCATCAACGCCCTGAACCACGACAGCCCCATCGAGAGCATCGTGGCCAGCAGCTATCAGGCGGTGTCCGGCGCCGGCGCCGGCGGCCCCATTGAGCTGATGGACGAGGTAGAGCTGCTGCGGGAGGGCAAGAGCGTCCAGCCCAAGGTGTTCCAGTACCAGATCGCCTACAACGTCATCCCCCAGATCGGCGGCGAGGCCTTTGAGGGCTATACCTCCGAGGAGATGAAGATGCAGAACGAGGGCCGGAAGATCATGCACCTGCCGGAGCTGAAGGTCAGCTGCACCTGCGTCCGCGTTCCTGTGGTGCGGAGCCACAGCGTGTCCATCGTGGTGCGGACCAAGGAGAAGATCAGCGTGGAGCGCGCCCGGGAGCTGATCGCCGCCGCCCCCGGCTGCCGGCTGGTGGATGACCTGGTCAACAAGCGCTATCCCATGCCGCTGGAGACCAGCGACCAGGACCTGGTGTTCGTGGGCCGTATCCGGGACGACCTGACCAGCGACAACGGGCTGAACATCTGGTGCTGCGGCGACCAGGTACGCAAAGGCGCGGCCACCAACGCCGTGCAGATCGCCCAGCTGCTGATCGCGGAGTAATTGTAAACAAAGTGAGGCCGCCCGGAGGGCGGCTTTACTTTTGACGCAAAAGCATATATAATGGGGAAAAGTCTATTCCCGGAGGAAGTCCTATGAAACGATGGAAGCGGGGCGCGGCCATACTGCTGTGCCTGTGTATGATGACGGCGCTGCTGGCCGGCTGCGGCCGCGGCCGCAGCGGCGAGAGCACCGCGTCGGTGGTGATGACCGGCAGCGTGTCCACGGTGGACCCGGCCTATGCCGCCACACCGGCGGAGCGCACCCTGGTGCTGCACCTGTTCGACAACCTGTACCGCTGGACGGCGGAGGGCGCGGTGCCCGCAGCGGCCCACGCCTACGACTGCACGGACAACGAGGACGGCACGCAGACGTACACGTTCCACCTGCGGCGCGACGGCAAGTGGTCCGACGGCAGCGACGTGACGGCGGCGGATTTCGTGTACGCCTGGCGGCGGCTGGTATCGCCGGAGACGGACAGCCCGGAGGCGGAGATCCTGTCCATGGTGGCGGGCTATGAGGACGCCCACGCGGGCGACCCGGAGGCGCTGGGCGTATACGCCGAGGACGAGCACACCTTCGTGGTGACGCTGAGCACGATGTGCCCGTACTTTGTGGACGCGGTGTGCACAGCGGCGGCCACCATGCCGGTGCAGCAGAAGGCTGTGGAAGGCGGCGAGGGCTGGAGCGCCAGCCGGACGTGGTTCGTGGGCAACGGGCCGTACCGCCGCACCGGCGACTGGAGCGACAGTCTCTTCGCCACGCTGGTGAAGCAGGAGGACCACTATAACGCGCGGCAGGTGCGCGCGGACCGGATCGAGATCCGGTTCAAGAGCGCGGCGGAGGCCGCCAAGGACGCGGGCACCGCAGACGCGGTCATCGGCGCGGCAGGAGAGGACGGCACCTACGGCGGCAGCAGCACCGTGGGGGTGCTGCTCATCAACCAGATGGCCACCAACATGGACCGGACGGAGCTGCGGCAGGCCATGAGTCTGGTCATCGACCGGGATGCGGCGGCCGGCGCTCTGGGCGCGGACTATGCCGCCGCGGAGGGGCTGGTGCCTCACGGCATACGCACCGCCGGGGGCGAGGAGTTCCGGGCGGTCAACGGCGCGGTGATCGACTGCGAGGCGGATACCTACACGGACCGGTGCAGTCAGGCGCTGGAGCTGATGACGCAGGCGGGCCTGCGGCGGCCGGAGGCGCTGATAAGCCTGGGAACGGTGACGCTGCTGTACCGGAATACGCCGGCGCAGACGGCGCTGGCCCAGCGGCTGCAGAAGGTGTGGCAGGAAAAACTGGGACTGAGCGTGACCCTGCAGGGTGAGGATGCGGAGACGTATCAGCAGATGCTCAGCAGCGGCGCGTTCACCCTGGCCCTGACGGAGCTGGACGCGCTGTACAACGATGCGTCGGCCTATCTGGACCTGTGGCGCAGCGGCGACACGCGGAACTACGCGCTGATCTACATGAACGCCTATAACATTCTGATGCGGGTGGCGGCGGCCAGCACCTCCGCCGAGGCGCGGGACGCCTATTTGAAGGATGCGGAGTGGCTGCTGCTGGACACGGCCAACGTGATACCGCTGTATGAGAAGGAGCAGGCCTACGCCCTGCGCGGCGACGTGACCGGCGTGGTGTCCGACGGCATGGGTGCGTGGTATTTCGGCGCACTGTGGCGCGTGGAGCAATAAGTGAAAAACGCCCGGACCAACAGGCGTTAAACGCCTGCCCGCTATACTGTACAGAGAAAGCGCATATTTCCGGCCCCACAGCAGAGAGGAGCGATCATACAGATGATAGAAAAAGCTGAGGTCACAGCACTTTTGCAGCAGCTCACGGCCATCAAAAGCGAATATTTCCACGAGGACGAGATCATGGCCTTTGCCAGAGACTGGCTGTGCCGGCAGGAACTGCCCGCACAGCTGCACGAATACCACGATGCCAAGGTCACAGATTTCCATGGAAAAAATGTCATCGCCGTTATCGACGGCGGCAGACCCGGACCGGTCATCTGCCTGAACGGCCATCTGGACACCGTGCAGCTGTGCGGCGGTTGGACCCGCGATCCCTACGGCGAGCTGGACGGCGACAGGCTCTATGGTGTGGGAGCGCTGGATATGAAATCCGGCTGCGCCGCGCTGATGGTCACGGCTGCCCGCTTCGCCGCCGCCCACAAGACCTTCGCCGGGAAGATCAAGCTGGCGCTGGTCTCTGACGAGGAGGGCCCCTACGGCCTGGGCACCAATGCCCTCATCGAGGACGGCTATCTCTCTGACGTGGACTTCTCCATCATCACCGAGCCAAGCGCCGGCTTTGACGGCAAGCCCTTCCCCGATGTCTGCCTGGGTGCCCGGGGCGGCTACGGTCTGGAGATCCGCTTCTACGGAAAGTCCGCCCACGCAGCCAACCCGGAAAAGGGCCACAGCGCCCTGCTGGACGCGGCCAAGGTGGCGCAGGCGCTGGAGCAGGTGGACTATATCGAGGACCCGCACCTGGGCAAGGGCACCTGCTGCGTGGTGGGCATCAGCGCCGACGGCGGCGCGTGCAGCGTGCCGGACTTCGCCGTGCTCCGCCTGTTCTGGCACATCGTGGTGGGCGAAAGCCCGGACACCATCGTCCGCGAGATCGAAAAGGCCGTGCAGCGCGCCGGTATCACCGGGCGGTATGAGATCTGCTTCCGCGAAGCACCGTCTGAGGGCTCCCGGGGCTTCATGCCCTACACCGTCCCCCAGGACGAACCCATGACCGTCTCCCTGCTGGAGTCCATCCGCAAGGTCACCGGCAAGGAACCCACCATCTCCTACTTCGCCAGCATCGGCGACTTCAACTACCTGGGCACACGACTGGGCGCGCCGGCCATCATCTTCGGCGCCGACGGCGAGAACTATCACAGCAGCGACGAATACGTCCTGCTGGACTCCGTCCACCAGACCGCCGAGGCCGTTTACGACTTCCTGGAGAAAACACTGCTGCCCTGAGCAAGCAAAACCACCCCCGGCGAGGAGCCGGGGGTGGTCTGTTTTTCAGAAGGTCATCTCCAGTCCGCACTTCAGCTGATGCAGCCTGTCGCCCAGGACCGTCTCCATCACGCCACAGGCCCCCTCCCGGGTGCAGCGGCGGCGCAGGCGTACCGCACGGCCAATTCCACTCTTGCGCTCCGCCATTTTTCGCGGTAAAATAGCACCACAAAAAAGGAGGGCAATGCCATGATCTATCGTGATTTTCAGGACCTGCACCTGTCCCTGCTGGGCTTCGGCACCATGCGCCTGCCCACCACGGCGGACGGCGCCATCGACGAGGACACCACCCAGGCGATGGTGGACTATGCGCTGGCCCACGGCGTCAATTATTTCGACACCGCCTGGGCCTATATGCAAAATCTGTCCGAGACGGTGGTAGGCCGCTGCCTGAAAAAGCATCCCCGGGACAGCTTTTACCTGGCCACCAAATACCCCGGCCATACGCTCACCTGCGACCCGGACCCGGCGGACACCTTTACCCAGCAGCTGGAGAAGTGTCAGGTGGACTACTTCGATTTCTACCTGCTGCACAACGTCTATGAAAACGACGTGGATATCTACACCGACCCCAAGTGGGGCATCATCGACTACTTTGTGGAGCAGAAGCGCCTGGGCCGCATCAAGCACCTGGGCTTTTCCACCCACGCGGACCTTCCCTGCCTCACCGCTTTTCTGGAGCGCTATGGCAAGGAGATGGAGTTCTGTCAGATCCAGTTGAACTATCTGGACTGGACCATCCAGCGGGCCAGGGAGAAATACGAGCTGCTGGAAAGGCACCATATCCCCGTCTGGGTCATGGAGCCGGTCCGCGGCGGCAAGCTGGCCGCCCTGGATGCCGACAGTGAACAGCAGCTCCACGCCCTTCGCCCCAACGCCAGCATCGCCTCCTTCGGCTTCCGCTGGCTCCAGGGACTGGATAACGTCCACATGGTCCTCTCCGGTATGTCCGACATGGCGCAGATGGCGGATAACGTGGCCACCTTCGAGCATCTCGACCCCCTCTCCCCCGCCGAGGAGGCGATCCTCTTTGCTGCGGCGGATAAGATGAAGAATTCCATCCCCTGCACTGCCTGCCGCTACTGCTGTGACGGCTGTCCCCAGCAGTTGGATATCCCGGATCTGCTGCACAAGTACAACCAGCTCCGCACCGGCAGCGGCAGCACCATCAAGATGCAGCTGGACGCGGTGCCCGCGAACAAGTGGCCTCACGCCTGTCTGGGCTGCGGCGCCTGCGCCGCTGTCTGTCCCCAGAAGATCGTCATTCCCGACGAA
>OKTX01000722.1_pt1 | contig 15932 bp, 14 predicted proteins | sample 1606261 | NCBI WGS metagenome assembly OKTX01 (sample SAMEA3879543, study PRJEB24766) | human gut metagenome | biome: human-associated habitat; feature: feces | place: USA | collected 1985/1987 | reverse complement strand
ATAGGAAAATCAAAGAAATCATTGATGCAAAATCTTCGTTTGCAGACTGGCTCAACAATCAGAATGTTCGCGACCAGCTTAAATTTGACATCAAAGTTTGCCTGATCAAGAATGGGTATCCTCCGCAGTACAGCCCCGAGGTTTTCCGAAAAGTTATGGAGCAGGTTGAGAACATCGAGGAGCATTCATCGATATCCGGAATGTAAATAGTTATGCAAAAATCCCCCCACGCTGTTTGTGCTTCAGCGCGGGGGATTTCCTATATTGACATTACCGTTTCAGCCACTGTGCAAATTCCCCCTGTGAGATCTTGCCGTTCTCACATTTCTCTTTTTCCCTCTGCGCTTCCTTACTCCAAGCGGAGAATGCCTCCTGCGAAATTTTCCCTGCGCGGATCCATGCGAAGCGGCGCTTATACTCGCGGCGGTAGATTTTCAGCAGTTCGTCCTGCGCGTGACTTTGCAGGTACTGCCGCATCGCGCCAACCTCTTTGCAGGTGCGACCACGGCTGTCGAACACGCGGCTGCAATATTCCGTGCTGCCGTGAACAGTGAGGGCAAAATACCTGCCGCAGTTCTTGCAGGTGCGCATCGCAATCCTTTGCCGGATGCACTCGCGCAGAGAAAAGTCGATCAGGTCGTACATATTTTGTGGATATAGCACCTCAGCGAACTGTTTCTCCTCTACAAACTCGAACGAAATCTTCATCGGCTGGAAGTCGAATTTCTGCAAAGATGGAGCCTGCTCATACGCCTGCACTCGAATAGAAAAGTCCACGTCTGTGATGCTTGCGTCCAGCACCGTCTGGAACAGGCGCAGAATTTGCTGCTGTATCGTCGCAAGGTTACTTGGAACGTGCGCCAGCTCCTTGTGCGGCAACAGCTTCGTCGGATTTTTGCAATCCGGTGTCGCCTGTTTTAATCTATTGCTCCAATCCAGCCACAGGTAGAAGAAATAAGGATGCCCGTCCTTAAAATCGTCCAGAAGCTTCTGCACCGGCTTCAGGCACGTTGTGTCTCGCGTCTGATAAAATGCCATCAGCGAGCGCTCCGCTTCATGGAAACGCGGTTCCCATTGATTCACGTCATAATATACGAACGACAGCAGGCTGTCCGGAAACGGACGGTCTGCTATTTTTGCGACATACTCTGCATTACCATCTTTGCACTCCAGCGTCTCCGCGCCGTCCAGAAGATAAAACTTGCACTGAAAATCAGACATGACTGCACCTCAAAATAGATTTATAGAAATTTACATTACAGATTAGTCTTGACAATAGTTTGAAGTTATGTTAGTCTAAAATAGAAAACAAATCTATTGACTAATTATAAGTCTAAATCATGAAACGCAGAATGTCAATAGCAAACGGAAAGGAAGTGAAAAAATGACCAAACTGGAAACCATCACAGCAGAAGATCTGCAAAACAGAACATATGAACCGACGCACTTTCTGGTAGATGAGCTTATTCCAGAGGGCCTGCATATCCTCGCGGGTGCGCCGAAGATCGGCAAGTCGTTTCTCGTCTTGCAGATGGCCTATCAGGTGAGCATGGGAGCGCCCTTCCTCGGCTTTTCTTCCCGGCAGGGTACGGTTCTGTATCTTGCCTTAGAGGATACCTGTGAGCGATTGCAGAAGCGTCTGGCACAGATGACGGAGCAGGACAGCGAGCACTTGATCCTCTCCGTCTTTTCCGAAACACTGGACGAAGGCTTGACGGAACGGCTGAGCGACTTTTGGAGTGAGCACGCGGACACGGTGCTTGTTATCATCGACACCCTGCAGCGGGTGCGAGGCCGGACGCCGGATAACGGAAGCTATGCCGCCGACTATGATACGCTGGCAAGGCTGAAGGAGTTTTCCGACACCTACGGCGTCACCGTGCTGGTCGTCCACCACACGCGCAAGGAGGGCGCAGAGGACGTGTTCAACACCATCTCCGGCACGAACGGCTTGATGGGTGCGGCGGATGGTGCGCTGCTCCTACATAAAGATAAGCGCACAGCCTCGGACGCTGTTTTGGAGGTGGTCGGACGTGACCAGTCGCAGCTCCGACTGCATCTCCGGTTTGCTGCTGCGCATCTGCGTTGGGAACTGCTCGAGGCGGAAACAGAACGTTACAGAGAACCTCCATGCCCGCTGCTCGAAGTTCTTTCCCAGCTGGTAAACAAAGAAAACCCGTCGTGGAACGGCACGGCGACGGAGCTTGCGCAATGTCTTTCCAAGATGGACAGCAGCCAAAGCTTTACGCCGAACTGGATCGTGCGGACACTGAACGCGCAGCAGGATACGCTGCTGCGGAAATACGACATTCACTATGTTGCCTACCGCACGAAAGAGGGAAAGAGCCTTTCGCTGCGGTGGGACGGTGTACGGTAATGTACGGCATGTACGGTAAAATGGGGAGCGGGGTATCCCCTCAAAATACCGTACCTTATCGGACATACCGTACACCGATAAGGTCATTTTCCGTGCCGTGAGGCGGCGGGAAATGACCGCTTGAGGGAGTCCAGAGGGAACGGCTGGCACACGGACTTTGGTACAAAGTCTAGTGTGTTATACCCATCACGACGGGGGACGGGAAAACTGCGCGGGGACGCTGCTCCCCGCGCAGCTTTGACCGGGCCGAAAAAGAAGAACGACAGATGACGGTATCGTCATCTGTCGGGCGCACTTTTTCAGAAAGTCGTGGTGGGGATTTTCCGCTCCCTCGTCCCCAAACGACGACGAAGGAGGAACAACGATGGCTTATGCCATTTTACGATTTGCCAAGCGGAAGGGCGGTGCTGCCAAGGCCATTGCTGCCCACAATGAGCGGACAAAGGAAGCCTACGCCAGCAATCCGGACATTGACAAAAGCCGCACCGTGCAGAACTATCATTTGGTCGCGCCGCGTTGGAGCTACGGGCAGGAGATCCGACACTGTATCAGCATGGCGGGCTGCCGCGTACGGAAGGACAGCGTGAAATTCGTGGACACGCTGGTTACGGTAAGTCCGGAGTTCGCACGGGAACACACGGCGGAGATGCCGGAGTATTTCACGCGGGCTTTCAACTTTCTGAAAGAGCGCGTGGGCGAGGAGAATATCTTTTCTGCCGTGGTGCACATGGACGAGAGGACGCCGCGCCTGCACCTCTGCTTTGTCCCGCTGACGAAGGACAAGCGGTTGTCCGCAAAAGAGATCCTTGGCAACAAGAAGGCGATGATCCAATGGCAGGACGATTTCTATGCCTGTATGTCGGAACGGTGGCCAGAGCTGGAGCGCGGCGCGCCCGCGGTGGAGACCAAGCGCAGGCACCTGACGCCGCAGTGGTACAAGAAAGTCACGGCGATGGATGCCAAACTGGAGAGGCTGGAAACTGCGTTGAATGACATCAATATGTTCAACGCAGGCAAGAAGCGCGAGGAGGCAGTTGCGCTGCTGGCGCAGTTGCTGCCGGAGGTAGAATCCTTTCAAGCGGAAATTCAGCGGATGCAGCAGGCCGTGTTACAATCGCTCTCCATGCAGCGATGCAGCGCCGAAGAAAACGAAGCGTTAAAGGATGAGCTGACCGCCGAGCGACGCAAGAGCGCCGAGCAGCGCGCAAAGCTCACGGTGTTGGAGGAGCGCTACAAGCGGGCCGAGAAGCTGCTGAGTAAGGTACCGAGGGATGTTATTCTGCAGTATTCCAAATACGAAGGCCGTAATGAATGGTAATGTCAGCGGGGTATTTGGGTAGGTAGGATATCCACTTAGGCTCCAATAGATACAAGTTAAAATATTCCTATTAGGAATATTTTAAGGCCAAAATCGGATTTTACATCGCATTGTAGCAAGGCTATAATGTGAAACATAAAAATTGTAGTTAGAATAACCAACGGAATAATGACAGATTCGCTATGACAAGAGTTTTCAGAATAGGAGGAGATCAATGAAGACACCTATCACAATTGGAGAGACGACAGCCCAGTGTGGTGAAAAAGTCCGTGGCAAACTGCTGGCGGGTGAATTTTCTACCGGAACCGAGGTCTATCTTCCGTTCATCATAATCAATGGTGCAGAAGATGGCAACACTGTTTGGGTCAACGCCTGCGTACACGGCAATGAACTCAATGGTACTTTGGCTGCACAGAAGCTAGCCCGCGAGATCGACCCAAAGGATGTCCGCGGTGCCGTGATCATTACCCCGATCTGCAATCCTTTGGCCTACCGTGAAAAGAAACGCCTGTCGTTTCTTGAAGGAAATGCTGGTATGGGCGAAAGTAGCAATATGGGCGAAGTCTTCCCCGGCCGCATGGATGGCACTATGACCGAGAAACTGGCCTATGTGCTCTTCTGTGAGATTAAGCGCCTTGCTACCGCCGTGGTGGACCTTCACTGCTGGGGTTTTGGTCAGGACTCCAAGCCCTACACTGTCATTAAAAAATATCCTGATGAAAAAATCAGTCAAGAAATTCTAAATATTGCAAAAGTATTTGGTTCTCCAATGATCTGCACACTGGATATGACCCAAAAACTCAACGAGCCGTCTCCTGTGGACAAGCAGATGGATGTCCTCTGTGCGCAGGCCAGTATTCCAAGTTTTATGGCCGAGACGGGTCATTCTGAATGGGCGGAGACGGAATATATCGACTTTGCCGCACAGGGTGCCAGAAATGTCATGCAGTATTATAACGTTCTTCCCGGCGAGCCCATGGCCCCGGAAAACCAGATCATTCTTTCTTCCCGTGAAGTAATTCGCTGCAAGCACGACGGTCTGGCCATTGCTCAGGTCAAACCGCATCAGTTTGTGAAAAAAGGTGAGATCCTCAGCAAAGTATACAACGTGTACGGCGATGTTGTTGAAGCGGTCCGCGCCGAGCATGATATGTATACAGTCAGTCTTCCCTATCAGCCCAACGTCAATGGCGGCGAGCGTGTCGCCTTTGTTGGAACCATATAATACTTTTAGAGGAGAGAAATCATGAAAAAGAAACTTCTTGCGCTGATCCTCGCTCTTGCGATGGTCCTGTCCCTCACCGCCTGCGGTGACCAGTCCGCAGACCCCTCCGGCAACTCCGACGATTCTCAGAATCAAGAAGCCTCTGATACCCTGTCTCAGAAAGTCTATGTCAGCACGGCACAGGGCGGTTCCCTTTATTACACGGTTGGTATCGCCATTACGCAGCTCTGGACCGAGAAAATTCCCGGTGCAGTCGCCTCCGCCAACTCCAGCTCCGGTTCTGCGGAAAACCTGAATCTTCTCATCAGTGGCGAGACCAACCTCGGCATCGTGCAGAGTAACCTCATTAAGGACGCTTACAGCGGTGAAAACGCCTTTGCAGGCGATCCGCATGAGGAAATGCGCATTATCGCGCCTCTGACCACGGCTTACTACCACATCATCGCCCGCAAGAACGCGGATATTCACTGCCTTGCTGACGCCCGCGGCAAGCGTGTGTGCGTTGGCCTGTCCGGCAGCGGCAACATGACCACGAATACGCTGATCTTCGACGCCATCGGCATGTCGTTCGATGACTTTGACCCGCAGTATGTTTCCATGAGCGAGGCGCTTGAGGCCATGAAGAACGGCCTGATGGACATGACCATCGTCTTTGGTCAGTATCCCGACTCCAACGTTATGGATGCCGTGTCTGCTGCCGGTTCCAACCTTGAGCTCGTCAGCTTCACGCAGGATGAGATCGACAAGATCACCGCTGCCAACAGCTGGATCGTCAAGGCCACCATCCCCGGCGGCACCTACACCGGTTATGACGAGGACATCCTGACGCTTGCGCACAACGGTTTCCTCTGCGCTACCGCTGATTTCCCCGAGAATGATGCCTATCTTCTGACCAAGACGACCTTCTCCAACCTCGATTGGCTGCGTGAAGCTTATGCTGGTCTGGATTGCTATGCGACGCAGAACCCCTATGAGGCCGCGCTATCCACTGGCGTGCCTCTGCACGACGGTTCCCTGCGTGCTCTTCAGGAACTCGGCTTAGCCCAGTGATCTAAAAGAAGCTGTCCAATTAGAATGGCCTGGAAGGGCGGGCAGACCGCACGCGATCTCCCCGCCCTTCTGATATCTCTATGGAGGAAATATGAGTAACGAAAATAACATCAAGATCAAAGATCCTGAGGGACGTGAATACGAGGACAGTGGTTCAGCACCCCTCAAAAAGATAATTTCTGTCATTTGCGTCATCTTTTCGTTGGTCGGCATTATTACCAACAGCATCTATCCACTCACCGGCATGAAAAAGGGAGGCATCTTTCTTGGCTTTACCTTGTGCTTGATTTTCTTGCTGTATCCGACCAAAATCAAGGGCCGCCGTCTTTTGGCTTATGATGTGATCTTGTCCGTTATGGGCTTTGGCGTTGGGCTCTACACCTTTCTTGTGACGGATCGCTTTTCCATGAGCAATCTTCAGATGACCACAATGGATACGGCGATGAGCTTTCTTGCCGTTGCACTCGTCATCATTGCCGCGCGCCGCGCAGTGGGAAATGCAATGGCAATCCTGCCTGTGATCTTTTCTCTGTATGCGCTCTTTGGACGCTACATTCCAGGGCTTCTTGGACATGGCGGCTACACGCTCAAACGATTTCTGATGCGCATGTACATGGTCGATGAAGGCCTGTACGGTATGACGGCCCAGGTCGCGTGCAGCTATGTGTTCCTATTCATCGTGTTTGGTGCGTTTCTTTCTTCGAGCGGCGTTGCAGAATTTTTTAATGACGCTTCCAACCGTATCGCCGGCGCGCGCGCCGGTGGCCCGGCAAAGGTTGCTGTTATCTCTAGCGGTTTAATGGGTACTATCAGCGGCAGTGCTGCTGCCAATGTGGCAACGACAGGCGTATTCACCATTCCGATGATGAAGAAGGTCGGGTTCTCTCCGGAGTTTGCCGGTGCAGTCGAGTCCGTTGCCTCCACTGGCGGCATGATCATGCCGCCAATCATGGGATCGGCCGCATTCCTGATGATGCAGTATCTGGGTGTTCCGTTCAGCAGTATCATGCGTGCAGCGATCTTTCCTGCCATTTTTTACTACTTTTCCATCTATATGTGGGTGCACTTTACTGCGTTGCACCTTGGCAACCACGGTCTCAGCAAGGACGAGATTCCGCCTATCCACGACCTCAAGCGCCGCATTCTCCTCCTCACCCCGCTCATCGCGATCATTATCTCCATGCTGATCGGCTACACCGCGATCTTCGCCGCGTTCATCGGCATTTTCGTTACGCTTCTTGCCGGTCTCGTGCAGAAGGATCGGATCACCTTCAAAAAGATCATCGGCGCCCTGATCAGCGGTGCAAAGGCATCGTTGACGGCAATGATCGCCTGCATTGTCGCTGGTATCATCGTCGGCGTGTGCAATCTGACCGGTCTTGGTCAGGTCATCACCTACAACATTACGCAGATCTCCGGCAACAATCTTTTATTTGCTCTGTTCCTTACCGCTTTTTGCTGTATAATCCTGAGTATGGGTCTTCCCGCCGCTGCCTGCTACATTCTGGTTGCAACCATTGTAGCTCCGGCGCTGATCCGTATGAATGTGACACCTATGGCAGCCCACATGTTCGTTTTCATTTTCTCCTGCTACTCCAATATTACGCCGCCGGTGGCCATCGCCTCCTTTACCGCGGCCGGCATTGCAAATTGCAAACCATTCGATGTGGCCGTGCAGGGTCTGAAAATCGCTGCGCCGAGCTTTATCATCCCGTTCATGTTCGTTTACAATCCTGCCATTCTTCTGGAAAATGCAGGTATCGCGGAGATCGTGATCACGTTGCTCACAACGACATTTGGCGTGCTGTATATTGCCATCGCAGGCGCTGGATACAGCTTCCACAAAACTGCGCTGCCGATTCGCATCGCTTACGGTGTAGCCGCTCTGCTGTTGATCATTCCGGAGCATATCACCGATATTGTCGGCGTGGCCGTTCTGCTCGTGGCGTCCTTCATTGATTATAAGAGCAAGGAAAAAAATGACGTCCCTGCTCCCAAAGAACAATAATAAAGAGGGATCTTATGGACAGAGAGACATTAGTAACTTTTCTCACAATTGTCAGCACCAACAGTGTATCCAGGGCAGCAGAGCAGCTTTATGTCTCTCAGTCCAGCGTCAGCAAACGCTTACAGCAGCTTGAAACGGAACTGGGCGTATCCTTGATCGTGCGCAAAAAGGGAACGCGCGGTATAGAATTGACACCGGCAGGCCTGTCTTTTCTCCCAATGGCGGAACAGATCATCGAACTGTGCCAGCAATCAGTGGATATGAACAGCGATCACGGCAGGACAAGGCTCTCCATCGCCTGCATCGACAGTCTGAACGCCTCTGTGCTGGCTCCGGTCTACCGGCGGCTTCTCCAGCAGGAACCGATGATCAATCTGTCCATCACCACCAATCTCTCTGCTCAGATCTATCACTTTGTGGAACGATATACGTGCGATATCGGTTTTGTCACCGTCAAACTTCAGCACCCGAACATCATCGTGGAGCCTTTTATTCAGCAGTATTTCAAGCTGATCTACTGCTGCCATGGCAAGCCGGATCTCACATCGCCAGTGGCAACCGAGGCGCTTGATCCGACAAAGGAGATATTTCAGCCCTGGGGCAGTGTCTTTTACCAGTGGCACGAGCGTCATTTCCCCGGTTCAAAACAGTACGTCCGCTTTGACACGGTCTCCATGATGCCGGAATTGCTGGAGGATGGATACTGGACGATCGTGCCAGACACCATCGCCGACACGCTGCGAAATACGCCGCATCTTCATGTGTTCGAGCTCCAAAATCCCCCTCCGTATCGAACCTGCTATAAAATCAAGAACCTGCTTCCCCGAAAAGAAAATCAGAGAGCCATCGAACTGTTCGAGTCTATTTTGAATGAGGACTCTCATTTATCCCAGTTCTGGCGCCCATAAAATGTAAACAGACTATCGTGTGAAAGGCGAGGAACCTCTATGCTCTCGGAAAAGGCAACAAATATCTCTCCCGCCGCCACCATTGAGATCTCCGCACGCATTGCGGAACTCAGACGGCAGGGCACCAACATCATTTCTCTCAATATTGGCGAGCCGGACTATCCGACGCCGGAAAATATCTCACAGGCAGCAAAAAGCGCGATCGACGCACACTTCACCAAATACCAGCCGGTTCCCGGCATTCTGGAGCTGCGCGAGGCGATTTGCAAAAAGTTCAAAACTGACAACGGCCTGACATATCAGCCCAACGAGATCTGCGTCAGCGCAGGAGCCAAACAGGCTGTATTCAACGCCGTGTTTGTCCTCTGCGGCGAAGGGGATGAAGTCATCATCCCGACCCCCTGCTGGGTCAGTTACAGTGAGATCGTCAAGCTGGTCGGCGCAACGCCCGTATATGTTCCGTGCGCCCCTGAAGAAAACTTTGATCTGAACCTAACCGGCATCCGTTCCGCGATCTCATCCAGAACAAAAGCGATCCTGATCAACACCCCCAACAATCCCACCGGCGCTGTATACAGCGAGCAGACGCTTCGTGCGCTCGGTGAACTGGCCGTGGAACACGGCTTTACCATCATCTCCGATGAGATCTATGAAAAGATGGTCTACGACGGCGCAGAGCATATCTCCACCGCCTCTCTTTCGCCAGAGATCTACCGGCACTGCATTACGATCAACGGTTTTTCCAAGGCTTATGCCATGCCCGGCTGGCGCATCGGCTATTCCGCCGCTCCGCTTGAAGTGACCACTGCGATCAAAGCCGTACAGGGCCATGTAACCTCCGCTGCCAATTCCATCGCGCAGAAGGCCGCACTTGAGGCGCTCTCCGGCCCGCAGGATACCGTTGCCGTCATGTGCGGCGAGTACGCCAGACGCCGCAGCCGCGTAGCGCAGCTTCTGCAGGAAATCCCTGGGGTTCGCTTTTCCATGCCGTCCGGCGCATTCTATTTCTGGGTCGATGTCTCCGCTTATTTAGGCAAAAGTCACGGCGGCAAAAAGATCAACACCGCCGTCGATCTTGCCAACTTCCTGCTTGAGCAGGCACACGCCGCCGTCGTCCCCGGCGAGGCATTCCATATGCCCGGCAGCATCCGCATCTCCTACGCAAACTCCATGAAAAACATCGAGCTGGCCCTTACAGCCATCAAAGAAGCTCTCGCACTGCTGTAACAAAAGATAGAGAGGTGTTGTAACGATGTCTGTTGGAAAACGCATTTACTTAAAGCGGCGTATGCCGGATCCCGAATTGGTCAAAGCCTTTGAAACGATCCCCGCCTCAAATGTTGCCGACGTTATGGGGCGCAACTGCGCCATGAATCCGCGCATCCACCTGGTCAGTTCTCCCAAAAAGCAGATGATGTCCGGTGTTGCCTATACCGTAAAGGCGCGCGGCGGCGATAATCTTGCCCTGCACGCGGCGCTGAATCTTGCCGGTGAGGGCGATGTCATTGTTGTCTCCAATGAAGAGGACTCCACCCGTTCTCTCATCGGCGAGGTAATGATGTCCTATCTGCGCTATACGAAAAAGATTGCCGGCATCGTGCTGGACGGCCCGATCCGCGATATCGATGAGATCGGCAAATGGGATTTCCCCGTATACTGCACCGGTACGACTCCCGGCGGCCCGTATAAAGAGGGCCCTGGAGAAATCAATGTGCCCATTGCCTGCGGCGGCGTCAGCGTCATGCCGGGAGATATCATTCTGGCGGATCCGGACGGCGTCATCGTGATCCCACAAAAGGATGCATCCACCATTCTCAAGGATGCGCTCGCCTTTCAGGCGGCCGATGAAGCCAAGGCTATCGCGGCCCGCAACGGCACCGCCAAACGCGACTGGGTCGAAAAGAGTCTGAAAGAAAAGGGCTTCGAAATCATCGACGGAATTTATGAGCCCTGATGGAGAGGTGTGAACAATCCCCATGGGTGGAGAGACGCACATCACACAATGAGAGCCTCCCCCGCTGACCGTTAATAAAACTACGGAGGTGCATTTTGCCGCGCTGTAGCTGATTTGGTTCAGTATGATGAGAGGGGAGCGACTTCAGATTCCTTTACTTGCTACATAGAACTACTGAGCGCAGAAATAGGACAATGACCTATTATAAGCGGCCGTTTAGCGATAAATGGTTTTTCCAGCAACAATCTCCTCCACTGCATTACGGATGTTATTCATTGCTCCGACCCACGCCATTTGATTTTCTTCCTTCAACTGCTCGGTAATACCTTGTGCCTGTGCCATCTGCTCGATCAAAAGGCGCAGCATCTCATTTGCCTCACGGTCAACTTCGTTGAGATGGTGTATCAGTTGGCCGGAGGTTTTCAAATTGATATAGGCCACTCTGCGGTACTCCTTCAGATACTTGAGCCGCATACGGCCAAAGCGCCCATAAGTCGGGCCTTCCGTGGATACCACCAGGTTGGGCAGGTAGTAGTCTCCGTACTTGTTGTATGTAATTTCCATTGTGTGACAGTCCTTTCTTGAGCCTTGATTTTACCCTTATTTGTACCCTTTATAGCGTTAGCTCTTATAAAACAACTGGACTGACTGGTACCATGTTTTACAGTTTCAGAACTGTTTATCACAAAATTTGACGGAATTAGTTGCAGAAAATAGTTTTTCTTGAATTCGAGTCCTGTACCGCGCACCATATCGAGTGTTCATAACGGATTTGATGTTATGAACACTCGATTTTTTATGCTTCTTTTGGAGAGCAGGCATTTCGCCTGCTCTCCTTCGTTATGCGGGGATATATTCCACGGCCACGCCCTGCCTTGTTTCGGAGATATAATGGCTTGTCAGAGGCACTGCCGGGATGTCGATGTACCCCACAAAGCGGTAGTGAATTGTGATGCGCTGTGTTCTACTTTTTCCGACGCCCTGCGTTTCGTACACCTCGATATGGTCAATAAGCTCCCGCAGCAGCGGTGCGGTCAGCTCGTCCATCTGCATAAACTTTCGGATGGCAGCGATAAACTTGTCCTTATTGACCGCTTGCCGTTCCGCCTCCGCAATTTGCTCCCGGAGCTGTGGGATCTTCGCTTTCAAGGCAAGCTGCTCTACATCGTATTCGTGGGTAATTTGCAGGAAGCCCTCGTCGGAAAGAAGCCCTTCCGCATTCTTTTCAAAGGCCTTTTTGTAGAGTCGGGACACGGTTTCTGTTCGCATCCGTGCCTTTTGCAGCTCTCCCTCAAGGCGCTTCTTTTCCTCTGCGATTTCCCGGTTGGACTTGCGTTCCAGAAGGTCGGCGAACATTGGCTCGTCGTCCCACAGAAATTGCGCTATTCGTTGTAGCTCCGGTTTTACCACCTGCTCGATAGCGTCCGCCCGCACATAGTGCCGGGTCGGGCAACTGCCACGGTAGTCTTTTACATAATTGGAACAGGAGAAAAAACATATATTTTTATTGATAGTGTTGACATGATACCACAGCTTGTGACCGCAGTCGGCGCAGTACAGCAGATCAGAAAAGATGCTCTTTTCGCCATTCTCCGATTTCGGCACACGGCGCTTTGTCCGCTTGATGATCTTCTTTTGTACCTGCTCAAAGGTGTCCCGGTCGACAATCGGCTCGTGAACATCCTTGAAGATTGCGGCTCTGCAATAATCGTTCCAACCTTGAAGTTGGCGATGTGCTTTTTTCAGGAACTGGGACAATCGGTGAAACCGCCGTGATAAGTGAACCACCCATAAACTGGAACATCAAAGAAGGTATCTATGTTATCAAGCCGCGCAAAGAAGTACTCCACTCTCGCTATTTGATGTATATTCTGCGCACCGATGCCTTGCGGTCAGCGATTTTCAAAAAAGTTGCAGGCGGAACGGCCAAAAGTATACCGATGGCAGAAATGCGCAATTTGCGGGTGCCTGTTCCCTCCCTGAAAATAAAGAGAACGCGGTTTTCGACGGTCAGCGTGCCCAAAAATCTTTCGATGATATGAGCTAACTCTACGGCCTCGATCTCGGCTTCCACTGCGTTGGTGGCTGCTATGCAGGCTTCGATCTCCTCTATAGCAATTGTATAGTGACTGCTTCGTTTGGCTGCTTCTTTTCTGTGATAGAGGTTCAAGGAAATGTTCCGGACAATTTTACAGATGTAGGTCAGCAGCGGGTCGGGCTTCACCGGCGGGATCGCGTTCCATGCGCCTAAGTAAGCGTCATTGACGCATTCCTCCGCGTCCTGCCGGTCGTTCACAATGTTGTATGATAATTTGCGGCAGGCTTTACCGTATTTTATATCCAGCTCTCGTATGCCCTGCTCTGAACGCTCAAAGAATAATTCGATGATTCCTGCATCTTCCATCACTTGTACCGCCTCCTTTCCGGCTTCACCTGTATATTACGGCTTTGACCGCAAATACTACATAATTTTCAAGGCTTTTCCGAAAATTATAGCAGAATTTTGAGAGCGCTTCTACCCATGCCGCTTACGCTGCTTTTCCGCCGCTTCGCTTGCCGAATTGCGGCGTCTGCCGTTTGGCGGTGCGGCTGCTCCGACGAGCGGGGCTTCGTACAAAAAAGAGACGAGGCGGCCGGATGGCTGCTTCGTCTCCTGACGTTTTGTCGGGGCGCGATGGCGCCTGTATTGCCGCCGCTCCTCCCAAACATACCCCGTCCCTGAATACAAGCTCTGCGCCGCAGGCTACGGCTCCGAGAACCGCTCGTTCTCCGGCTCCGCCGCGTCGGCGGCGCGGCGCTCCGTCTCCGCAAGGGCGGCGCGGTGACCGGTGAGCGCCGCAAAGGGCGCGAACTGTGCCGCACGGTCGCGCATGGGCATCCGCGGATGCGTCTGCGGCTCGGGATGCGGCAGGTCGATAATATCGTCGTATTTTCCGCTCATGCCTTGTGTCCTCCGATCTGGCGGTTCCGCTCGCGTGCGGTCGCCCCGTCAAGGTAGCTGCCGCCGCTGAGGATGGCGTTTTTGCCGTACTTCTTCTTGATGTCCAGCATGGCCTCCTGGATCCGGCGCTCCCGCTCCTGCTTGACTTCCTTCTCCCGAAGCTGCCGCTCCCGCGCTGCGGGATCGTCAAAGAGGCTGAACTGTACCGGCTGCTCCGGCTCGCACAGGATATCCTCCTCGCGCACGAGCCGGTTGGCGGTGACGGTCAGACGGCGGACCGTCAGCTTCGGGTCGGCCTTTTCGTCATAGATGCCGAGCACGGCATCCACGATGCGGCGCACCGAGGATGTTTTCTGCCCCAGCGTCGCTGTGCCGTGCGCGGGCTTCGGGATTTTTCGGCCGTAAGGGTCGAGCACCGTCTCGCCGCGGTAGCTGCCGCTTGCCGTGTTTTCAATGTCGTATCCGACCGTCAGCGTGAGCTGGTCGGTCACGATCCGCTTTTCCAGCAGCTCCAGCGCGACCGCCTCGGCCATCTCCCGCACGACGAGCCGCGCCTTGTCATAGGGATAGGGGCATTGCAGCACCTGACCGGAGCTGATGCTGTTCGTTTCCGGCCGGTAGGCCTTGATGTCCGCCATGCGGCACGGCTCCCAGCCCCAGGCGTGGTCGATGAGCAGCTCGGCATTGACGCCGAATAGCTTATAGAGGAGTCCCTCGTTATAATACTCGTTCGGCTTCCCGATGGAGCAGCGCGCGACGTCGCCCATCGTATACAGTCCGTGCTCCTCCAGCTTTTTCGCGTAGCCGCGGCCCACGCGCCAGAAGTCCGTCAGCGGACGGTGCTCCCAAAGCAGCGCGCGGTAGCTCCGCTCGTCAAGCTGCGCGATGCGCACGCCGTTCTCGTCCGGCGGAACGCGCTTGGCCATCATATCCATAGCCACCTTGCAGAGATAGAGATTGCTGCCGATGCCCGCTGTCGCCGTGATGCCCGTCGTGTGCAGCACGTCGAGGATCATGGCCCTCGCCAGCTCGCGAGCGGTCGTGCGGTAGGTCTCCAGATAGCCGGTGACGTCCATCAGCACCTCGTCGATGGAGTAGGTGTGGATATCCTCGGGCGAAATATACTTTAGGTAGATGCCGTAGATCTGCATACTGACCTCGATGTATTTCGCCATGCGCGGCGGCGCCACCAGATAGTCGACCGCGAGGGACGCGTCGGCCTTCAGCGCGAGGTCGTCCGCGCTCTTTCCGGTCAGCCGCCCGCCCGGCGCGCGGCGCTGCCGTTCGGCGTTGACCTGCCGCACGCGCTCGACCACCTCGAAGAGCCGCGCACGACCCGGGATGCCATAGGCCTTCAGCGCCGGCGACACCGCGAGGCAGATGGTCTTTTCCGTGCGGCTCGGGTCTGCCACCACAAGGTTCGTCTGCATCGGGTCCAGGCCGCGCTCCATGCACTCCACGGACGCGTAATACGACTTGAGATCAATGGCGATATAGGTCCGCTCGTTTTGCGGCATGGCGCAGCCCTCCCCTCTGTCGGACAGTATACCACAACGTTTAAATTAGAACAAGAGTTTTATTCTATAATATTTGCTTTTCACACTATCCTCATTTCTGAGCGATTTCATTGCGAAGTAGCGAAGAGAATTTTGCACAGGCGATTTCTCTTCTGGTCTAATGGCTATTTGCTTTCGCTCCAAGGCAAATAGCTGTGCAAAATATCACATATCAACTTGATATTTCACACTACTTCACACCCAGCCACATTGCTTTACCACATCTGTATACAGGTTGAACATTATCACTTGCTACGTTAAAGATACTTCCTGAAAATGTGTTATTAAAAGTCGAACCTGACTTAAACATGAATAAATCTCTTTTTCTCTTAGTGTCATTATGTGAAATTGATACATCAGTAAATCCACTTCTTTTTAAGAGACTATATTCTGATTCACTGACACATTCTTCTAACTTATCATCATCCGGCAGATATATTGAAAGATTCATATATGTACCATAATTTTTCTGCAATCTGTTTAATAAGTCATCAGGAATATCTCCTACTCTTGCTTCAAATCTGCCATATCCGGAACTTCTTTCACCACCAATTCCCGTATATCCTAAACTCGCTATAAGCTCGCTAAATACTTC
>OKTX01000720.1_pt1 | contig 16027 bp, 7 predicted proteins | sample 1606261 | NCBI WGS metagenome assembly OKTX01 (sample SAMEA3879543, study PRJEB24766) | human gut metagenome | biome: human-associated habitat; feature: feces | place: USA | collected 1985/1987 | reverse complement strand
TTCTCCTGATCCAGAAGACCCCACCCAACCTGGGCGTATGGAGACGAATAAATATTCTTATAATTCAGGACAACCATTGCAATTAGCCTGCCTTCTTTATAAAATAACCAAGAATGAGTCGTATTTGACAGTAGCACATCAAATTGCGGAAGCTTGCCACAAAAAGTGGTTTACTTCCTATCATTCAGAAGTTCTGCAACGTGATTTTAATATTCTGGCACCGGGGCATGCCTGGTTTAACACCGTCATGTGCCGCGGATTCTTCGAGCTTTATTCCATTGATAAGAATCCCTCATATCTGGAAGATGTGCGCAACACAATGTTGCACGCATGGTTTGGTAAGGCACATCACATTAGTGGTCTAATCAATGACGAGGATTTAAGCGGAGCTGTTTCAATGAATAAATGGGAGATTCTGAGGCAAGCGTCACTCGTTGAGTTATATGCCCTTTTGGCTATCTGGGAGTCTGGCAAAGACCAGACCGTCTTATTGTAATTTGAAAATAATCAAAAGCGAATAGATATGTTAAAAACAAAACTATTAATTTGTATTGCTACATGGATGGCAGTAACAAGTGCCGGAGCACAAACCGTGACAGGCAATGCACGCTATGTAGACCCTTTCATCGGCGTAGACGGAGGCGGCAATGTTTTTCCGGGAGTATGTACTCCGTTTGGAATGGTAAAATTAGGTCCCGATTGCGGCAATAAAGATTGGAACGCCGGATGGAATCCTGACGGCAATATACACGGCTTCAGCCATACTCATGTAAGCGGAACAGGCGGAGGATGCAAATATGGCAACGTATTAATGTTACCTCTGACCGGAGATATACATTTAGAAGACTATTCTTCCCCCCGTGCCAACGAGAATACCGTTTTAGGAGAATACAAAGTTGAGTTGCCGCGTTATCGCACGGCAGCCCGGCTGACAGCATTGAGCAAAGCCGGTTTTCATGAATATACTTTCCCCTCAAGCAAAGACTCCAAAATTCTTTTTGATCTAGGCAGTTGTCTAGCCTTACAAATATGCGAAACTCAAAGAATTGTTGGTTCGGAAGTACGCATACTTTCCAACTCAACAATAGAAGGATACACCCGTGTACGCGGAGGCTGGAATGAAGGAGAGGCCTATACAGTCTATTTCTATGCAGAAACAGATACACCGGCAGAAAGCTTCGGCACATGGAAAGGAAACACTTTAATGCCGAATATTAACGAACAATTCGATTCAGGCGAAAAAACAGGTGCTTATTTGAGCTATTCGACCTCTGAAAACCAAAAAATCAACGTACGTGTCGGTATCTCCTATATCAGTTGTGGCAAAGCTAAAGAAAACCTGAAGCAGATAACAACTTGGGATTTCAACAAAGTACATACTCAGGCTGTGTCCGAATGGAATAATATCTTAAATAAAATAGAAGTCACAGGAAAAGAAGAAGACAAAATTAAACTATACACAGCTTTGTATCATTGCTATCTCCAGCCAGTAGACAAGACCGGAGAAAATCCGAAATGGATATCAACAGAACCGAACTTTGATGATTTCTATGCCATTTGGGATACCTTCCGTGCTACCCATCCATTATTTACATTGCTTACCCCTTCCGTTCAATCAAATATGGTACGTTCACTTATTGACATATACCGCAATGAAGGGTACATGCCTGATGCACGTAGTGGTAATGATAATGGTCGTGTTCAAGGAGGAAGTAATTGTGATATTCTGATTGCCGATGCAATGGTAAAGAATCTGCAAGGGATTGATTATGGAGCAGGCTTACAAGCTATGTTGAAAAATGCAGAAGTAGCTCCCGGAGGAGATGAAAGAAAAGAAGGTCGTGGAGGTTTAGCAGACTATAACTCATTAGGTTATGTTTCTTCAGCTTATGAAAGATGCTTGACACGTACTTTTGAATACTCTAATTGTGATTTTGCTATCGCTACGGTAGCCGATCGTTTAGGAAAACAAGATATTGCCAATAAATACTATAAAAATGCATCTAACTGGCAAAACACATGGAATGATAAGATAACAAGTTTGGGATTTTCGGGCTTTGCATGGCCAAGAAACGAAGAGGGAAAGTACTGGGATAAAGAGCATTTCAGTACCTTAAAAGGCGGTAATTGGGGAGAGCCTACTTATGAGACTTTCTCTTTTGAGTTGTCATTCTATGTACCCCATGATATGAAAAGTTTAATCCAAAAATGCGGCGGAGAAGAGATTTTCACTCAAAGACTAGATACCTTTTTTACCCACAAGATATGGGACCAACGTTATCACATAGGATTATTCCAAATAGCAAATGAACCAGGATTCTTAATTCCGTCATTATACAATTATGTAAACAGGCAAGACAAAACAGCCGAGATTGTACGGTATATTTTAAAAAATAGATATAAAACGACACGTGACGGAATACCGGGTAACGATGATTCCGGTTCTATGTCTGCTTGGTATGCTTTTCATTCTATAGGATTTTATCCTAATGCAGGCCAGGACACATATCTTATTTCAAGCCCTGTATTTAATACAGTTACTATACATCTTGAAAATGGTAAAACCCTGAAGGTTATAACAAAAAAGAATAACGACAAAAATATCTACATTCAATCAGCGACCTTGAATGGCAAACCACTTAACAAAAACTGGTTCTGTCATAAAGACATATGTGAAGGAGGTACACTAGAATTTGTAATGGGACCGAAACCGTCAAAATGGTCAAGAACAGGAGAGTTACCTCCATCTATGTCCGATAAATAATAATCCTACTAATTCTTAGAAAAATAAATAAGCTGTTCATCAACGACTTTGCAGAAGTTGATGAACAGCTTATTTATTTTCACAACTAAACATTCAAGTCAATACTTCACTTCCTGTATTTGCTCTTTGATTAAATAAAAGCATACCCTCATATTACCCAAGCAGAAAACTATTTTATTTAGTATACTATTATCTATTTCAAATTGTTTATATTTGCTCAATATTAGTAATCAATACATTAAACGACAACATAACTATTTAAGAAAAATGAAAAAGTATTTTCTTTTACCCTTGCTTGTTTATTATTTAGTATCCAATGTACAAGCACAAGAAAAAATAAAGTTAAGTTCCCCGAACGGAGAAATAAAAGTATCCGTCCGCCTCACCGACAAAATCTACTATGACGTAGCCTGCAATGATGAAGTTCTGTTGAAAGACAATTATCTCCAACTTAAACTAAAAGATAAAATATTGGGCGAACATCCCAAACTGTCCGGACAAAAACAGAACAAAATAAAAGAAACCTTAACCCCTGTCGTTCCACTGAAATTTTCAACGATCAATAACGAATATAACCAACTTCTACTCAATTTTAAAGGAAACTACTCAGTAGAATTCCGTGCTTTTAACGATGGAATAGCCTATCGTTTTATCACCCGCCAAAAAGGAGAAATCGAAGTATTGGGAGAAGACCTTTCATTGCAGTTCCCGACAGACTATTTATTACATCTCCAACAGCCGGGAGGGTTCAAAACAGCTTATGAAGAGCCGTACACACACATTTCCAGTCACTCATGGAAACCATCGGATAAAATGTCCGTACTTCCAGTTCTCATTGATACACGTAAATCATATAAGATACTAATCAGTGAATCTGATCTGTCGGACTATCCTTGCATGTTTCTGAAAGGAAACGGGACCAATGGCATATCCTCCATTTTTCCAAAAGTCCCCCTTGCATTTGGTGAAGACGGAGACCGCAGCCTCAAAATCGAAAAAGAAGCGGAATATATCGCTAAAACAAGTGGAAAAAGGAACTTTCCATGGCGCTACTTTGTCATTACCAAGGAAGACAAGCAATTAGTTGAGAACACTATGACCTATAAACTGGCTGATAAGAATCAGTTAGAAGATGTGTCATGGATAAAACCAGGGCAAGTAAGTTGGGAATGGTGGAACGGAGCAACCCCGTATGGGCAAGATATAACCTTTAAAGCTGGTTGTAATTTGGAAACATACAAATACTTCATTGATTTCGCATCCAAGTTCGGAATCCCTTACATTATTATGGATGAAGGATGGGCCAAGAGTACACGCGATCCTTACACTCCTAATCCGGACGTAGACCTTCATGAGCTGATTCGTTATGGAAAAGAAAAGAATGTGGGTATTGTCCTTTGGCTGACTTGGTTAACAGTAGAAAAGAATTTTGACCTTTTCAAAACATTCAATGAATGGGGAATAAAGGGAGTAAAAATAGACTTCATGGACCGCAGCGATCAATGGATGGTTAACTACTACGAACGAGTAGCCCAAGAAGCAGCCAGACATCATTTATTTGTTGACTTCCATGGATCATTCAAGCCGGCCGGACTGGAATACAAGTATCCCAATGTATTATCCTATGAAGGGGTCAGAGGTATGGAACAAATGGGAGGCTGTAAGCCGGAGAATAGCATCTACTTGCCTTTCATGAGAAATGCGGTAGGCCCTATGGATTACACTCCTGGAGCTATGATCAGTATGCAACCGAATATCTATCGTTCCGAACGTCCTAACTCTGCAAGTATCGGTACCCGTGCATACCAAATGTCTTTATTTGTCATATTCGAAAGCGGTTTACAAATGTTGGCAGACAATCCGACCTTATATTACCGCAATGAAGATTGCACTCGTTTCATTACCCAAGTACCTGTAACATGGGATGAAACAGTTGTTCTGGAAGCTAAAGTAGGTGAATATGTAATCGTTGCGAAGCGTAAAGGAGAGAAATGGTTTATTGGTGGGATGACTAATGATAAGGAAAATGAAAGAGAATTTGAAATAAATCTCGACTTCCTGAAAGATGGCAGGACCTACCGTGTAACCTCGTTTGAGGATGGAATAAATGCAGGATATCAGGCAATGGATTACCGTATGAAATCGGCAACAATGAATAAGAATCAAAAGCTTTCTGTCAAAATGGCTAGAAATGGTGGGTTTGCAGCTGTTCTCGAATAAGCCTATACTGTAGAAATCAAGATATCTCCCATAAAAAAGAGACTGCCTCCAATCAAAAAATGAGGCAGTCTCTCTTTTTCATAACACTCTTTATCGCTTTTCCTATTCAGCCAAGAGAACCTCTAACTCTGCCACAGCAGCCATCTTAGCCTCTTTAATGACAGCAGACAGAGCCTGAAGTTTTACATAACGTGCTTTACATGGATTAAATTCAACTGTCTGTACTTCCTTTGAATCGGCAAATGTACCAGAAGCCACAGCTTTTCCCCACTCCTTGCCATCATGGCTGATATACACTTCATATTTACCGATTCTACCTTCCGAAGAATCCTGACGAGGTGTATATTTAAGACCTTTTACTGTAGTTTCTTTAGCTAATGCAATCTGTATCTCATGAGGATAAGGAGCCAGATAGAACTGGTTATGTACCGTATGCCAGAATGTATTAATATCACCATCCGCAGCCAATTTCATACTTCCATCAGCATCACTATCCACATATACAACCTTCTGTCTCTCTTCAGATGCACCCGATAAATTACGGACTGCATTGACATTTAATTCTGCTGCCGAAGCCCAATCCCGACCATAAATTTCAGATAAAGCAATCAATTTAAAGTAACGTGCCACAATTGGTTTCTCCAATGTTACAAACTGTGCAGAAGATGAATTTTCAAAACGACCTTTAGTCTTGTTTTCCCAGTTCTTTCCATCTTTACTGAAATAGAGCTCATAATCCTTGATACGTCCGTTCTCAGAGTTACGAGGTTGATAAATAAACTTATCAATCTCAAGTGATGAAGACATATCCACTACTATTTCGTGGGGATGTTTAGCCACAGGATCATTCCACCGACTATGCCAGATAGTATTCAGATCACCATCGATTGCGTTACGGGCCTCTTCACCCCCATTCTCACTACTAACTGATACAATTTTCCACAGTGAACGATCCACATATATCGGAAATTCAGCTGAAGTTCCCGCACTTTTTCCTAATTGTTCTGAAACGGCATATGCTTCCACATGACCACCAGAAATAAATTCGAAAGGTTCAGTATATATCTTCTCTTCTCCGCCATTCAGACTATAATGAACAGTAGCTCCGGGAGTATTAGTCTTTAAATTCAAATAACCATTGTTATCTCTTTCTATCAATACAGGCATACATACGGGCATCTGTACGCGTGCCTTCCTTATAAGTTCTTCTGTCGAATAACTTCTCTCCAAAGGTAGTATGATAAAACTGAAAACAGTAGGCTGGGAACGAAGTTCATACTTTTGCATCGGGCCAGGACCACAACTGGCATTACCAAGCGGACGCTGATTAGCATCCAGACAAAGAACAGTTTCTTTACGCATCGGTACTTCATACTTATGAAGCAACCTACGATGATTGGCAGAGTCAACCATATCCTGCGCTGTTGCATGCAAAGCAGAAGCAGACATCTTATCACCTGCAATAAAGACAAAGCCTATTCCATCAGGATTGGTTATTGAAATCCAACGCAGATCCTCGCGATTACCCATTTCCTGTGCTCTGACATAGTTCACCCATTGATCAGATACTAACTCATCATACACGCCTACGTAAGTGGCATCTTTTCGGTCAACATAGTTTTCCAACGGTCCGCGACCATACCAACGCATGCGTTCAAAGCCTTCCGGAAGTTCCATACGATAACCAATACGGGGAATAATTACACCTTTTGTTGAAGGAATAATAGTGCTATTAACCAAAATAGAACCATCGGCAGCCACCGTATATTCTATATTAGTTCGATAATCAAAACCCGTTTTTCCCCGATATAGATTCTCTATCTGCAGAGTTACCTTATTATCTTCTTTCCGCACATTCCAATGTCCAGGTTCAAGAGTCATCTGATACAAGCCTTTCTGATACCAGTCACCATCCACTTGCTTATCATTATCAGTAGGAGCACGGAAAGCATTCAATTCCAACCCTTTACTAATCATGGGCAATTCATTTAATGTATAAGAAGAGATCGTTCCCTGCTGCTTTGAAAAAGACGCTTCAAACTGCGAGCCTTTTACCAGATATGCATCATCAGTCTCTATCAGATCAATACTACCTTCTCCTGCTTTAAATACAGGCTTCGCACTATCAGAAAGTTTGAATTGCTCTGATGCTACCTCATATCCAGCCTTTTCCCATTCAGTATCTTGCTTTTGACAGAAGCGGAACTTTATAAAGTATTCGGCTCCCGGAATTTTATTGATCTGATTATCAGCTATAGTAATGACCTTACTGTCCTGTGCGTTCAAGGACAATTCTTCCAGATTAGCCGAGAATACAACTTTTCCATCCTCTTCAATCTCATACCTTCCATATAAGTCATCCAACCCTGCATGAAATCTCTTATTAGTCAGTTTATACGTCCCATTTCCCATAGCCTCAACCCATACAGGCTGATGTATTTTTTTCACCTCGTATGCCTTGGCAGAGTATGTACGATCGGAAAAGATTACGCCATTCGTGCAAAAATTACCGTCATTCGGTGTATCTCCAAAATCTCCTCCGAAGGCCATATAATAACCGGAACCATCCGGAGCAGGCATCTTAATACTTTGATCTACCCAGTCCCAGATAAAGCCACCGACAAGTGCAGGATAGCGCTCGTAAGTTTCCCAATATTCCTTGAAATTCCCGATTGAATTACCCATCGCATGAGCATATTCACAAACCACATGAGGTTTGACCGTTTCTCCATTCTGGAATTTCTGTAAACGCTCCTTCCCTACGCTTTCCAGCCATTGCACATCGGGGTACATAGAACTGGTTACATCGCAATAAGAGCTATTACCTTCATAGTGAGTAGGACGGGTATCATCGAGCTTCTTAACAGCCTCTGCAGCAGATTTAAAGTTAATGCCATTACCGGATTCGTTGCCCAACGACCACATGACTATAGAAGCATGATTTTTATAGCGTCGCACCATATTCTCACTGCGTTCCGTAAATGCTTTCACCCATGAAGGTTCAGAGGACAATGCCATAAGACCATGGCATTCTACATTGGCTTCGGAAAGAACATATATACCATATCTGTCACATAAATCATAGAAATAAGGATTATTAGGATAATGAGAAGTACGTACAGCATTAATATTCAATGACTTCATCAACTGTACATCTTTTTCCATTTCTTCTTTAGATACCGTACGACCATTCTCCGAACTATGGTCGTGTCTGTCAACTCCCTTAAACAAAGTTGATTTTCCATTAATCAACAGCCGACCATCTTGCGCCAGTTCAATCTTACGAAAACCGACCTTGACACTACGAATATCTACAGTTTTCCCTTTTTGCTTTAAAAGAATAGTGAGATTATAAAGGTTGGGCGTTTCTGCCGTCCATTTCAAAGGATTCACAACCTCAAACTGAAGTTTATTCGTTCCCGTTACAGCACGCGCATTTTGGGTAGCAATCTCTTTACCATTCTGATCCGTCACCTTCACTTGAATCTCGTTATTACTTCTTTTACCTGTAATATCTATATCCAGAGAGACGGATGCATTTTTATACTCCTTGTCTAAATCCGTACGGAAGAAGAAGTCTCTGATTTGCGTTTTAGGAGCCGACCACAGAAATACATCTCTGAATATACCGCTGAAACGCCAGAAATCCTGACACTCCAGAAAGCTACCATCTGTAAAGCGATACACCTCGACAGCAAGAACATTCTTTCCAGCTTTCAGATAAGGAGTCAGATTAAATTCGGCAGGCAGGTAGCTGTCCTCCGAATAGCCGACCTTTTTACCATTCACCCAAATATAAAAACCGGCTTCTACCCCATTAAAACGAATAAAGATGTCACGTCCTTTCCATGAATCAGGCAATATAAACTCCCTGCGATAACTACCGACAGGATTAGGCATCGTCGCAAAAGTATAGTTAGACGGACGAGGTTGAATTACATTAGGCCACTGAATCTTTTTCCAATCCCACTCACAAAAAGGATAAATCACATTGCAATATAAGGGCTTATCCCAGTTTTTATTATGTCTTACGGCCTCTATCTGCCAGGTTGCAGGGACTTTAATATTATCCCATTGGCTTACATCATATTCCGGTTTACAGAAATCCTGCGGTCGGTCTTTCGGGTCAGCCACCCAATGAAATTTCCATATTCCATTCAGCGTTTTGTAATAAGGTGACTCTTCAATAGTCAGATTCATTGCTTGTTGTTCATCGGTAAAAGGAATAGCAATCTGAACTGCTTCTTCCTTATTGACTCCCGAGACATACTCATTGCTCCACTCCGGCTTATCCGTGGTTTGTGCTGTTACAGATAAAGACATAAACAAAAGTGCAATCCATGCACTTCGCATGATTCGTAGTTTCATAATAATTGATTGAGTTATTTAGTTTAAATGTTCTTCTATAATATTTTCCTAAAATTCATTCGATTACAAATGTAGCGGCTTTTACCTATTTCATACCATAAATTTGTGACATTATTATACACATTTATCAAATATAACCGAATAATCTTCACTATGATCAGATTATTTCCTAATTTGAACAATCGTTTACACCTTTTCTTCTTTTAAATCTCTATTTTTACAATCAGCTAAGGCACTTAAATTATACAATAACAAAAATTACAAAACATGAGAAAAGCACATCTGATGCTAGTTGGTTTACTACTCTCTTTTGCAGCAAACGCAACCAATGATATTCCCCGGCCGGAATATCCCCGCCCACAATTTGAAAGAGCTACCTGGGTTAATTTAAATGGTACGTGGACGTATGAATTCGATCTTGATGATTCCGGGAAAAAGCGTAACTTACCTACGGCAAAGGAGCTTAGCAAAACAATTACGGTTCCTTTCTGCCCGGAAAGCAAACTATCCGGAGTTAATCATACGGACTTTATAAAAAAAATGTGGTATCAACGTTCTCTGCCGATACCCGCTGACTGGAGCAACAAGAAGATTTTACTCCATTTCGGCGCTGTCGACTATTTAGCAGAGATTTATATAGACGGACGCCTCGTCGGTTTTCATAACGGCGGAAGCTCTCCTTTTGTAATAGATATCAGTCGCATAGCCAAACCCGGGAATAGTCACAATCTGGTAGTATCCGTGTCCGATGATGCAAAATCAGGTCGTCAGGCATGCGGCAAACAGTCTCCGGAGAAAAACTCCTTTGCCTGTTTTTATACGCGTGTCACAGGTATCTGGCAAACGGTGTGGATGGAAGCTCTCTCTCCCTGTGGACTGAAATCGGCAAATACCTATCCGGATATCGACAATAATCAATTGATCATTACTCCGGAATTCTATCAGATATCCAATGACCAGACACTGGAAGTTACGATCTATGACAGCCAGAAAAAAGTCGCTCAAGTGACATCAAAATGTGCCAATGGCAGTAACCTGATCTTACCTATAAAGAATATCAAGCTCTGGAGCCCCGAAACTCCACACCTTTACGATATCAGTTACTGCGTCAAAGATGCCAAAGGGCAGACCATCGATGAAGTAAAATCATATGTAGGTATGCGCAAAGTACATACAGCCAATGGCAAATTTTACTTGAATAACGAGCCTTATTTCCAGCGCCTGGTTATGAATCAGGGGTATTATCCTGATGGAATCTGGACTGCACCTACCGATGAAGCCCTTAAAAATGATATTTTACTAAGTAAGGAAGCCGGCTTCAACGGGGCACGCCTTCATCAAAAGTTTTTCGAAGAACGATTCCATTACTGGGCAGATAAGCTGGGATTTATCACTTGGGGAGAGTCTCCTAACTGGGGAATGAATCCCGATGACGAGGCCGCATCAAGAAATCTTCTCAGTGAATGGATAGAGATACTCGAACGAGACCGTAATCACCCTTCTATCATCACATGGGCACCTCTTACCGTACCATTGAGCAATGTTTCGTCCGGTACATTTGCACGCTTGGTATTTGACCTGCAAAAACTGACAAAAGCAATCGATCCCAGTCGCCCGTTCAACGACCTTACCGGCAGTGGATTCCATTTCCTGACAGATATCTGGAGCATCAGTACTTACGAACCGGATGCAACACGTTTCGCACTAAGCTTAAAGCCGGACAAGAACCAGGCAGCTTATGCCAACCAACCTTTTATCATCGGTGAATTCGGCGGTATTGTATGGGAAACATCCAGAACCAAGGAAGACACATGGGGACATGGAGGAACATTTACCAACGAAGATGCCCTCTTCGAACGCATCGAAAAACTCATCAATGCGATTCAATCCTCCGGAATCATCAGCGGATTCTGCTATACACAGTTTTCAGATATCGAACAAGAGAAAAACGGTATCTACACTTACGACCGACAGCCTAAATTTGAGATGGAACGGATTAGATCTATCTTTGAAAAGATTCCAAGCAGACCGATAAAGAAATAAGTTCAGCTTGCTAATAGTATAATTCAGCCCGTCAATATATTCAAATCGAATTATATCGACGGGCTGAATATCCCTTTAATCAGGGTGAAACCTTACCGTTTACTCTCAATATATTCAATCGCTTTTCTAATCCACATATCTTCTCCTGCAGCTATATCTTCTACAGTCTGTTCCACCGGAATATCAATAGTCACTCCATCCCGTTGATTCAATTTCCATTCAGGATAGAATGCTCCCGCCATTGTATAGGTGAATTTAATTCCCCGAGGCAAATATAAATATCCGACATGACCGTTCGCACCGGCAGTTTGCGTACCGATAACCGCACTTTTTGGTGCCACTCTATAAGCGACAGACATTAGCTCTCCAAAACTCTGAGTCATCTCACTTACAAGAATAGCAATCTTACCTTTGAAATAATCAGGATTTTCTTTAAAACCAATTTTCCCAATTATATCAAGACCAAAGTTACCCGGAAATTTCTTCGAATTAATGGAATACCACATAAATGTAGTCGGTTGAGGATAAAGATATTTTCCAAGTACTTCCATAATGTCCCATCTCGGATACTTACGCATATCCAATATAATTCCTTTAGCATTCAAATTTGTTTTCATCATCTGATCCAGTTCCGGAAGCCCCATTATACCTGCATCTACATAAAGAATCTTTCTGGCATCCAGTCCGTAATCTGACGGACTCTTTCGGCCTTTAAAAGATGCTCTTTCAAAAGACTGCATGGGTATTGTATATTCATGAGACTGCCCTTGATTCTCCACCGTGACTTTCATTTCATTCTCCGATGTAACAAATAGTCTGAATGAGACATTCCTCAGTAAACCATGCTCATTTGAAGAAGGCAATATAGAACGGTAATTGTCGATTATTTCCGAAATCGGTTTATCATTTACAGCCAGTATGACCGATCCCCGCTCAATCTGTTTTAATGCAGTCGATTCTACTACAAGCTTACCGTCCGTTGTCTGAGTCAATCCCAATGGAAGACCATACAATCGGGGAGCATGATTCGGAAATTCAAGCCCTCCATGTGAATCATTGATTTCAGCAGCCAGTTTTCGTATAGAATGGTCCAAATCTTTTTCCGAAGAGGCATTGATAAATTCAGGCAGATATTGCGCCAGCAGAGTACTCCATCTATGGTCTGTAAGGTTGGCGTAAGGATATCCATGTTCGATGGCATTCCACAATCTATAAACCGTAAGAATACGATATCCCTGATCTTCCCAGTCGATTGAAGGATAAGGTTTGTCTCTGGCAAATTCCACCTCCTCCTTTCCGGTTAATATCGGAAGATAGTAGTTCAATACACTATTACGTTTGGCATTCTTGATTCTCACTAGTTTTTCAGACAGTTTCTTATCGAAGACATTCGGATCTTCCAGCCAGCCAAGCTGTGCAAAACGATGATATTGGGCCGAATCTCCGATTACATACTCCTCGGTTTCCGTGATTTTACCGTACTTATCTATCCATTTGTTTAACAGTGAGTTCCTTTCCTTTTTGCTCTTCACAGCTGCTATCCCGGGCATCACTCTGAACAATTCAAAATCCCAGTTATACTTTCCAACCACAACCTGCGGATGAAAATACTTAAGGAATCCCCAAACCTTGCCCAAAACCACCAAATTTTCCAATGTTTGCCCGTCAACGTCTCCAAGTGATATTCCTGAATTTCCTGCGAACTCCAGATCCTTGTCTACTTCAACATCCGGATTCTTGATTAAATCAAGTGACTGTCCATCTATCAGCACCTGGCAGTCGTTCACCCAAAGCCTGGCCTCCCCGTCACAGAGTATTCGAAAGAAAAATTTCTTGGAACGTGTAAACGGCATTTCCACATAAAAGTCTTTCCAGTCCTGACTGCCGTTACATTCAAAATCAATAGCCTTCTCGTCTATTCTTTGAAGGTGAGTGTCCAGTTTAATTGCGAAACTCACTTTGGCATTATTTGCCTGCTGATATTTGTATTTGCCTTTAAACACAATCGTCTTACCTGTAATATCGCGGTTATTCATGCCGAAATAAGCTTCTGTTTTCTTTCCCCGTACAGACGGAATCAACAATGACGACTGATTATTAAAGAGCACTTCTTCATCTACCCGAATATCTTGATTTTCACTATACCAAGCCATCTTAGGCATTTCCCGCATTGGATCAAAGGAAATAATACGCGTACCGGTAAAAGTAAGAAGTCCCTTTTTACTTTGATCAGACTGCGCATATAAGTTAAAAGCAACCAACGCGAACACTAATAAGCCAACTAATCTGTTTTTCATATGTATCATAGTTTTGTTGTCAATTCAAATATTTACAGGTTTGTACTCTGGACACACCAAAGGTCAGAAAAAAGAAACACTACCAGAGAAAATATCTGTTCATAATTTAGCAATATCTGTTTATTTCAACCCTAAACACATGTTTTAGCGAAAAATTCGATATACTCAACAAGAAAACAGAGACAGCTTCATACGTTTCGGACGTAATCTCTATTTTATAATTCAAACATAATATCATCTTATCTATTATGAGTATCTTTGCACTCCGAATATATACTTAACTATGAATAAAGTCAACGGTTTCCTGTACGGTCTGCTTTCGTCGGCCTCTTTTGGGCTTATCCCCCTATTCACCATTCCTGCCATGCAGGCGGGCATGCAATTCGAATCGATACTCTTCTATCGCTTCCTGTTTGCGTGTATGGCATTAGGCGGGATTCTACTGATCAACGGGCAATCCTTTCGAATCAGCAGACGGGACATTCCTTCCCTGCTCCTGCTTGCGATACTTTATCTGATGTCTGCCGTCTTCCTGTTCTGGGGATATAAGTTTATGGCAAGCGGTGTAGCCACCACCATTCACTTCATGTATCCGGTACTGACTACCCTGGTCATGATGCTATTCTTCAAAGAAAAAAAGTCCGGTTCTTATCCGGTGGAAATACAGAGACAGGAAGTTTCTCATTTTTCGGCCTTTTCATCGTTCTTTTATCAGCATTGGGATATGCACTGTACCTTGTCACAATGAGCCAGTTAAAGATCGGCCGGATGAAAGGATTACTGCTCACTTTCTATGTCTTTCTTTTCGGAGGAATCTTTCTCTTTATCGGAACCAGCAGTATCAGCCATCTTCAGCCTATCAGAGAATGGCATACTGCCGGAAATCTAATCTTGCTGGCATTAATCCCGACCGTCGTTTCCAATCTTGCACTGGTCAGAGCAGTAAAAAGCATCGGCTCCACACTCACCTCTGTATTGGGAGCTATGGAGCCGGTAACTGCCGTATGTGTAGGCATCTTCCTCTTTGGAGAAGCATTCACCACAAGTATTGGCGTAGGCATTGCACTGATTATCGTTGCTGTAATGGTAATTATACTGAAACGATAAGAGCAGCCTTCCTATAAAATTGTTTTTCCGTTTCAGCGGGTTAATTTCAGTTCCTCGATAAGGTTAGCAGCCTTTCCATACTTTTCCATAATGAAAAGCATGTAGCGCACATCTACTCCGATACAACGCTGCAAATCCGGTTCAAAGACAATGTCACTGCTCATCGCTTCCCAATTGCCGTCAAAAGCAAGGCCAAGCAATTCCCCTTTCGCATTGAACATGGCACTGCCGGAATTTCCTCCCGTAATATCATTATTCGAGATAAAACAAACGTTCATATCTCCCTTTTCATCGGCATATCTGCCGAAATCACCGGAAGAGAGTAAAGCCAGAAGATCCGGTTGAACTGCAAAGTCTATATCGCCTGCATGTTCCTTTACTTTCTCGAAAATGCCTTTTACCGTCGTATAATAACTGAAGGTAGCCCCGTCAAAAGGAGAATATCCACAGACTGTACCAAAACTAAGGCGCATGGTGGAATTGGCATCAGGATAGAAGTTACGGTCGGCATACATACGACGCATAGCGGCATTGAACAGGCGTTCATCCTGCTCTATCTGTTCGGAAGCCTCTGAGACGCTCTGATTCATCTCATAGTATTTCACTATTAGGTCGAGGCTTAAAGAAATGGCAGGGTCCTCGATGAGATTATAGGTCGTGTCACGTTCAAGGAAGCGCTTCAGACCCTTCGGAGAAGTGATTTGAGAGGTAGCATACAAAGAGTCTACATAAGTCTGGACATTTCCGTTATACAAGGTGTCTATTTGCAGATACATCGCCGGAAGGTATTTCTTATCCACTTTGGACCGGTATTCTTTGAGCATGGCCGCAAATACTTCCTTATCAATAGACAGATTCAGGTTATCGTATTTCTCCAGTAACTTTTTCATGCGGGTAACGACCAACTTCTCTTCGGCCTCAAAATCGAAATTCAGTATTTCGAGTGCCAATTGAACCAATTCGGGACCATTAATGAACGACTCCCCGAAATAAGCAAGGGTACGGTTTGTTTCCCTACGATTATTATAATTCAGTTCCAGAGAAGAGAACAGACGAATCAGTTTCTCCCTTTCTTCCGGATGAGACTGAATCCAGTCCCGGAGGGCTGCTTCTGCTGCGCGCTTCTTTTCCAGCACTTTCAGGTGCCGGATGGCTTTATTCATTCCTATGCTGTTTTTCCAGTAGTTGGAACTTTCATCGTATTTAGAAGCATACTTGATACGGATAT
>OKTX01000718.1_pt1 | contig 16073 bp, 9 predicted proteins | sample 1606261 | NCBI WGS metagenome assembly OKTX01 (sample SAMEA3879543, study PRJEB24766) | human gut metagenome | biome: human-associated habitat; feature: feces | place: USA | collected 1985/1987 | reverse complement strand
ATGGTGGGTCAGACCATGAGACGGCTGAAGGGGAAGGGAAGTCCGCGCAGCGTCAACGGCCTGCTGAAGGAAAAGGACCCCTCCCTGAGCGGGGAGGACGTGCGCGAAGGCTTGGTGGCGGTCATCTCCGTCAAGATGCCCAACCCGCGCTTCTCCTCCCAGACGAAGGACAAGCTGGTGAACACGGAGATTGAAGGCGTGGTGGGCAACGTCGTGTACGAGGAAATCAAGACGTACTTTGAGGAAAACCCGGCGATGGCCAAGAAGATCATCGAAAAGAGCATCACGGCCGCCCGGGCCCGTGAAGCCGCCCGCAAGGCGCGCGAAACGGTCCGCAAGAGCGCCCTCTCCATCGGCGGCCTTCCCGGCAAGCTGGCGGACTGCTCCGACCGGGACCCCGCCAAGTGCGAACTGTTCATTGTGGAAGGTGACTCCGCCGGCGGCTCCGCCAAGATGGGGCGCGACCGCCGCACGCAGGCCATCCTGCCCCTGCGCGGGAAGGTGCTGAACGTGGAAAAGGCCCGCCTGGACAAAGCGCTGGGGAGCAAGGAAATTCAGAACATGATCACGGCCATCGGCGCCGGGATCGGGGAAGGGGACGATGAAGCCTCCTTCAAGCTGGACCGCGTGCGCTACCACAAGATCATCATCATGACCGATGCCGACGTGGACGGCGCCCACATCCGCACCCTGCTTCTCACCTTCTTCTGCCGCCACATGCCGCAGCTTGTCCGCGCCGGGTACCTGTACATCGCGCAGGCGCCCCTGTACCGCATCATCCGCAGGAAAAAGGAGGAATACGTGCAGGATGACGTAGCCCTGAACCGCAAACTGATTGAACTGGCCGTCAATGACGTGACCCTCCGCTTTGCGGACGGTTCCCGTTCCTTTACGCCGGACGAGCTCTCTGCCATTCTGGAAACGCTGGTCAACCTCCAGCGCTACACGGAATCCATGCAGGCGCAGGGCGGCTCCCTGGAAGACCTGCTCAGCCACCGGGAGGCTAACGGCGATTTCCCCGAATTCCTGGTGAAGGTGCGCAGCGGCAACGAAGAGGAAATCCTCTTCTTCCATGACATGGAAGCCCTCACTGCCTTTTCCGAGGAAAACAGGGACCTCTTCATCTTCGGCATGCCCACGGAAGAGGAACTGCTGGAAAACCCCCTCCCGGACCGGGAAGGGCCCAGCCGCCGCTCCATCACCCATGAACTGCATGAGGCCAAGGCTATTGCGCGCGCCCTGACGCGCCTGGCTGAACTCGGCATCCCCGGGAACATGCTCGTATCCATGGATACGCCCCTGTTTGAACTGGTGGAAGGGGAAGGAGACAAGGAACGGACCACGGCCCTCTTCTCCGTAATGGACATTCTGGAATCCGTCATCTCCATCGGCAAGCGCGGCGTGGAAATCACGCGATTCAAGGGTCTGGGTGAAATGGACGCCAAGGACCTGTTCAAGACGACGATGGACCCGGAACGGCGGGAGCTGCTCCGCGTCATCCTGAATGACGACAACGCCGTCAGGGCTGATGAAATGTTCACCATCCTGATGGGGGACGTGGTGGAGCCCCGCAAGAACTACATCGTGGACCACGCGCTCAACGTCCGCAACCTTGACGTTTAATTCCTACACTTTCTCCCAGAACCATGGAAAACAATAGAATCAAACCGGTGGACGTAGCCAGTGAGCTCTCCACTTCTTTCCTGGACTACTCCATGTCCGTCATCATCTCCCGCGCCCTGCCGGACGTGAGAGACGGCCTCAAGCCCTCCCAGAGGCGTATCCTGTACGCCATGAAGGAACTGAACCTGTCCCCCGGCGGGAAGACCCGCAAATGCTCCAAAATCGTGGGTGACACCATGGGTAACTACCACCCGCACGGGGACGCCGCCATTTACGGCACCCTGGTGAACATGGCGCAGGACTGGTCCATGCGGGACATCCTCGTCATCGGGCAGGGCAACTTCGGCACGCCGGACGGGGACCCCCCCGCCGCCGCCCGATACACGGAAGCCAAGCTCTCCGGCATGGGCGTGGCCCTGATGGCGGACCTGGACAAGGACACCGTGGACTTTGTTCCCACGTACGACAACGAGCACACGGAACCCACCGTGTTTCCCTCCGCCTTCCCGAACCTGTTGGTCAACGGCGGCACGGGCATTGCCGTGGGGATGGCAACCAACATGCCCCCGCACAACCTGGGGGAAGTGGTGGACGGCATCTGCGCCGTGATTGACAACCCGCTCATGACGGTGGATGAACTGCGCCAGTACATCAAGGGACCGGACTTCCCCACCGGGGGCGACGTGCTGGGCTTTTCCGGCATTGACAACTACTTCCGCACCGGGCGCGGCTCCGTGCGCATCCGCGGGAAGATAGACATGGAAATGACGGACTCCGGCAAGGACCTCCTCATCATCCGTGAAGTGCCGTACGGCGTGAACCGCGCCGCCCTCCAGGAACGCATCGCGGAACTGTACAAGGACAAGATCCTGACGGACATTTCCGGCATCCGCGACCTTTCCGACGAGAAAACCTGCATTGAAATCGAACTCAAGCGGGACGCCCGCCCGCAGGTGGTCATGAACCAGCTTTACAAGCTCACCTCCATGGAAACCTCCTTTGCGGTGAACATGCTGGCGATTCACGACAACCGCCCCAAGACGCTCGCGATGCTGGACGCCATCAACTTCTACATCGAGCACCGCCGCGAGGTGGTCGTGCGCCGCACGCGCTACCTGCTGGGGGATGCGGAAAAGGACGCCGAACGCCTGGAAGCCTTCCTGCTGGCCCTTCACCACATGGATGACTTCATCACCATCATCCGCGACTCCAAGAACAGGGAGGAAGCCCGCGAACGCCTCCAGAACTACACCTTCTCCACGCAGACGGCGGAAAGCCTGGGCATCCTGATCCGTTCCCAGGCCTCCGTGCAGGGGGACCGCTACATCTTTACGGAACGCCAGGTAAACTCCATCCTGGACCTGCGCCTGTACCAGCTCACCGCTCTGGAAAACGACAAGATTTCCGGGGAATACGCGGAACTGCTGGTCCGCATCAAGGACTATCTGGACATCCTGGCGAACGAATCCCGCGTGCTGGGAATCGTGAAGGATGAACTCATGGCCATCAAGGACAAGTACGCCACGCCGCGCGTCACGCGCATCATTCCCTTCTCCGGGGACATGGCCATTGAAGACCTGATCCCGAACGACACGATGATCGTCACCATCACGCACAGCGGCTACATCAAGCGCACCAACTCCGCGGAATACCGCGTGCAGGCCCGTGGGGGCAAGGGCGTGAAGGCCGCCACCACCAAGGGGGCCAGAAAGGATGCGGAGGCGGACTTCATCGAGCACCTCTTCGCCGCCCAGAACCACGACTACCTGATGTTCTTCACGAACACCGGGCGCGTGTACGTGGACCGCGTGTATGAAATTGACGAGGCCGCGCGCAGCGCGCAGGGCCGCAACATCAAGAACCTGCTGGACCTCCAGCCGGAGGAAGCCATCGCCGCCATCCTGCGCCTGGAACGCCGGGTGGATGAAAAGGGCAATGACATCACCTTTGCGGAAGGCAGCGGCAACGTGGTCTTCGCGACGAAGGACGGCACGGTGAAGAAAACCAGCCTGAACGACTTTGTCAACTACCGCAAGGCCGGCATCATCGCCATCAACCTGGAGGAAGGCAACACCCTGGTGAACGCGGAACTCACCACCGGAGAAAATGAAATCGTGCTCGTCACGCATGACGGCATGAGCATCCGCTTCCCGGAGGAAGCCCTCCGCACCCAGGGCCGCAACACCATCGGCGTGCGCGGCATCCGTCCGCGCGAGGGAGACTACGTGGTGGCCCTTGCCATTGTGGACCCGCAGAAAACCCTGCTGGTGGCCTCTGAAAACGGCCTTGGCAAGCGCACCTCCTTTGACGAATACCGCACGCAGGGCCGCGGCGGCACCGGCATCAAGACCATGAACTGCACGGACAAGACCGGGAAGGTGGTATCCGCCACGGTCGTTTCCGAGGAGGATGAACTGATGCTCATGACCACGGCGGGGCAGTCCGTCCGCATCAAGGTAGCCACCGTGCGCGAAACGGGCCGCGCCACCCAGGGCGTGAAGCTCATGACGCTGAACGACGGCGAAGCCATCCAGGACATCTCCATCGTCATTCCGGATGATGAAGACGAGGAAGGTGCGGAGGGAGCGGAAGACGCGGAGGCCGGGGAAGATTCCGGTGAAGCGGAAGCCCCTGCGGAAGAATAAAACTACATGGAACCCCGCTCCGGAATCAGCCGGAGCGGGGTTCTTCATCCGCCGTTTTTATGGAAGAAACCCTTTCCCTGCAAAAGTGCGCCGAACGCCTGGAACGGCGCGGATTCAGATGCTTTGTAGTTCCGGGCCTGAAGGAAGCCGCAGGCGTGATGCGCGGCCTGGTGCGGGAGTTCAACCCGGCGTCCGCCTCCTACGGAGACTCCATGACCTTGAAGGCCACGGGAATTCTTGACGACCTGCGGGCCAATCCGGACATTCAATTTTACGACGGCTTTCTTCCGGACATGGACCGGGAGGAAAAATGGGAAATCCGCCGCCGCGGCATGACGGCGGACCTGTTCCTGACCGGAATCAACGCCGTCAGCATGAAGGCAACCCTGCACTGGGTGGACATGGTGGGCAACCGCGTGGCTCCCGTAGCGTTCGGCCCACGGCACGTCATTCTGCTGGCCGGAGCCAACAAGCTGGTGGCCACGCCGGAGGAGGCGCGGGAACGCATCCGCCGCATCGCCCCGCTGAACGCCAAACGCCATGAAGACTTCAAGACGCCCTGCATGTACACGGGAACCTGTGCGGACTGCAACTCCCCGGACCGCCTGTGCAACATCCATATGTCCATTGTCAAATGCTTCCCCAAGGGAAGGATCACTGTCATCCTGACGGAGGAATCCGGAGGACTCTGAGCCGTTCTGCCATGCCCGTTCAATCCCGGATAGAAATCATGGCCCCGGCGGGGTCGTTTGAATCCCTGGCCGCTGCGTTGCAGGGCGGGGCGGACTCCGTCTACTTCGGCGTGGGGAAGCTGAACATGCGTTCCCGCGCCACGGCCAACTTTTCAGAGGAAGACCTGCCGGAAATCGTGGCCCGCTGCCATGAGGCGGGAGCTAAGGCCTACCTGACGCTGAACATCATCGTGTATGATGAAGAGCTGGAGGCGGTGCATGCCCTGTGCGGCTCCGCCCGGAAGGCCGGAGTGGACGCCGTCATCGCCTCCGACCTGGCGGTGATCGCCCATGCCCGCTCCATCGGGCTGGAAGTCCACATGTCCGTGCAGGCCAACGTCTGCAACATGGCCTCCGTCAGGTTCTACGCGCAGTACGCGGATGTGGTGGTGCTGGCACGGGAACTCACTCTGGCGCAAATCCGGCACATCATTGAATCCATCCGGAAGGAGGACGTGAGGGCCCCCTCCGGGGAACTGCTCCGGGTGGAAATCTTTGCCCACGGGGCGCTGTGCGTGGCCGTGTCCGGCAAATGCCACATGAGCCTGGCCGCTTACAACTCTTCCGCCAACCGGGGCGCCTGCTTCCAGAACTGCCGCCGCGCCTACCGCGTGACGGATGAGGAAACGGGCAATGAACTGGTGATAGACAACAAATACGTGATGTCTCCCCGGGACCTGTGCACCGTTCCGGTGCTGGACCAGCTTCTGGACGCGGGCGTCTCCGTGCTGAAGCTGGAGGGGCGCGGCCGCTCCTCGGATTACGTCAGAACGGTCACCTCCGTGTACCGGGAGGCCGCCCAGGCATGCCTGGACGGAACCTTTTCCGCAGCCAGGGCGGAAGCGTGGATGAAACGGCTGGAATCTGTCTTCAACCGCGGATTCTGGCAGGGCGGATATTACCTGGGCGTGAAATGGGGGGAATGGAGCGGTTCCGCCAACAGCCGCGCCGCCCTGCTGAAAATCCACATTGCCAAGGTGGAAAACTTTTATAAAAAGAACGGGGTGGCGGCCCTTTACCTGGAAGCCGGCGGCTTGTCCGCGGGGCAGACCATCCTCATTGCAGGCCCCACCACGGGAGCCGTCCGCGTGGAAGTGGAATCCATGCGGCGGGAGACGGCGGCGGGCATGGAACCCGTGGACGCCGCGCAAAAAGGGGAAACCGTCTACCTGGCGGTTCCGGAACAGGTGCGCCGCCGGGACAAGGTGTACCTGCTGCGCCCCCGCACGCTGGAAGACTCCTGAACTTCCTATTCCGCAGGAATGTAACAACAAGGCCGCCGGAAGAAAGGCAAACGGCTGTTCCCTCTTTCTCCGGCGCTTGTTTTTCCCGGATGCCGGGGATGAACGGAGAAATGCCGCTGCTCATTCTCCCGTTCCCTGTCCGGGAAGACGTTAATTCCCGTCGTCAGGCAGTTGGAGCAATGGGAGAATGAATTCAGGCCTGCCATGAAAAAAATCCTGGGCATGGAGGACGGGCGGTAGGATTCCCCATGCCGCTTTCTGCCGGAGCCGTTTTTCTACAACTTCCTTCCCTTAAAATCAGATATTGAATTCCGGAATTGAGAGTCCGGACGGATTTAATGATGGACTCACCCTCTGCTGATTAGGCAGAAAATTAATCGGTACGGAAATTCCCGTTGAATGAAAAAGAATTTCTCCTGCGTACTAGTGTAAAACTGTACGCCATGTTTGACTCATGTTCCATCCTGCGCCTTCTCTCCTGCGGCTGTGCCGTACTGGGAGCCGGAATACTCCACGCTTCCGGACTGCAGCCCTGGCTGCGGGAATTGTCCGGAATTCCGCTCGCGGCCTCCGCAGAGGGAAGAAACCAATGGATGCAGCAATTATGGGCGCGGACGGCGGAGCATGTATCTTCCCTTTCCGATCCGTCTGCCGCGGATGACTGCGGGGATGCGATGGCGCTGCTGGCTCCCGTGTTCCAGGCATGGCCGGACGGGCAGAAAGCCGGGGCCGCGCTGGCGGAAATCCTTTCCGTTCCGGCGGAGCGGGTGGGAGCCGTTTCTTCCTGGGACGGCCTGATGAAGCATCAGGAAGCCATTCTGGAAAAAGTCCGCTTCCTCCGGCTGAAGAAACTGACGGCTTATTATGATGCGGCCGCCATCCGCCGCGCGGTGAAACGCAACCGGGAAAAATACGGGGAACGGTACCCTGATGCTGAGGTTTTCCTGGCCCGGCTGGATGAGTGGGAGAAGAAGCTGGGGCCGCTGGACCGGTGGGTGGACCGGGCAGGGCCGGAGCAGGCGGACCAACTGCGTGAACTGGTGGAACTGCGGAAAAAGGCCCTTATTGAATCCCTGCCGGAACAGGACTCCCTGCGGGAATGGGTGAGCGTGCGGCGTTTCAACCCGTCCGGAAAAAGCTCCTTCAATCATGACCGCCCGGCCAACTGGCAGGGAATCTCCAGCATGCCGGGTCCGGGCCGCACGTACCGCAGCGGCATCGTGAAATTTAACGGCATCTCCTCTTCCTCCCCCGCGGCGCAGCTGCTGGGGGACGACCGCTGGATGGGGCATCTGGAAGTGGACTTTTCCGGGGAAAGGCTCATGTTCACCGGAAACCGCTTCGGCAAGAAGGAAAACAGGCCCTGGGACGTCTTTGAACTGGACCTGAAAACCGGGAAAACGGAAGCCCTCACCGCCCACATGCCGGCGGATACGGACAGCTACAACTCCTGCTACCTGCCGGACGGCCGCGTCATCTTCGTCAACACCTCCGGCATGCAGGGCGTGCCCTGCGTAACCGGGGTGGACTACGTGGGGAACATCCACCTTTACGACCGGGAGAGGAAGACGACCCGGCGGCTCACCTTTGACCAGGACAACAACTGGTTCCCCGCCATGCTGCCGGACGGCCGCGTGATGTTCCTGCGCTGGGAATACACGGAGAGCGCCCACTACTTCAGCCGCGTGCTGATGCACATGAATCCGGACGGCAGCGACCAGAAGGAATACTACGGTTCCAACTCCTACTGGCCCAACAGCCTGTTCAACGCCCGCCCGCTTCCCGGCAGGCCGGGCATGTTCGCGGGCATTGTGAGCGGGCACCATGGTGTCAAGCGGCTTGGGGAACTGGTCATCTTTGACGTGAACCGGGGCCGTACCGCCACGGAGGGCGCCATGCAGAAAATCCCGGGCTACGGAAAACCCGTGGAAAACGTCACCAGGGACCAGTTGGTGGATGGATTGAAAACTCCCTATTTTGCGGAACCGTATCCGCTGAATGAGGAGACCTTCCTGGCCGTCTCCTCCCCCTCCGGAGACAAGGGCGTCACTAATGTGGTCTGGTGCGACATGTACGACAACATTGTCCCTCTGACCGCTTCATCCTATTTCATTTATGCGGACCCCGCGCCGCTGCGCCCGCGCACAAAGCCGCCCGTGCTCCATGACCGCGTGAAGCCGGAAAGCAAGACGGCCACGGTCTATATCTCCGACGTGTACCGGGGCCGCTCCATGGCCGGAGTGCCGAAGGGGGAGGCAAAATTCTTGCGCGTGTTCATGTCCGAGTACAGCCCCCGCAACACCGGAAGCCACTATGCCATGGGCATGGAAAGCAACTGGGACTTGAAGGTGCTGTACGGCACCGTTCCCGTGAATCCGGACGGCTCCGCCATCTTTACGGCTCCGGCCAACCAGCCGCTGACCCTCCAGGTGCTGGACGGGGAGGGACGCGCCCTGGCGCTGATGCGGAGCTGGTTTTCCGCCATGCCGGGGGAAACGTTAAGCTGCATCGGCTGCCATGAACGGCAGAACTACGCGCCGCCCGCCAAGGCGGTCATGGCCTCCCGGCAGAAGCCTGCCGCCATCACCCCGTGGTACGGTCCGGCGCGCACCTTCATGAATGAAGTGCAGCCCGTGCTGGACCGCCACTGCGTCCGCTGCCACACCGCGGAAGACAAGGCCCGCGCGGGAGTCCCGGACTTCATGACATTGGAGGCCGTCAAGGGTGCTCCCGCTCCCGGGTCCGTCGCGTACTGGAACCTGCACCCCTACGTGCGCCGCAACGGTCCGGAGGGGAACTACCTGGGGCTGGCCCCCACGGAGTTCTTCGCGGATACGTCGGAACTCTACCAGCTCCTTAAAAAGGGGCACCACGGCGTGGAGATGCCGCAGGAGGACTGGAACCGCCTGGTCACGTGGATGGACATGAACGCCCCCTACCTGGGCGAATGGCCGGGAGAGCGCAATGAAGGATTGCTGAAACGCCGCTATGACCTGCACAGGCAATTCTCCGGAGCGGAACGGAATTACGTGACGATGAAGGATTCCCTGTTCCGGAGAAACGCCAGCGGACCTGTTTTCAACGGGGAAAGGCCCGTTCCGGGAGCCAGTGAAAAAAGCGTGCCCGTCCCGGAACCGCGGAATGAAACGCTGTCCGTGGATTTGGGGGGTAGCGTAAGCATGACGTTCCGCCGCATTCCCGCGGGAAAATTCAGGATGGGAAGTGAACGGGAAACCCCGGCGGAAAAACCCGCCTCCCCGGTGGAGATTGAACAACCGTTCTGGATGGGAGAGGCGGAAGTGACGCTGGAGCAATACCGCCGCTTTGACCCGGAATACCTCAATGGATGGTACGACATGCACTACAAGGACCAGGTGAGGCCCGGCTACGACATGGATGCCGATCCGCGTTTTCCGGCCGTCCGGGTGCCGTGGACCAGGGCCATGGAATTCTGCCGCTGGCTTTCCGGGAAAACCGGGAAAAAGGTGACGCTGCCCACGGAAGCGCAGTGGGAATACGCGGCCAGGGGCGGAGCGGATACGGACTTCTTCTTCGGGGAACGGGATGCGGACTTCTCCTCATACGCCAACCTGGGGGATGTGACGCTGAAGGAGCTTGCCGTCTCCGGCGTGGACCCCAAGCCGATTAAAAATCCCAACCGTTTCTGGGACTTCGTGCCGCGGGATGAAAAATATAATGACGGGAAGCTTCATCTGGCCCCCGTCAAGAGCTACAAGCCGAATGCCTACGGACTGTACGACATGATCGGAAACGCCGCGGAATGGACCCGTTCCGAATACAGGCCCTACCCGTGGAAGGAAGGGGACGGGCGCAATGAAAGCCTGGACTCCCGCGTTCCCCGTGCCGTGCGCGGCGGTTCCTGGTATGACCGCCCCCGGCGGGCCACGTCCTCCTGGCGCTGGGGGTATCCCAGCTGGCGGCCCGTGTACAACGTGGGGTTCCGCGTGATGATAGAAGACTGAATCTGAAATGGCCATGAAACTGACAAAAACGCTCTGCGCCTCCGCGGCTGCCCTCTGCTGCCTGCTGGCTTTCGCCTCATGCAGGCAGGGACCGGATTCCGTTGCCGGTCCTGCCGCTCCGGTGGATGTGAAGGTTTTTAATCATCTGGTTGCCGTGCTGGGGCATGAAAGCCGGACTCTGGAACTGGTGGACCCCGCTTCCGGAGAAAAGGTGAAAAGCATCCGGCTGGGCCAGCCGCCCAACGGCATGGCGCTTGACGGTGCCACCGCCTATGTGGCGGAAGGCGGACCGCGCGGCGTGGTGGAGGTGGTGGACCTGGAAAGCGGGGCGCTGAAAGGTTCCTTTCCGGCGGGCCATACGCCCATGGCTCCCGTGCTGCGCGGAGGTAAGTTGTATGTGGCGTGCCGGTTTGACTCCCAAATTCTGGAAATGGACGCCGCCACCGGGAACGTGCTGAATTCCTGGAACGTTCCCCGTGAACCGGTGGCGCTGGCCGTCTCTCCGGACGGCAGGAAAATATGGGCCGCCGGCCATTTGCCCGCCGGGAAGGCGGACGGGGATTTCACGGCGGCTGCGCTGACCCTGGTGGAAGACGGGAAGGCGGCTCATTTCCCGCTCTCCAACGGGACGCAGGGCGTGCGCGGCATGGCGATGAGCCCGGATGGCCGTTATCTGGCCGTGGCGCACGTGCTGAGCCGCTACCAGGTGCCCACCACGCAGCTGGACCGCGGCTGGATGAACACGAACGCCGTGACGGTTATTGATACGGAACAGCCGGACAAGCCGCACCCCGTCCTGCTGGACGACCCGGATGCGGGGGCGGCCAACCCCTGGGGCGTCGCCTTTTCCGGGGATGGCGGAAAGCTGTTTGTGACGCACGCGGGAACGCATGAGTTATCCGTGATTGATTTTCCCGGCCTGCTGGACCGCATGAAGCGGGAAAACCGGGAAAACGAACCCGTTTCCGAAAGGCTGGGCTTCCTGCACGGCCTCCGCACCCGCATTCCGCTGCCCCTGAACGGTCCGCGCGCCCTGGCTTCTGACGGGAAAAACGTTTATGTGGCCGGATACTTCTCGGACACGCTGGCGCAAGTCCCTCTCCAGGGGGAAGCGCAACCCCGGAAAATCGCGCTGAATGAAGGATTCCAGCCCTCGCGGGAAAAGCTGGGGGAACAATACTTCAATGATGCCTCCCATTGCTTCCAGGGCTGGCAGAGCTGCGCCACCTGCCACCCGGACGGACGCGTGGACGGCCTGAACTGGGACCTGCTGAATGACGGCATGGGCAACCCGAAAAACACGCGCACCATGTTCCTCTCCCACCGGACAAGCCCGGTGATGACGCTGGGCGTCCGCGCCTCTGCGGAGGTGGCCGTGACGGCGGGCTTCGTGCACATCCAGTTTCTGGAACCTTCCGGGGAACTGGCGGAATGCGTGAATGAATACCTGAAAAACATGAAGGAGGTTCCCAGCCCGTACCTGATGGCGCATATTCCCTCCAGGCAGCAGACGCGGGAGGCTGCCTGTGCCCAGTGCCATGCTCCCGGAGTGGAGCGGGGCTCCTTGTCCGAATCCGCGCGGAGGGGGAAGGAAGTCTTTAAAACGGCCGGGTGCGTGCAGTGCCACCCGCACCCGTACTTCACTACCAAGGAACTGGTGGCTACGGGGACGGCCACGGGGCTGGATGAAGGGAAAAGCATTCTGGTGCCCTCCCTGGTGGAAGTGTGGCGGACCGCCCCTTACCTGCACGACGGCCGGGCGAAGACAATCCGGGAAGCCGTCACGATGCACAACCCGGGGGACATCCGCGGGAAGACAAGTTCTTTAAATGACCGTGAACTGGAGGACCTGGTCAATTACGTACAGTCCCTGTAAAGGAGGACACCATGGCGGCGGATTTACCTGAAAAAACGGAATGGCGCGGAAAAAGCGGCGCGCAGGAACATTTCTTCTGCATGACGGCGGAACCGGGCGCGAGCTTTGAGGCGGAACTGCGTTCCCTGATGGACAGGTACCGTGAACTGGGCGGCGGCGGGGAAGATGAATTCCTGCTGCGCTTCCACGTCAGCGATCCGGTGCGCCAGTCGGAAACGCTGCGCCGGATGGCGGGGGAGCGGAACTCCTACGTCTCCGTGGTGGGGCAGCCCCCGGCGAACGGGGCCCGCGTGGCCCTGGAAGCATGGCACATCGGCGGAATGCTGGAAAAAAGACGGAAAGAGGACCAGTGGGGAACGGTGGTGACGGCCCGGCGTCCGCATTACCGGTTGTTTCTGGCGGGCAGGAAGGAAACCTCCGCTCCGGACAGCCACGGCCAGATGCGGGAGGAATTCCGCTGGCTGGACCGCGCGGCTGCCGCGCAGGGAGGAACCGTGCCGGAGCTGGTTCACCGCACGTGGATTTACTGCCGGGACATTGACAACAACTACCGCGGATTGGTGGAAGGCCGCAATGAATGCTTTGGCCGTTACGGACTGACCCCGGAGAGCCATTTCATCGCCAGCACGGGCATTGAAGGCTGTACGGAAACGCCGGGGCGCCTGCTGCACATGGACAGCCTGGGAATCGTCGGGCTGAAGCCGGGGCAGGTCCGTTACATGGAGGCTCCGGATTACCTGTCCCCCACGCACCTGTACCGGGTGGCCTTTGAACGCGGCGCCCGCATCGTGTACGGGGACCGCTCCCACTACTTCCTTTCCGGCACGGCCAGCATTGACGCGCAGGGAAACATTGTCCATCCGGGAGACGTGGCGCGGCAGACGGACCGCACCCTGGAAAACATGAACGCCCTGATGGAAAGGAGCGGCGGAAGCCTGTGCGACCTGAAGCAGGCTGTGGTGTACCTGCGCGACTGGGCGGACCGGGAAACGGTCAGCCGCCGCCTGATGGAATCCCCGCTGGCCGCCGTCCCCCATCTGCTGTTGAAAGCCCCCGTCTGCCGCCCCGGCTGGCTGGTGGAAATAGACGGAATCGCCGTCAATGGCGCCGGAGACGGTGCATTTGCTCCCCTGTAAAGGAACCGTTCCCGGAACAGCCGGGAGCGGCCGATTTCACTTGTTATCCCATGCACGGAAATGGTACCTTACCCCCGCATGACCTATCGCCTTAATACGGACCGCCTGGTGTTCTTTTCCGTGCTGTTGTGGGCGCTGCTGCCGCCGGGCGTTTTTGCCTGGGAAGGTAATCCCCCCAGTCCGGATAATGTGCGTTGGCTGGAACAATTCTGTTCCAGTTATATTCAGTTCCTCACCATGGGCGGGGTGTTGTGCGTGGTCATCGGCTTTGTATGCGCGGCCTTCATCTGGCTGGTGAACCGCCAGGACTGGGCGCGGAGCCTTAAAATCGGAATCCTGTTTATCGTTTCCGCCCTGTGCCTGGTTTTGTACGGCGGCTCCCTGTCCTTTGCCGTGTTCTACCTCCCCCTGGCCCTGATCAACCCCGCCGTGTACTGCTTCAGCGTGAGCAAGGCGGAATAATCGGGGGAATAATCGGCGGAAAATACGCGGTTTATTTCTCTTTTCCGTGGCGGATGTCCGTGGCTTCCTTCAGGAAGACGACGGTGGCGGCGATGGTTTTGGCAATGTCTCCGATGCGCTCCAGGGAGCGGATGATGAAGAGCAGGTTGACGTTGAGGGAGGGCGTGTTTTCCCTTTCCGGGGATACCAGCAGGGCCAGCGCCTTGCGGTGGGCCTTGTCCAGCTTTTTGTCCCGCAGGCGTATTTCCCGTGCGGCGTCCGCGTCCTGCGTTTCCAGGCACCGTGCGGCGTCCCGGAATTCGGAGACGGCCATGTCCAGCAGGGGGAGCACTATATCCGTGCATAGGGACTCCCGGCGCCTGATGGATGCCTTGGCGTGCCTGGCGATGCCCGTGACTTCCTCCATGCATTCCTGGAGCTTGTCCCCGCAGCGGGAAAAGGTGAGCACAAGCCGCAGGTCGGACCCCAGGGGATGGAACTGGGTGAGCACGGCGGCGCAGAGGGAGAGAACCTGGCGGGTTTCTTCGCTGAGCGGTTCCCCGTCCGCAATGATGCCGTTGGCCCCGTCGCTGTCCGGGCCGGAGATGACCCGTTCCAGGACGTCCATGTGTTTCAGCAGGCTGCCGCAGACGGCGTTGACGCGGGTGCGGATGGCGTTCAGGGCCGCGTCATAGTGGGGGAGGATGTGGTTGCCGGGAGGTGTCATGAGGTGAATGGCTTGGAAGTTGGGCTTTTTAGCTGAAACGGCCCGTGATGTAGGCTTCCGTTTCTTTTTCCGCGGGGTTGGTGAAGATTTGAGACGTTTCCCCGTATTCCACCAGGCGGCCCATGTACATGAAGGCGGTGCGGTCCGCAATGCGCGTGGCCTGCTGCATGTTGTGGGTGACGATGACGATGGTGAGGTCTTTTTTCAGGTCTTCCATCAGGTCTTCTATTTTCAGCGTGGCGATGGGGTCCAGGGCGGCGCAGGGCTCGTCCATCAGCAGGATCTGGGGGCGGTTGGCGATGGCGCGGGCGATGCACAGCCGCTGCTGCTGGCCTCCGGAAAGGCCGTAGGCGCTTTCGTGCAGCTTGTCCTTCACTTCGTCCCACAGGGCGGCGCCTTTCAGGCTGCGTTCCACGGTTTCATCCAGTTCCGCGCGCCTGCTGCGTCCCGCCACGCGGAGGGGGAAGACGATGTTTTCATAAATGCTTTTAGGGAAAGGGTTGTATTTCTGGAAGACCATGCCCACGCGCTTGCGCAGGGAGATGACTTCCACGCGCGGATCGTACAGGCTGGTGCCGTCAATGCGGATGTCCCCCTGGTGGCGGACGTCCGGAACCAGGTCGTTCATGCGGTTGATGTTGCGGAGCAGGGTGGATTTTCCGCAGCCGGAGGGCCCGATGAGGGCCGTCACGCGGTTGGTTTCAAAGGTCATGCCGATGTTGAAGAGAACCTGTTTGCTTCCGTAAAAGAAGGAGAAATCTTCCACTTCAATGATGGGATCGTCGTCTGGGGCGGCTGGTTCAGTCATGGGATGGTGAAGGAGAACGGGGTTAGAAGCTGGAGGCCGCGTATTTTTTGCGCAGGCGGTTGCGGATGAGGATGGCCGTGAGGTTCATGACCACCACCAGCAGGATGAGCAGCAGAGTGGTGGCGAAGACCATGGGCTGGGCGGCGTCCGAGTCCGGCGACTGGAACCCCACGTCATAGATGTGGAAGCCCAGGTGCATGAATTTGCGCTCCAGGTGGATGAAGGGGCCTTCCCCGTCAATGGGCAGGGAAGGGGCCAGCTTCACCACGCCCGTGACCATGAGTGGGGCCACTTCCCCCGCGCCGCGGGCCATGGCCAGAATGAGGCCGGTCATGACGCCCGGCAGGGCGCTGGGAAGGATGATGCGCTTGATCATCTGCCATTTGGAGGCTCCGCAGGCCAGGGCCGCCTCCCGCAGCCCGCGGGGGACGGCGGAGAGGGCTTCCTCCGTGGAGACGATGACGACGGGCAGCGTCATCAGGGCCAGCGTGAGGGAGGCCCACAGGATGCCGGAGGTGCCGAAGGTGGGCGTGTTGTCCACGGCCAGCTTTTTCCAGTAGAAGAGTTCGTCAATCGTTCCGCCCAGGTAGTAGACGAAGAAGCCGAGGCCGAAGACGCCGAAGACGATGGAAGGCACGCCCGCCAGGTTGTTCACGCAGATGCGCACGGCCTGCACCAGGGCTCCCTGCCGGGCGTATTCCCGCAGGTAGATGGCGCCGATGACCCCCACGGGCGTGACCAGCGCGCTCATGAGCAGGGTCATGATGAAGGTGCCGAAGATGGCGGGGAAGATGCCGCCTTCCGTGTTGGCCTCCCGCGGGTCATCCATGATGAAGTGGTACAGGTTGTGGAGGAAGAC
>OKTX01000694.1_pt1 | contig 16546 bp, 10 predicted proteins | sample 1606261 | NCBI WGS metagenome assembly OKTX01 (sample SAMEA3879543, study PRJEB24766) | human gut metagenome | biome: human-associated habitat; feature: feces | place: USA | collected 1985/1987 | reverse complement strand
CTACAACACCGCCATGGAGACCTACGGCTCCGACAAGCCCGACCTGCGCATCGACCTGACGTGCAAGAACGTGTCCGCCCTGTTTGAAAACAGTGAGTTCGAGGCGCTGCGCGGCCAGACCGTGAAGATGGTGGACATCACCGACTGCGCCCTGACCCGCAAGCAGATCGAGAAGCTGCTCACCGACTGCGAGGTGCAGTCCGGCTCCAAGGCCTACTGGTTCAAGGTGGACGAGAACGGCGAGATCGCCGGCGGCATCGGCAAGTTCGTCTCCGGCGTGAAGGACGAGCTGGCCAAGGTGCTGACCCTGAAGCCCAACACGCTGGTGGTGGTGGCTGCCGGCGAGTACGCCACCAAGTCCGCCGGCGTGCTGATCAAGACCTTCGGCGCCGCCTGCGAGAACCACTTCGACAAGGAGCGCTATGAGTTCTGCTGGATCGTGGACTTCCCCATGTACGAGATCGGCGACGAGAGCGGCGAGCTGGAGTTCTGCCACAACCCGTTCTCCATGCCCAACGGCGGCATGGAGGTACTGCTGAAGGCCGAGCGCGGCGAGATCGACCCGCTGGACATCTACGCCAACCAGTACGATCTGGTATGCAACGGTGTGGAGCTCAGCTCCGGCGCTGTCCGTAACCACGACCCGGAGATCATGATCAAGGCCTTTGAGCTGGTGCGCCTGGGCGAGGAGGACGTGAAGAAGAAGTTCCCCGCCATGTACAACGCCTTCTGCTACGGTGCGCCTCCCCACGCGGGCATCGCTCCGGGCGTGGATCGCATGGTCATGCTGCTGGCGGGCGAAAGCTCCATCCGCGAGATCATCCCCTTCCCCATGAACAAGAACGCGCAGGATATCATGATGGGCGCGCCCTCCACCGTGGAGCAGAAGCAGCTGGACGAGCTGCACATCGCCATCGTGGGCGACGTGGAGAAGGACGACTGATGGAGACCGTCAAGCTCTACTACGAAAACGCCTTTCTGCAGGACTTCACCGCCGTGGTGGAGTCCTGCGGGGCTGTGAAGGGCGGCTTTGCGGTGGTACTGGACCGCACGGCCTTCTATCCCGAGGGCGGCGGACAGCCCGCCGACCACGGCACGCTGGGGGATGCCCGCGTGCTGGACGTCCATGAGAAGGACGGCGTCGTCGCCCACCTGTGCGACCGTGAACTGCCTGTGGGCGCTGAGGTCAGCGGCCATATCGACTGGGCGCGCCGCTTCGACCATATGCAGCAGCACTCCGGCGAGCACATCGTCTCCGGTATGCTGTGCAGTGCCTTCCACTGCGACAACGTGGGCTTCCACCTGGGCGCGGATACCGTGACCATCGACTACAACGCCGACATCAGCTGGGAGCAGGCGCTGGACATCGAGCGCCGCGCCAACCAGTACATCTGGGAGGATCACCCGGTACACATCTGGTACCCCTCCCCTGCCGAGCTGGCTGCCCTGCCCTACCGCAGCAAAAAGGCGCTGGAGGGCGCGGTGCGCATTACCGAGTTCCCCGGCGCGGACATGTGCGCCTGCTGCGGCACCCATGTGGACAGCAGCGGTCAGGTGGGGCTGGTGAAGTTCCTCTCCTGCCAGAAATTCCGGGACGGCGTGCGGCTGGAGCTGCTGTGCGGTCAGCGGGCGCTGGACTATCTGTCCGCCTGCTGGGAGCAGGCGCGGCAGATCGGACAGGCGCTGTCGGTGAAGCCGGAAACGTCCGCCGCCGCCGTGGAGCGGATGCAGGGCGAGCTGCTGACCGCGAAGGAACGCGCCGCCCGGCTGGAGGAGCAGGTCTTTGCCCACACCGCCGCCCAATATGCCGGCGCGGGCGATGTGCTGCTGATCACCGAGCCGCTGGAGGGCGACGGCGTGCGGCGGCTGTGCGACGCCGTGGCGCAGAGCGCCGGCGGGCGCTGCGCTGTGTTCGCCGGAGCGGACGGGGCGTATAAATACGCCGTCATTCACGCCGGGCAGGACATCCGCGCGCTGGTGAAGGACATGAACACCGCCCTCCACGGGCGCGGCGGCGGGCGGGACGGCTTTGCCCAGGGCAGCGCCGCCTGCACCGCAGAGGAGATCCGGGCGTTTTTCGCGTGATGGCGTAGGGCGGACAGAGTCGTCCGCCCCTACGCCGGGACGCCGTCCCATACGAAACACGGCAACGAAAAAGAGACAGCCTTCCGCTACTCCTGATAGGGGTACCTTGAAGCGTGTCCTCGGATTAGGCAGGCAGTGCAATTGTACTGTCTGCCTTTTCTGTTGTCTCTCCGCATAGAAGCATATCGTCTGTCTCGTTGAGGTTGAAGTCCCGAAAACAGATGTGGATCTTCTGCGGTGCGTGCTTGGAGTATTTGACCTCTTTCTCATACACGATGATTTTCGCCACAAAGGTGCGGAGCAGTTCCGGGGTCAGTTCCGTCATGTCGGTGAACTTTCTGGCCTTGGCGATGAAGTTCTTGGCGTTGGCCATGCTACTGCGTAGTTTCTCCAGGCGCTCCTCCGTGGCAGGGATGGCTTCGGCCAGCTGCGCTTTCTCCTTGGAGTATGCCTCAGACAGCAAACGGAACTGCTCATTGCTCACCCGTCCCAAGGCGCTGTCCTCATACATCCGCTTGAACACTACATCCAGTTCGCCATCCCGTTTCCGCATCGTGGACAATTCCCGTTCCACCCCCCGGATCTCCTTTGCCACCTCAGTAGATTGCTTTTGCTGAATATATGCGGCGAACCGCTCCGGGTCGCTCCTGGCAAACTCTGTGGCTCTGCGGATTGTTTCCAGCACGATTTCCTTCAGTGCCACTTCCCGGATATAGTGAGCGCTACACACTTCTGCCCCGTCCTTCTTGTAGGTGCGGCAGGTGAAATGATTCTGTTCCGGCTTCATGGTGTGCGCCCGGTGCAATACCATGGGCTTACCGCAGTCCGCACAATACACCAATCCAGAGAACATATTCTGCTCATCCATATTCGTGCGGCGGCGCTTATGAGATCGCACCTCCTGTACGATATCCCAGGTTTCCTGATCCACCAGCTCTTCATGAGTATTCTCAAAGATAAGCCACTCTGATTTGGGGCGTTCACATCGTTTTTTGTCCTTGTAGGACTTGGTGCTGTAGCGAAGGTTGACCGTGTGCCCAAGGTAGACCATGTTCTGAAGCATATCCGCCACCATGTCGCCAGTCCAGTTGTAGGGCCGCTCTGCATTCAGCCCGGAATGGGATGTGCCGAATTTCGTATAGGCGTACATGGATGGACTGTAGATGCATTCTTTCTTGAGCTGCTTTGCAATCTGGGCTGGTCCCATTCCGCCGGCGCACATGGCGAAGATGCGTTTGACGACAGCCGCCGCCTCCTCATCCACCAACAGAGGAGAGTCCTTGGTTGCACCCTTGCGGTAGCCGTAAGGAGCTCGTGTCCCCACCCGGATTCCCCGCTGTGCCTTGGCGTTCACTACATTCCGCACCTTGCGGCTGCAGTCCCGCACATGCCACTCATTGAACAAATTCTTGAAAGGCATCAGCTCGTTGCTGTTTTCATACTTGGTGTCAACATTGTCGTTGACAGCGATGTAGCGCACATCATTGGAAGGGAATATCTCCTCGATATAAAGACCGGTGTGCAGTTGGTTTCTTCCAAGGCGGGAAAGATCCTTTGTGATGATGACGGCGATGTCGCCGTTGCTCATGTCATCCATCATCTGTTCAAAGGCTGGGCGATTGAAATTCGCGCCGGAATAGCCATCGTCCACATAAAATCTGGTGTTCTGGAACCCATTCTCATCGGCGTACTTTTGCAGGATAAGTTTTTGGTTCTGGATACTGTTGGAGTCGCCCTCCAGATTATCATCTCGGGACAGACGGCAATAGAGCGCCGTGATCTTTTGGTTTGGCTGTAACATATTGACCTCCTTCATAAAACGCCAAACCGATTGAGAGATTGCAACCATACAATACCCTCAATCGGTTTGTTTGTCTATGCGAACCTGTTTTTCAGGCGGAAATATTTTTTGCGTCCTGCTCCAGGTCGATGACCTGTTTCATAAGATCGACCGTAGATTGCGTTCCTCCGAAACTGAATTCCGCGAACACAATGTACTCTCTGCCGCATACATGCTGTCGGCGGCTTTTTATAATCTTGTCGTCCCTTTCTTCCACTGCGGTATCCCGCACTGCCTTGGCAGAGGGAATATCCTCATCTCCATGCTTTTCTTCACTGTAGGAGCGGGGACGCTCATTGTATTTGAATTTATACGCCATATCGTTCCTTTCCCCTGACGCTACAGTCAGGCAACAAAAATAGCAGACCGTTACATGGTCTGCTGCTGTGTTTGTTCTGCCTGCTGATCTTCGGTCCACTGCTGTTCTGTAGATGATTGCTCATCCTGTGTGAGCACCATGGCTACGCCGGCCACCAGTCCGATGACAGCGCCGATATTTTTGGCTTCCTGTTCTGCCTGGATACGGCGGTAACGTTCCTCGACATCTTCGTTACCATCATCCAGTAACGCTCCAGTTACCGCCAGACCATACAGTCCAGCGTGGAGCGGCTTCATAGAAACAGGTTGCGGATGTTGCTGACTACTGTCGCTGTGCCATACCCCATCCCCAGCAGTGCCGCCACGATGAGCAGTACCAGTACGATCCATTTGGCCACTACGATCAGGTCGAAGTCCGGAAGCCAGTCCAGCCATTTGCAGGAATGCTTTTCTTTCTTCTTCCCAGCCTGTTCCAGCAGAGTGGTCATCTCCGTCAACGATTTCTGGATCTTCGCCATGCTGTTCTGCACCGCTGTCAGGTCTGTGTGTGATCTCAGGTTCGGAAGATACTCCCGCATTCCACGCACTTCCCACCCGATGGATTCTGTCTTCTGTGTCAGCATCGTCAGAGCCTCCGGCAGCGGACACTGGATGACAATGGGCGTGATCGGTGAACTCGACTCCTGCGCTGTCGGCTGCGGTGAAGGCTCGGGCCGGTTCAGGGCCATGAGCTCGTCCATAGATAATTTCTTCTCTGATCCTGAATTCATATTCCATGTTCTCCTTTAGATATTTGTCACCGAACAGCAAACGGTCCCGACACTGCCAGCCACTCGGCGTGGTATAGGTGATATTCTTTCGGGACTTTTCCCAGCGAACCTTGTAGCCCTCGCTCTCCATCAGCGCAATGAACTCCTCGCGGTTGGAAGCGTGGCGCATACAGTCATTGATGATATTCATGAGCTGCAGCTTCTTGCTCTGACCACGGGCCGCCGTGTGATACTCTCCGATGGTCATAGTCTTTGTTTTCTGCTTTTGTTCCCTGGGTTGAAATACAGGAAGTGAAAACTCCTTGCAGACCATGTCGTTGCGTTGCCGCAGTTCCTGGAGCTGCTCCTTTGCGATATGCAGTTTCCGTCCGGTATCGAAATTGACCGAGTTGATGAGGAAGTGGGAATGGATGTGTTCACGGTCTGTGTGGGTGCAGACCAGAACTTCGTATCCCTCATAGTACTCGGCCAGCTTCAGCGCGGCCGCGTGAGCGGTGACCGGGTCGACTGCTTCGCCTTTCGGGAAGCTCTGTACCATGTGATAGAACAGTACACCGTCCGTCTTGTGGTAGAGCCGCTTGGTGGTCATGAAATCCGCGTAGACAGATTCCGGCTGACAGTTGATACCTGTGACCAACTGCTGCCCCTCGAACTCGGTCTTTTTATCCTGCATGGTATACCGCATCACGGCGCTCATGCATCCGGTGGTCTGGCCCCGCTTGTAGTTTGTGAAGCTGATGATAGCCATAGCTTACCAGCGCTTTCGTTCAAGGATCATCCGAACGGCACCACAGAGTTCAGAGAACGCCCGACATACGCTTTCCAAATCGATCACGGTCACTCGTCCCATGTGCGCCAGGGTGACGAGCTGGTTCAGATTTCTGCCGATGGACTTCAGCTCCTTCAGCACTTCTTTCAGGCCGTCGATGACCACCACCTGCTTTCCCAGGCAGCAGGCAGTGACGTAGTCGCTCATGGACATCCCGGACTGCTTCGCCAACTCCTTGATGGCCTCCCGGTCTGTGGACGCCATGCGGGTGCTGAATTTAACATCTTTTTTCATGTCGTTTCCTCCAAACCGTAGATAAAGTGGGCCCGGGCTTCTGCCCGGAATTCATGCGGAAGTCGGGCAGCGGCGTTGCCGCAGACCAGACAAACGCGATGCTGGCCACCTCCAAGGAGGTGATTTCCCTGCACCGAACACCCGCGCTCCGCTTTCGGCCACAAATGGCCACAAACGGCGTTTCTTTTGTCTTGCGGGAGTTTACTCGCCGCACCTGTAAACCGCCCGCAAATCGCTGCACAGCGCCCCGGCAGGGTCAACAGGGTCGACCGCCGGGACACCCTGGGCATCGTCACTTTCGGCACGGCGCAGCTCGATGAGCCGCTTCCCGTTGCTGCGGCGCACCATACCGGAAATTCCGATTTTGCTTAGCGCGTCAAGGTTTTGCAGGATCAGGCGGGACACTTTCTTAGGCGAGATACGCTCCATACCGACAGGGTCGATTTTTTCAGACAGCTCTGTGGGAGTGCCGATAAATTTCGTACGGTCGCGCATCAGTTCAGAGACCAGATAGGTGATCCGGTCGCCCAGTAGCTCCGGCTGCGTTCTGCTGTCTGCTACCATCTCCCACACGTTTTCAACGTTGCGTTCCAGAGACAACTCCCGGTATTCAATGTCACGACCGATGCAGGAGAGCTTCGCCTTACCGCTGCCGCGCCGATCTTCCACCAGAGTAAAACTGGAATCCACCGCCCCGCTGATGGCTGTCGTACCGGAGATACGGTTGAACACATCATCGGCAGTTTCCTTTCGCAGATGATGGATCAGCAGGATGGCGATGCCGTGCTTGTCCGCCAGCCGCTTCAGCACGGACAGGTCCCGGTAGTCATTGGCGTAGGTGGCATCGTGGACGGGGCGGACCATCTGCAGCGTATCGACGAGGACCAGAACAGTATCCGGGTGAGCTACGAGGAAGCCCTCCACCTGCTCCTCCAGCCCCTGGCCGATGGGAGCGCACTCCGTACAGAAATGGACGCTGTCCGGCGCGTCCTCTGTGATCTCGAAGAGACGGTTCTGGATGCGAAGGACGGAGTCCTCCAGGCAGAGATAGAGGGTGGTGCCCTGCTTCACGCTCATTCCCCAGACCGGTTCTCCCTTGGCCACCGTCACCGCCAGCCACAGGGCCAGCCAGGACTTGCCCACCTTGGGTGAACCCGCCAGGATATGCAGACCCTGAGAGATCAGCGTGTCCACCACAAAATTGGGCGGCTCCAGCGGACGGTCCATCAGCGTCCTACCGTCCACCGTGACCAGAGGACGGTCCATTTTGTTGCTCATAGTCAGTACCTCCAATTCAAAATATCTGAATACAAAAATCTCCCACCTCGAAAGAAGTGGGAGTAGTATTCTTTTAGAGGAGCAGTGCCCACAGGACTTTTGAGCATCCCCTTGCCCCTCTGCTTGTATTGTGGTGGAAAAGATGGTATCCTGATAAAAAGCATGGACAGATTAAAAATCAAGTAGGACAAATTATTGCAGAGGAGGGGGCCAGCGGAAATGGAGGGGAGCATCATATTCTATACCTACGGCAGCACCTTGGAGCTGAACGGGCAGCAGTTTGAGGCAGGCAGGCTGACCGAAGATCTGCTGAATCTATCACCGGATGACTACCACCCCCTGCACGAACGGATGGTGCGCATCCGTACCCTTATGGACATCTACGAGTATGTCCGCAAGAGTGAACTTTGGTGGAAACTGAATGATGAGATGGAGCAGCTCTGTCAGGAACTTCGCCGATATACTGTGTTCCGCTTGCTACCGGACGATTGCTATGACGCTTTCTTTTCGGTGATACGGGAGATCACAGGACAGTTCAGCTTGTTTCCTCCCGAGGAGCACAGCCTTTCAGAGGATGATCAGACAAAACTTCTCAGCGCCTCAGCGGAAGAATTCTTCCAGAGCGATGATGGGGACAGCGATCCTGAAATCTCCTTGGGACTGCTGGATCTGTTTCGTCGCAGAGAGGGCAGCGAGGAAAAGGGCGAGTTGTTTTATTACGAGATGTTTCGCCTCCTGGGAGCGTGCGAAGATACCTGGAGTGCCTACAAGAAATACATCGACCGCTACATGATGTATCTTCACGACATCCGTGCCTTTGTTCCTACCATCCGGAATTTCATCAAGTTTATCCTCTCCACACTCACGACCAATGGGCCGGAAAGTTATGCGGCAGCGCTCTATGGTTTCTATAACGATGATCGCACCGCAGAGAAGCTGATCGTCAACCCCATCACTTACCACGGGGACTGCTACAGGAGACACGATGAATATATGCTCTCCTATGTCCCGCGGGAGCTGCCGGACGGCTCCATGGCCATCTGTCAGGAGCATGTGACGGACAGCTTACAGGCGCTGATGAAGGCAGACTATATGCTGGCCCTGAATAGCGGACACAACATCCGCCGCTGCATCATCTGCGGGAAATACTTCATGCTGAAGAGCGGCGTCCACGCTTTGTACTGCGAAGGGGCCTGTCCCCACGCTCCTGGCTACACCTGTCGGCAATTTGGCACGGTGGAAGTTCAAAAGGAACTGGCAAAGAACAACCCCAAGGTGAAGGCCAAGCTGACTGCCTTTTCCAGGATCACGAAGGATATGCAGCGGGGAGCTATCTCTCAGGAGGATGCCAGAAGAGCCAAGGATCATGTGCGAGACCGGCTCTACGATGCGCTGCGCAGCCCGGATATCTCTGTTGAGGAGTTTTCTGAACAAATATCTACTGCGCAAGTGTATGAATATTGCCGCATCACCAGAGTGAGCAAGCCCCGAGGGCGTCCACCGAAAGCAAAGGCGGGTGGGACCCATGACCAATGAGGAATTGGTCCGCCGATATTACGGCGGTGATGAGCGCGCGCTGGAGGAGTTGTACCGCAGGAATCTCGGGCTGATCCGGCGCATCGCCCGGGAGACTGCCAGAGAGTTCAACTGTCTGCATATGGACAGGGAAAGACCGGGAGAGTTGTCCGGCTATACGAAAACGATTCTGGAGGATCTTTGCGGCGAGGGTGCGTTGGAATTTCTGACACGGGTCCAGAGCAGAGAATACGATGAGAGCCGTGCTGTGCTTGCCACCTACCTGTACCCACATCTGAAAGGCCGGATGACCCGTTGGCTGGAGCAACATATCGGAAATCTTTCTCTGAGCAAGCACGAGATGGATGCTGTCCGGCAGGCACAAAGGCTATATCATTCAGGTCAGTTCAGCATCGAAGAGATCGCGGAGAAAATGGATGTCCTTCTGGAACAGGCTGTCAAGCACATCCGTTACAACACCCATTTTGTTGGTGTCAATGATCTTATCCCTGGGAGCTATGACGGTGATCCCTTTGAGCGGCTGATGCCTGGGAATCTCTCTGTTTCTGCGGAGCAGGTCGTGTATCGAAAAGTCTGCATTGAGCTGCTGCAGGAACTATTTGATGCTCTCCCGAAGAAGGACAGGGACATCCTCGGAAAATTCTACGGCGTATTCGGATTTGAAAAAACTTCGCTGAAGGAAATCGGCATGTACCACATGATGAAGGAGTCCGCCGTGGAAAAGGCAAAGGAGCGTGCTGTCACAAAGCTGAAAAAAGCCTATCCGGGTAGCAGGCTGCAGATCTGGAGGAATGTTCATCGTATGATACGCAGACCGATCCTGCCAGCGAAGGATGACAGAGCACTGCGGCGCAGCTTCACGACTTCGACCCTACGAAATCAGGAGTCTGGAAGATCGTAGTTTCGATACAGTCTGGTGAGAATTTTGCGCAGACAGGAGACCGCAACAGTCCCCTTTAGGACATGTTTAGGAAAAATCAAGAGTCATACTCGCTTTTTTATACGTTCCGTGCTATAATGCAGAAAAACACGAAAGGCCGGCAACTATGGCTACACATATTTTAGTCGTCGATGACGAGACTGCGATCGCAGATCTGGTGGAGGTCTATCTGAAAAACGAAGGCTTCACCATCCACAAATTCTATAATGCCTCCGACGCCCTGGCTTGTGTGCGGACGACACGCTTGAATCTGGCGGTGCTGGATGTGATGCTGCCGGACATGGACGGCTTTACCCTCTGCCAGCGCATCCGGGAGGACCACCTGTTCCCCATCATCATGCTCACCGCAAAGGTGGAGGATATGGACAAGATCATGGGGCTGACCTTGGGAGCGGACGACTACATCACCAAGCCCTTCAATCCTCTGGAACTGGTGGCCCGGGTCAAGACTCAGCTGCGCCGCTACACCCGGTACAACCCCAGGGAGGGGACAGTCCAGGAGGTCACCGAATACGACTTTCGAGGCCTTCAGATCTCCAAGGCCACTCACAAGTGCGTCCTGTTCGGCGAGGAACTGGCCCTGACGCCCTTGGAATTCTCCATTCTCTGGTATCTATGTGAGCACCGGGGGAATGTGGTGTCCAGCGAGGAACTGTTTGAACATGTTTGGGGCGAGGCGTTTATGGACAGCAACAACACCGTCATGAGTCACATCGCCCGGCTACGGGAAAAGATGCACGAGCCCAGCCGAAAGCCCAAATTCATCAAGACCGTTTGGGGGGTGGGGTACACCATTGAGTAAGAAAGGAAATACCCGCAGCCGCCGGAGATCTTTGCGCATCTGGGGCGGCTACCTGCTGGTCCTCATGGCTTGGGTGGTCGCAGTGATGGCCTTGGCATTCCTGGGCTTCATCATCTGCGCCAGCATCACCTGGCAGCCCTCGCCGCTCTACGACTTCCTGAATTGGGTTCGAGACTACATCGTTCTGGTCTGCATCGTCACAGTGCTGGCGGGCTGGGTGGTCATCAGCTTCTATTTTATCTCCAAGCCCATCAAGCAGCTGGACGTGGTGGCCAATGCGGCAGAGCAATTATCCCGCCCCAGTGAGGAGCCCATCCAGCTGCCGGATTCCCTGGAGGACATCTCCATCCAGCTGAATCTGGCCCGGGAGCAGGCTCTCCGGGACGCCCGGGCAGCCCGGGAGGCAGAACAGCGGAAAAACGACCTAATCGTCTATCTGGCCCACGACCTGAAAACGCCCCTGACCAGCGTCATCGGCTACCTGACCCTCCTGCGGGATGAGCCTCAGATCTCCCCGGAGATCCGGGCCAGGTACACCGGCATCGCCCTGGAGAAGGCGGAGCGGCTGGAGGACCTCATCAACGAGTTCTTCGACATCACCCGCTTCAACCTCTCTCGCCTGGAGCTGGAGCGGCAGAGCGTGGACCTGACGCGGATGCTGGAGCAGGTCGCCAGCGAATTCCGCCCCATTTTCGCAGAATCGGGGCTGTCATGCAGCCTGGATCTGCCGCCCAAGCTGCACTATTCCTGTGACCCGGATAAGCTGGCAAGGGTCTTTGATAATCTCCTGCGCAACGCGTCTTATTATAGCCTGCCGGACAGCACGGTGGAAATTGCCGGACGGATAGAGGCCGGGAAAATCGTACTCACCTTCTCCAATGCGGGAAAGAACATCCCCCAGGAGAAATTGGACCGGATCTTTGAACAGTTCTTCCGTCTGGACAGCTCCCGCGCCACCCGGACAGGTGGTGCGGGCCTTGGCTTAGCCATCGCCAAGGAGATCGTGGAGCTCCACGGCGGGACCATTCGGGCGGACAGCACCGAGGATCGGATCACCTTCACCATCTGTCTTCCGTCAGACCATTCAGAAGCGCCGTAAGAAAATCACAAGAATTTCGCAGAAAACTTGCAAGGCATCCGTTGGTAGATAGACAAGTATGAAACGCCTGGTTCTGGTACCATTTCAGTATCAGAACCAGGCGCTTTATTTTGATTAGGAGGTCTTATCCCATGAAAACCATTCTCGTTCTCTTCGGCGGATGCTCCACGGAGTACGAAGTTTCTCTCCATTCCGCCTATGCGGTGCTGTCCCACATGGACCCCGCCCGCTATACTCCTTTGGCTGTGGGCATCACACGGGAGGGGCAGTGGCTCTGCTATACCGGCGACCTCTCCCGGCTGGAGGACGGTACTTGGCAGCAGGCGGCAGACTGTATCCCCTGCACCCCACTGGTGGAACGGGAGGCCCACGCTTTACTACTGCTGGACGGCTCCGGCCGCCGTCTCCTCTTTGACGCGGTATTCCCAGTCCTCCACGGCAAGAACGGCGAGGACGGTACGGTACAGGGACTCTTTGAACTGGCCGGGGTCCCGGTCATCGGCTGCGGGACATTGTCCAGCGCCTTGTGCATGGACAAGGATCGGGCCCACCAGCTGGCGGCCCTGGCCGGCATCCGGGTCCCCCGGAGCCACGTCTTTCATTCCAGCGATGATTTCAGCCGGATCGCCCAGGCAGCGGAGGAACTGGGATACCCGGTGTTTGTCAAGCCGGTCCGGGCCGGTTCCTCCTTCGGTATCACCAAAGTCTCCGGGCCGGAAGAGCTGCCCGCCGCCATGGAGGAGGCATTCCGCCACGACAGCGCCGTGATCCTGGAGGAGACGATCCCCGGCTTTGAGGTGGGCTGCGCGGTCATGGGCAACGAGGAACTGACCGTGGGTCTGGTGGACGAGATTGCGCTGTCGGAGGGCTTTTTCAACTATGAGGAGAAGTACACCTTAAAGACCTCCGCCATCCACTGTCCCGCCCGCATCCCGCCGGAGAAGGCGGCAGAGATCCAGGCAGCGGCAAAAACCATTTACCGTGCCCTGGACTGCCGGGTATTCGCCCGGGTGGATCTGTTCCTCACCCCGGATGGGGAGATCGTCTTCAATGAGGTCAACACCATCCCCGGCTTCACCGCCCACAGCCGCTACCCCAGCATGATGCAGGGCATCGGCATTTCCTTTGGGGAGCTGGTGACCCGCCTGATCGAGTTGGGGGTGGTGGGATGAGAACCGTGTCGATTCCCCGGGAGCAGATTTTTCAGGGGCCGCTGGTCCTGGTCAACCGGGCGCATCCCCTGCATGAAAAAGAGCGATCTGCGCTGACCTCGGTGGACCCGCACCACCCCGACATTCTTCTTGAAAGCCGGGCACGGCAGCTACTGTCTGCCTGTATCCAAAAGGCGGGGGGACAGCGGGAGATCGTGCCGGTGTCCGGCTGGCGGAGCCAGCAGGAACAGCAGCGGATCTGGGACGACTCCATGGCGGAGCATGGGGAGACATTTACCCGCCAGTATGTGGCCCTTCCAGGATGCAGTGAGCATCAGACCGGACTCGCCATCGACCTGGGAATGGCTGCCGGATACATCGACTTCATCCGGCCTGCCTTTCCCTATGACGGCGTCTGCGGAAGATTTAGGCGTCTGGCGGCCCGGTACGGCTTTATCGAACGCTACCAGCGGGGCAAGGAGGAAGTCACCGGGATCTCGGCTGAGCCGTGGCACTTCCGCTATGTGGGGGCGCCCCACGCCCAGCTGATGGAAACCAACGGGCTGTGTCTGGAGGAGTACCGGGACTTTTTGCGGCAGGGTCCCCGGAGCGTCGCTCTGGAAAACGGCCGCATGGCCCAGGTGTTCTATGTGCCCGCCGCCGGAGCCGTCACAGAGGTGGAAGTGCCGGAGGGCTGCTGCCAGATATCCGGCGACAATGTGGAGGGATTTATCCTGACATGGTGGGGGGATACCCATGAGAACGGCTAAGAAAACCGTCCCGACTTTGGACCTCTTTCGTCTGGCGGCAGTCCTGCTGGTGGTGATGAACCACACCTCGCCCCTGGCGGATGTGTCTGCCATGGCTGATTTCTGGCTTACCCGGGTACTGGCCCGGGTGGCAGTCCCATTCTTTCTGATGACCACTGGGTACTTTCTGAGCCGGAATCACTGGGCTGGTGTGGGGCGGCAGCTGAAAAAGCTCTGCCTGCTCTACGGCGTCTGCATCCTTTTGTATCTGCCAGTGAATCTCTATGCCGGCAGCTTCACCGGTCCGGCGGATGTTTTGCGGAAACTGCTGGTGGACGGCACCTTCTACCACCTGTGGTATTTCCCGGCGACCATTCTGGGCATCGTCATCGCCCGGTGGCTCAGCCGGCTGGGCCTGCGGGTGGCTCTGCCTGTGGCGGCGCTACTCTATCTCATCGGTCTGGGCGGGGACAGTTACTATGGACTGGTTTCCCAGATCCCGCTGCTTCGGACCCTTTACGACGGCATTTTTACACTGTGCGGCTATACCCGCAATGGCCTGTTCTTCGCGCCACTGTTCCTTCTGCTTGGGGCCGCCGGAAGGCGGTGGAACCAAAAGCTGTCTCTGGCGGGCTTCTTCCTCTCTCTGGCAGCCATGAGCGCCGAGGGGCTGTGGCTCCATCGCATGGATGTCCAGCGCCACGACAGCATGTACCTCGCCCTCCCCCTGTGCATAGTATGCCTTTTTTCTCTGCTGCTGGGCGGAAACAAGGGCGAGTCCAGGAAAGTCCGGGAATTTTCCACAGCCGTGTATGTGCTCCATCCCCTCTGCATCGTACTGGTCCGGGGAGCGGCAAAGCTACTGGGACTGGGAGAAATGCTCATTGAAAACAGTGTTCTCCATTTTATTGTGGTGCTGGCGCTCAGTGCGCTGCTCTCCGCCCCTTGCCTGCTGAGGCTTCAAAAGAAGCCCAGCCCCACCGCTCGGGCCTGGCGGGAGGTGGATCTGGCGGCCCTTGGGCACAACGCCCAGGTGCTGCGGAACACATTGGCCCCGGGGACAGAGCTGATGGCGGTGGTAAAGGCGGAGGCCTACGGTCACGGCGGGGCAGTGACCGCCCGCACCTTACAGCGAGCGGGCGTCCGGGCCTTTGCCGTGGCCTGCCTGGCCGAGGGGATTGCTCTGCGAAAGGCGGGCATCCGGGGGACGATCTTGATCTTAGGTTATACCTCCCCGGAGGAAGCTCCGCTCTTGACACGATGGCATCTGACCCAGACGGTGGCGGATATTGACCACGGGCGGGCCTTGGCAGCCAGAGGGCGGCGTGTCCATGTCCATCTGGCCCTGGACACGGGGATGCACCGGCTGGGCATCCTGGCGGAAAACCGGAAGGAGATCCTGGAGGCATTCCGGCTTCCAAACCTGGTAGTGGACGGTGTCTTTTCTCATCTATACGTCTCGGACAGCCTGGAAGCCGAAGATGTTGCCTACACCCAAGAGCAGCTGACCTTGTTCTATGATACGGTGGCCTGGCTCCGAACTGCCGGATATGATCCCGGCAAAGTTCATATCCAGTCCAGCTATGGACTTTGGAACCTCCCAGCTCAGCCCTGTGACTATGTCCGGGCTGGAATCGCACTCTATGGAGTTCGAAGCGATGATGCGCCTGTTCAGCGAAGCCTTGACCTGCGGCCGGTTCTGTCTCTCCGGGCCAGAGTGGCCAGTATCCGCACTGTGCAAGCCGGAGAGAGCGCCGGGTACGGGCGGGTCTTTCAGGCAGAGCAAGAAACCAAACTGGCGGTGGTCACCATCGGCTACGCGGACGGTCTGCCCCGGGATCTGCCTCAGCGGGGCGGCCAGGTGCTGATTCAGGGCCGGCGTTGTCCTATGGTGGGGCGGATGTGCATGGACCAGTTGCTGGTGGACGTCAGCGATCTTTCGGAGGTCGCTCCTGACGATACAGTGACTATTATCGGCCGGGATGGCGGTCAGGTGATTCGGGCAGAGGAACTGGCTGCATGCTGTGGGACGATTACCAACGAACTGCTCTCCCGGTTAGGCATGCGGTTACCCATTGTTTCTGGTTAAAGAGCGGTAGGGAATTTTACAAAGATTCCGGTTCGGATTTCAACATGAATATACCTTTAAACAGGAATAGCCACCAACCACGATGAAATGGTTGATGGCTATTCCCGTTTGGTCGACACCAAGAGATTCTCTCAATCGGTTTAATCTGGTGTTTTCAAGATGTCCTTATGAGGAGTCGCCCTTTCGGCTGTCTCTTTTGTCATATTGGCTTCGTTCAGCGGGCTTCGCCCCGGTCGAAGGCCACCACCACGCGGCGGTTGGGCTCGGCGCCCACGGAATAGGTGGTCACACCCTTCACGTCCTGCAGGGCGGCGTGGATCACATGGCGCTCGTAGGCGTTCATGGGCTCCAGCGTGACGCTGCGGCGGTACTTCTGCACCTTGGCGGCCACCTTGCGGGCAAGGCTCTCCAGGCTCTGCTCCCGGCGGGCACGGTAGTTCTCCGCGTCCATCTGGATGCGGATTCGCTTGTCGGTGCCGGTGTTCACCGCGTAGTTGGTCAGCTGCTGGATGGCGTCCAGCGTTTCGCCCCGGTGCCCGATCAGCTGGCCGAGACGCTCGCCCACCAGCAGCACCTTGTAGCGACCCTTCTCCTGCTCATAGACCTTCACCTCGGCGGAGCTGTCCATGCGCTCCAGCAGGCCGGACACGAAGGCCACGATGCGCTTGGCGTTGTCGTCATCGCACTCCGGCAGGTCCACGGCCGGGGCGGTGGGAGCGGTCTCCTGGCGCTTCTCGGGCTGGGGACGCTGCTCCTGACGGGGCTTATTCTCCTGACGGGGCTTGCTCTGGACAGGCTTGGCCGGGGCGGGCTTCTTCTCCGCGGC
>OKTX01000692.1_pt1 | contig 16574 bp, 14 predicted proteins | sample 1606261 | NCBI WGS metagenome assembly OKTX01 (sample SAMEA3879543, study PRJEB24766) | human gut metagenome | biome: human-associated habitat; feature: feces | place: USA | collected 1985/1987 | reverse complement strand
AGATACTTGAAACCTGCATGTGTATATGTACCGACCTGATAACAGGTTGCAGTTTCAAGCGATTTGATCAGACTGCTTGCCACCGTAAACAAAGTGCTGAGCATGACCGTTGTCAAAATGATTGCTGCCAGCAGGATACTGTTTCTCTTTTTATTTGCCAGTATGCTCTTTTTACTGATATTCGCAATACATCTTCCGTTTTGCACCTTACGCATGGATCTGACCCCCTCCCGCTAAAATGCGTCCATCCTCAATACGGATGATACGGTCAGCCATCTGCGCGATCTCCTCGTTATGTGTAATCATAACGATCGTCTGTTTAAATTTCCGCCCGGTTACCTTAAGCAAACCCAATACATCCTGACTTGTCTTGGAATCCAGATTTCCGGTCGGCTCATCTGCCAGGATAATAGACGGTTTTGCGGCAAGTGCTCTCGCGATCGCCACCCTCTGTTGCTGCCCGCCGGAGAGCTGATTCGGCAGATGGTTCTCCCGGCCGGTAAGCTTCAGGGTGTTCATCAGCTCGGTCAGTCGATTTTGATTGATCTTCTGCCCGTCCATAAGCACGGGGAGCGTGATGTTTTCCGTGACATTGAGCACCGGAATGAGATTGTAAAACTGATAGATCAGTCCCACCTGACGGCGGCGGAAGATAGCAAGCTGTTCCTCGTTCTGCGCGTACACATCCTTGCCGTCCATAAATACCTTGCCGCCCGTAGGCCGGTCTACGCCGCCGAGGATGTGAAGCAGTGTGGATTTGCCCGAGCCGGAGGGGCCGATCACGGCGACAAACGCTCCCTTCTCCACCGAAAAGGAAACGCCGTCCAGCGCCCGCACCTCGTTCTCGCCCTTGCCATAAACCTTTGTCAGGTTTTCCACTCTCAAAATCTCCATATCGGGATACTCCTTTCGCTTTTTACACACCCATTCTATTTTGTCAAGGTGACACGGCGGTGACTTCCAGGTGACGGATCCGTCACTTAGCAAAAAAGGGAGCCGCCGGTCAGACGGTTCCCTTATAAAAGCGGATGGTGAACATGGCTCCTACGGGCTTGCGGTTCTCTGCCTTTACGGTTCCCCCTTGCCCAGCTATAATCATGCGTGATAAGGCAAGCCCGATCCCAAAGCTTTTGCCGTCGGAATCCTTGCCCTTATAGAAGCGTTCAAAGATGTGGGGCAGATCCTCCGGAGAAATGCCCGTGCCGTTGTCTTTAATTATAATTTCGGAAAACAGGGCGTTTTCGGTTGCCTCGATCTCAATCCTGCCGCCCTCGGGGGTGTGTTCCATGCAGTTCTTCACAATATTGCCGATGGCTTCGCAACTCCACGAAAAATCTCCCCGGAAAGCACCGTCCGCATGGATGAGCAGCGCCTGCCCGCGCAACTCCATGGGAATGAGCAGGGTCACACAGGACTTTTTGAGCAGCTCCTCCAGACTGACCTGCTCCTGCTTGAACTGCACCGTGCCGGCGTCCAGCCGTGAGATCTTCAGAAGTGTGGTGATCAGCCAGTCGATGCGGGAGAGCAGCTCGTAGAGCTCATGGATAAGCTGCTGCCTGCGCGCGTCGGTCAGCTTCGGCTCCGACAGCAGTCCAATCAGCAGATTGATAGAGGTCAGGGGCGTGCGGATCTGGTGAGAGATGTCCGCGATGGAATCGGCAAGGTGCGCCTTTTCCCTTGTCAGCGTTTGCTGCTGCTCACGCAGGCGTATGGTCATCTTATAGATCTCACTGTGGAGGATGCTCAGCTCACCCTCTGAATAGCTGTCAAAATCGATCGAACTGTCGCCGTGCAGAATCTGATTGATATCATCCGCAAGGGAAGAAATCCTCTGATACCTCTTATAAGTGCTGATGCAGAAGACCAGCATGAGGAGCAGAGAAAGCCCTGCGGCTGTCAGCCCGGCGCGAATGTCGAAGAAAAAGCAGACGGCGCAGGCGGCTGCGGAGAGCAGCAGCTGCCACAGCAGTGCCTTTCGTACCTCTTTGTTTTTCAGCAGTTTGATCATGCGTCCACCTTATATCCTGTCCCGCGAACCGTCAGAATGATCTTCGGGTCGGTGGGGTCATCCTCAATCTTCTCCCGCAGCCGCTTGATGTACACCGTCAGCGTATTGTCATTGACATACTCGCCGGCAACATCCCAGATGGCGTCAAGAAGCCGCTCACGGGTAAGCACGATTCCCCGATTGTTGATGAAAAACAGCAGAAGGCGGTATTCCAGCGCTGAGAGGAACAGATCCCTGTTGTTCTTCACCGCCGTGCCCTTTTCGGTGTCCACCACCACATCGCCGAGCTTCACCGTTTTGCCCATGCTGCCGGTGAGTCGGAGCACATTTCGGATGCGGGAGATAAGCTCTCGTGGGCGAAACGGCTTTGGAATGTAATCGTCGGCGCCCAGGTCGAAGCCCGTAACGGTGCTGAACTCGTCGCCTGACGCGGTAAGGAAAATAACGGGGACATCAAACTCGGCCTTGATCGCTCTGCACGCCGCGAAGCCATTGCCCTCCGCCAGAGACACATCCAGCAGCACAAGATCCGCCTTTTCCTCCGCAAGCAGCTTCATGGCCGCCGTCTGCCCGGATACACTTCGCACAAGGTACCCTTCGCTGTTCAGATATTCGCTCAAGCTCGCAACGATAATTTTATCGTCTTCTACCAATAGTATCTTTATCATAGTCAGTCCTTTATTCTGATTGCCGCGGAATCACAACCACTTCCCGATGAAGCCATATTCCACACGGTTGCCATCGTCCCATTCTGCAATCACACGGTAAACAAAGCTGCCGCTTTTCAGATCGAACGCATATCCTCCGTCATACGGAAGAATGCCTGTGATTGTCTCAACCTCGCCGCCGTTTTGGGGGACGCATTGTATCCGCACTGTGTCCGGCTGCACCTCGAAATATAACCGGATCTCGCTTGACTTTCTGTGGGAAATCAGTCCCTCGGCGGCTGCCGTGATCTCCGGCAGAGAAGTCTCTTCGCCGATCGCAGGCCCGCATCCAATGATGGAGCTCATGGTTCCATCCTCATTCGGTTCCGGGGCCTGCCAGTAGTAGGCGCAGGGGGAAGCCGTGATTTCATCTGTTTCACCCATTGACCCGGACATGGCATTCACCTGAAGCTCCGGTATGGTGATTTGGTCGGAGGGCTGTGCCTCCTTGTACGGCAGATTCATTTTTACTTCAAACTCTACCCAGTTTTCCATCGGCTCGGAATACTCCGTGCCCTCCTCGTACCGGAACTCCGTCTGCAAGCGGTATCGTTCCCCGGCTATCAGGTTATACGGAGCCGTCAGGTCATAGGAGAGCTCGTTATCCATGCTGCTGGGAAGGCTGTACTGGATGGCGGGATAATCAACCTGCCGTGCGGGCGTGACCTTTTGCCATCCACCGTCCTTCATTTGATACAGCTCAAACGCCTGCCCGTAGGCAATCATCTTGCCGGAATCGTTTTTCCAGCGCAGGTCGAGCCGGAGATTCACGCTTCCGCCACCAATGCGCACAACCTCAAAGCCTACGCCCTCGGCATCGCTTCCCGCGTCAAGAATGCGAAGCAGCTCGTTCTGCGGAAATTGCGGCTCTGGCTGCTTCTCGCAGCGATAATATGTCACCGCCGCAAACGCACATGCGGCAATGGCAATCAGCGCAAGAACGACCACCCATATCACGGAAACCTTTCGTTTCATCATGGTGCACCTTCCTTTCTATCTTTTTGTTCTCTTTTTCCTGCGGCTCAGCAGAAACACGGCTACGCCAACGGCGGCAAGCACTGCCGCCATTACAATGATAAACTCTGTCGGCATAATGTACAAGCTCGACCACTTCGGGGGCTGAGGGGTCTCCGATTCGGAAAGCGTAAAGGTCAGTTCGCTTTCCGGCAGACCCGGCAGGGTCAGCGCATACCCACCGTCCGTCTTTGTAAAGCCGTCAATACCGCTTTCCGTCATGTAATAGGGCGTTTTTACCACAACTTCCAATTCTCCGAACTGCGCCCAGGTTTTTGCCGGGGAAAGCAGATAGGTATACGAATAGAGGCTCGGTGTATAGCCCGCATCAATGGCGGGATACAACGGCGCTGTCACCGCGTTTTTCAATGTCTGCCCCGGCTCCAGTGTGAGGGTGTACTCATACCATCGCATCAGTGAAAAATCTCCCTCTTCGATCTGGATCAGACCGCTTCCCCATGTTTCGGAACTGAGCCGCAGAAGCTCGACCTGAGCATTGTACCAGTCACACTCCAAAATGCCGGAGTTTTCGTCATAGCCGCGCAGAGCATAGTCCTTGAATGTCATCTCAGAAAACTCCGACGACACCGTTCCTTCGATAACCTTTTCGCAGGCGCCGTTTTCATACAGTGTCCATATAAGCTCCTCCTTCGGCAGCTCGCCGAAGATATATACCGTGATCGTATCGCCGTTTTGTACCCAGCAGGAGGCTTGACTCCCCTTCTTCAACCGCGCTCCGCCGGTTTGCTTCTCACACAATACCCGCGTTTTTGCGCTGTCCGCATTTATGACAAATGCGGCGGTGGCCGCGCCGTATTCTTCATCTATGCCCGTGACGGAATACCTCTGCACCCGAACCGGCATATCGGGGACGAAAAAACTGTCGCAGATATAGCTGTCTGCCAACTTCGGCAGATCCTCATCAAGGGAGAAAGAAGTGTGCCGTGCCTTCAACGTGTGTCGGACAGCCGCCTCTATCGGCTTTCCATCCAGCGTTACGCCGTATTTCAGGGCGTCGGAAACATCGAACGGCCGACCCGTTGCTTGGTCATAGATGTATTCTCCGTAATGTGGAGGATTACCAAACGGGAAAGCCAGCGTGGCCGTGACCGTATAGTCGGCGGGATTACGGAAGGTGTATTCCGCCGTGACTTTCCCGGTATAGGCAAGGAAGCTGTCCGTGTCCGGATAATACTGCTCCGGGAACTCCTGCACATCGAAGGTCAGAAGTTCTCTCTCCACCACGATGGGGCAATCCTCTCCCGTCACGACCGCGCCTGTAACGTCCGTGCCGCTCCAGTGCCGCTGGGCGGAATTGGCATAGGCCGGCTGTGCACAACCTCCTGCCAGCAGCAGGAGCAACAGGATTCCCGCAGTTATTTTCTTTTTCACATATATCGCCTCCTCTCGTTTGAGTTTCGTTTATATTTGCCTCATCGCCCGCTGATAATAAAGATTTTTTCGGGAATCCGAACAGCCGCTGTCTGACATGAAGGTCTAAAGTATGTATGCTGCAAAAGCCATAAAGGCTGCAAGCACAAGCATCGCAGCATACATATATCTTATTTTTCAGACTGTCTCCTCAAAAATCAGATTGGCTTGTTTCCGGAAGAAATCAGCTTTCTTCCTGCTGCCTGAGCCACTCGGTCATATCCCGCAGGGTTTCCTCTATGGGACGAGGTTTGTAAGAAAGCACTCCGGATGCTTTCTTATGGCTGAAGTATCCGTTTGATCCGAGAACGGCAATCGAATACGGCGTAAAGAACAGCGGTTTCTTCTTGCGAATACACCTCTTTTCGTAATATGGAGCTGCTAATTTGGCAAGTCCGAGCGGCAAGCAGAGAGGCCGGCGATGCAGCCCCGCTGCTTTGCCTATTATATCAAGCATTTCCTTAACCGTGATATAATGCCCGGACAAGATATATCCCTCTCCGGACTTCCCGCTCATTGCACAGCCAAGGATGCCGCTTGCAACGTCTCTTACATCAACGAAGTCATATCCGCCGCGAACGGCAAAGGGCAGCTTTCCCTTGAGAAAGGATTTCGCCATCGCTGTGAAACTCCCGCCTTGGAAATCTCCCGGTCCGATTATCCCGGAGGGGAATACAACGCAGGCGTTCAGCCCATGACGTGCTGCGTCAAAAACCAGATTTGTGGCAATGGCTTTACTCTTGGCGTATGCCCCGTTAACAAGATCGGAAGAGAAATACCAGCCCTCCGTGATAACATGATCCTTCGGGATATCCGGCATTACATGAACGGAGCTGACATAAATCAGTCTGCCGACATTGTGTTCTCTGCACTTGCAAATGATGTTGTTTGTCCCTTCCACATTGACCGTATAGATGATCGGATCGGGATTGGAAGCAACGGAAACGATACCGGCACAATGAATCACGCAGGTGTGTATTCCCGCGCCGTCAAAAAAGGCCTCAAGCGATTCTTTATCGAGAACATCGCCGGTGACGCGTTGAACCCCCTTTGGAAGCTGCTCCGCATACGGGTCGTTGGACAAAACCAACGCCCGAACCGGGATGCTGCAAGAAGCCAGTTTCTGAGATACAGCTCTGCCGAGGAATCCGGTTGCGCCTGTAATCAGATACCTGTCGTACATACGGATCCCGTTCATTGACCGATTGAGGAACACATTATGAAAGCTTGTAACGGAGTTCCTGTCATACATATGAATACCCCCCTTATAACTCATCCGGAAGCCATGCAGCATCCTTTGAGAGTTTTTTAATGAATGCCCGTCCGCAATCCCGGTCATTTTTCGCCTGATGGAACTTAAAAACCATCGACTCATCGTTCAGTTTTCCGATAATCTCTATCTTTCCTTTCGGATGCGACATGCAGTACTTGAAGCACTTTCCCTGACCGCTCTGCATCGCTTTTGCTCCCTCAACTATGTCATATCCTTCGGAAAACGGCACCTGGAAGATGTTCTTGACGCCGCTCACCGGGCGGCACTGGAATATGTAATACGGGACTATTCCGCAAGCGGTCAATTTTCTCAACAGCGTGCCCAGTACGCCGGGAGAATCGTTTACGCCTTTCAAAAGCACTGTCTGATTCTTTACAACGACCCCGCAATCAAGAAGGGCGCGTATGGCAGCGGTGGCTTCCGGCGTTATTTCTCTCGGATGATTGAATTGGGTAACAACATACAGCTGCTTCTTTCCACTGTATTTTTTCAGACAGGCCAGCAGCTCTTCATCCATATAAATCCGCATGGGGTACACTGCCGGCGATCTCGTTGCTATTCTGATGAGATCGAGATGCTTCATCCTTGAAAGAACATCAAGATAGTGCTTGATGATACATGTGGGAAGGGTAAACGCATCGCCGCCGCTGAGGATAACGTTGGTCAGCTCGGTGTGCTCGCGGATATAATTTACAACGGATTCAAGATTTCCGGCTATCTCCTCATCCGAACGCCCTACAAGCCGCTTGCGGAAGCAATGCCGACAGTACATGAAGCAACGATTTGTTGTCAGTATAAGGGCACTCTCGGTGTATTTGTGCTGGACACCCTGACACACAGTGTTAGACTCCTCATCGCTCGTATCAAACTCTCCGCTCATGTCCGTTTCAAGGAACGTGGGGATGCTCATTCTGCGGATTGGGTCGTCCGTGTCGCTCCAGTCAATAAGTGACAAATAGTATCTTGTGACGGACATCGGGAATTTTTCACACAGTTCCCGCATCTGCTGTGTCAGTCTGCGATCAAACCGGAGCTTCGCTTCAAGCTCTCCTATGTCGGTAATGTTTTCGATTAAATCTTTGCTCCATGTCATAATCTTGATTATCCTTTCTTTGTTTTTCGTTATATGAACAGCCGGGCAACGGTCAATTCGGCAAGAACCGATCACCATTGCCCGGCTGAGTGAGGGGGAAGCGAAATCACTTTTTGTTTTCCCGGAAGCCGCCTTTGAGTACACACACCGTGTTTTTCACGATTCAAAGGCAGCTTTTACGAGGCAAGGGGTTTTACGGTTCATACAGTCCCATTGCAATGCGCATTATGAGAACTGCGTCTGCGATCGTTATTTCTCCGTTCATGTCCACGTCTGCGAGAATGAGGCTTTCCCCTTCAAGCAAATATACACCCAACGCATGACGGGCGGCAAGGATCGCATCCGCGACCTGTACAATTCCGTTGCCGTCAACATCTCCGAGGATGCCGGTTACGGGGGGCTGACCGCTGTCGTAGGGGATGAACATTCCCGTCCATTGACTGCCGTGACCTATCGTTCCCTTGGATTCTGCCTGCATCGTCTGCAAATCAATCTTGAAAAGCAGGTTGGACGGATTCCATGTTTCCGAAAATGTTGCATACTGTGCCCAGTATATATGTCCGGTGGAATGATCCATAGTCATGGACTGATAGTCGTAGCTCTTTGCCGGAACGGTCATGATTGTCTCGTACGTTCCCGTGTCGAGATCAAGACTGCAAAGTTCCGATACGGAGAAGCCCATCGCCATGCAGTAAGCGTTGCCTTGCAGGTCTATTGCAAGTGTCTGCATTGTGTATGGGATGCCCTCCTCGTTGTTCATGTAAGGAAGCGGGATCCCTCCGCTCTCAAGATTCAGCATATTGCCGGTTTCAAGATCGACTTCGCATATGCACTGCGTCCCATCGCTGCTGTTTTGCAGGATGGCGAACATTTTGTTCCGACTGTAGTCATATTCCATATCGAGAACATTGAATCCACCGTTCTGTGCGAAATTGGTATCGAGAAAGTACTGCTGCGTTGTTTCCCCGGCGACCATATCGTCAAATCGCACCTTGAAAAAGTTATTATGCCCCGTATACCCGTAAATATACCCGTCATGATAGGCAGCAGCAGCAACGAGGCTTGAATATCCGCTCCCCGTTTCGGCGGGCATACCGCAGTGCATAGTGACTTCTTCCGGAGAATCGGCGTTAAAGCTCGACCAGGTATACCAGTTCGTATGGAACTCCGGATCGTTCGGTATGCGCTCCGAAACCCAGAAGCCGTATATGGTAGGCTCGTCCTCCTGTGCAGGGGGCGGCGTGGGCGTGGGCGGTTCCGGAGAAACCGGCGGCGTAGGCGTGGGCGGAATGGGAGTTGTACCGTCAAACTTAGCCGTAAGCATGGTAGCGGGGATATCGATGTCCGCGCCGAGGGGGAGCCGCAGACTCGAAGAAACAAGGGATTCACCCATATACCAGCCTCTGAACGTTCCGTTGGGGGTGGCCACGGCGGTTATCCTGTTTTCCCAATAGTTGTCGCTCACATATACACGCTCCCAGTCCACGCCCACATAGCCGTCGCCTTCGGAAAGGAGGGTTATGTCAAGGGAGAGCCCCGGTATAATGCACTTCCATTCGAGCGACATCAGTTTCGCATCATAACAGCGAAGCTTGTCTATGTTCGTGTTCTGTGAAAGATCCAATACGCTTATGTCGGTATTGTTGCAGAACAACCTTGCCAATGCAGGGTTGTTGGAAATATCCAGCTCGCTTATGTCGGTATTGTTGCAGAACAGATCCGTAAGGTTCTCGCATTTGCTTACGTCAATTGAAGTCAGATGCGTGTTTTCACAGCGAAGTTCCCGCAGCTGCGGATTTCGGCTGACATCGATCTGCGATATCCCGGTATTTCCGCAGAAAAGATACCAGAGATTTTCAAAGGGTGAAACGTCCAGTTCGGTAATGGGGTTTTGATAACAGTGGAACTGGCGCAGTTTCGGGAGATTAGACATTGAAACACTTGGCAGCATGTTTTCTTCACACCAGACAAGACGCAGCTCTGCACAGTTGCTTACGCTGAAATTTGTCAGCAGATTCTGCGCGACATTCAACTCATCGAGAAGCGGACAGTCACTTATGCTGACGGCTGTGATGGAGTTTCCCGCGCAGCCAAACGCACGCAGCTTTGAGAAGCCGGAAAGATTCAAGGTTCCGACAAGATTTCTGTTGGGGAAATCATAAGTGCTGAAGAAGATGTATTCGGCATGTATGAATCCCGTCGGTGCTATGTACCAAAAGATGCCTCCCCATGTTTCCGGGTCGTTGGGATCGTATGCGGAGCTCAGCTGCGTGCCGTTCTTTACGCCGGCTGAGTTGGTCTGCTCCATAAAAGCAAGGAGCTGATCGTATTCGTGCTCCACATATCCGTAGGGTGCACGGCTTTCCGCACGTTTGCCGTGTGCGGCGGTTGGGGCGATCATGAGCAGCATCATCGCTGCCAAAATCACTGAGATAATTCTTTTCATCGGTCGTCCTCCTGGGGTATTCTTTTTTATCCTAATGCTTCAAAGTCCCGACATATCGGTGACTTCTCCGCTTAATTTAACGAGGGCGTTTGATTCAACGGATTCTTCTCAAAGGGTTCCCGCTTCTCGCCTGACGGGAAAGCGGCAGTCGTTCTTCCTTCATATTACACATATTGCAGCCAAAACCTCTTCGCATTTTGAAAAGAAGAGGATTCATTTACCGGAATGCAGCTGCGTATTTCAAAGCGTTATCCGTCCCTCGTTCCGACAAATATGCTCTTCGAGCGGTCGAAAGAGTTCTTTGTCGAAACGGACGTTAGGGACGGACAGCGTAACGGGATCAGAGCTATGGATATTGGAGGAGGGTGCGATTCCAAGAACAGCGTGCTCCTCTCCCGCAGACACTACGCATTGATAAAATTGCTGATAAGCCGCAGATATTGCCCAAAACCCTACACTTTTTTTCCTGCGCATTTTCTTCTCTGCTGCAAGCTCTCGCTGTCCGCAGATGTAAGAAATCCGGTGTTTTTGTAAAATCGGCTGTTTTCAAGCAACGAACTTCTTCTTTTCTCTTGTAAGAACCACCGGCAGGCTCATATGCGGCCGCAGAGCGTATATTATTTCGCTCGGCTGCATGAGGCGTTCGTGCAATAAGGATAGTCTGCACACAGCTCATGTTATAAGCATAATGCAAGATATTCAGGTAAATCTTCCCGCTGCTTGTATATACTATACGCGATTTGGGTGACCAAAGTCAATACACGCGAATTAATAGTTATGCAGTTTTAATTATATATTATTCACTTGCAAGTGAGACTTTCGTTACTCTTTCGCTGTAAGGGGAAGTCTTATTCGGTCAACAGTACGGGCAGCGACAGGAGGCAAATCAATCGTCATCGAAAATATATTTTCTTTTTCGCATTTTTTCTGCAAGGTTCCGCCTTTTCCGCAGTCCAATAGGTAAACAGGGGGAAAATCCCTAAATACCGGGGGTGATTTGTATGGCATACTTCGGGCTTTGTCGGATGAGCTGATCAACCGACAACGGCAAAAAAGAGTTTTCGGTTTATTTGCCGTCTTAGTATACAGTATATAAGGTGTGTTGAACAAAGAGCTGCATACCGCATCTTTAAGAATGCGGAGGTTCTATGCTTCGCTCCGTTGTACCCGCAAATCCTGCTGCCTTCCTGAATAAGTCGGATTCCCAACGGAAACGCTTCGGAGGGTACATTCCGATAGGTAAAAAGTCCCGAACACGGTTTCATATTTTTTCTTCTTTTTCTTTTCAAAAGTGGCGGAAGTAACGGTATACACCGTCTCCGAAATCAGTTTGTAATGTTCCAATGCGTATTCAAACAAAATGCAGGGAGGAGCGTAAATACTGCCCGCAGACAGGTGCGCAGGAGTATTCCGGTCAGTTTCGGACAGTTCCCTTGTAATGCGAAAGCACTCAACGCGCTCTGCCATGCGTGTGAGCTTGGACTTTGAAAAACCGTATCTCTTCGGTTCTGCCGTCAGCATTGATGTCGCTTTTATCATATTTTCACCTCGCAGTCTTATTACGCGCAGCTATTCGGTGAAAATCCGGTGATTTCAAAAAACAGTGCGAAAACTCCACTCTCACTTTACGCACTTCCCGTGGATGTTACACACTCGAACGGACGGCTTTCGTAAAGAGAAAAGCAAACCGCATCTATTTAACATTTTAGCGGGTACAAGCATTTTTGCCCGACAGTGAGACAGTGCAGACAAGCGAAGCATCACCGTCTGTTTCCCAAAATCAATTTTTTTGATTTTGGGAAACAGAATCGCGGAAGCAGCCGACCTTACGGATATTTAACCTGTGGTTTTATTCGCTGCCATACTGTATCGGAAACTCTGCCGCAATGACAGTGCCGTTTTTTGAGCTCTCCTCCACGCGGACGGAGCCGCCATGGATGTCGGCGATCTCCCACACCAGTGAGAGGCCCAGCCCCGCGCCGCCGTATTCCCGGCTGCGAGACTTGTCTACGCGGAAAAAAGGCTGGAAGATGCTTTGCTGATACTCCTCCGGGATGCCGCAGCCGTTGTCGGAGACGCGGATCAGGAGCTTTTCCGGCTCCTGTGCGACAGAAACCCGCACCGAGCCGCCCGGTCGGTTGTACTTGACGGCGTTCTCCGTCAGGTTGAAGATCAGGCGGTAGATCAGCGCGTCGCTGCCGGTCATAAGGCCGTCGCCCTCTGCCGTCAGCGTAACGCCGCACTTATCCGAGAGCGGTGCGAGATCCGTAAAGATCTCCTCGATCATTGGAGCAAGCCGGATCCGCTCGTTACGCGCCACCTGCCGCAGATTACTCATTTCCAGCAGGGTCTTGGTCAGCCGGGTAAGCCGCTCCGTCTGCTCCCGCAGAAGGGAGAGAAACTCCGCCGTCTCCGGCTGCATATCAGGATGTTCCGCTGAAAACAGCTCCAGCTGCGCCTGCAGCAGCGCCAGCGGCGTGCGCAGCTCGTGGGCGGCGTTGCCGGTGAACTGCCGCTGTGCGGCAAAGGCGTCGTTCAACCGCTCAAGCATTTGATTGAAGGACTGACTGAGCTGCTTAAACTCCGGCAAGGCATCCTCATCGATCCGCATATCCGCCAAATTGTTCATCTGCACTCTCTCCACCTGAGAAGCAAAGCTGTGCAGGGGCTTGAGCGCGTGTCCGCTGACGAAGTAGGCAAGAATGCCGCTCAATACCGTAACCACAGCCGTGATGTACCAGTTGGTGGTGCGAAATCGTCCCTGCACACCATCGACAACGATTGTCAGTTCCTCGCCGGGTTCTGCGAACTGCGGGTCGAAGCTCGCCGTGCCTTCATCAGTTATAATAACAGTACCGCCGCCCCGCAGCGCGTCCGCAATCCTGTCCATATAGTACACGCCGGAGGAGCAGAGCATCAGATTCATGGCGATACAGGTCAAACCGATGAGCAGGGCAGTCATCAGGGTGATGCGCCACTGTAAGGAGAACTTCTTCATACGCCGTCCTCTTCCATCAGATAACCCTCGCCGATGCGGTTGCGAACGGGGTCATAACCCAATGCGGCGCGGAGTTTCTTGCGCAATGCGGAAATATGCACACGAATAGAGTTGCTGAAATTGTCCACGCTGTTGTCCCAGACATGCTCAATCAGTTCTTCCTGGCTGACGGGCCGCCCCCGATGCACCATCAGATATTCCAGAATTCCCGTCTCCTTTCGGGTGAGCGTCAAGGCTCGTCCGTTCACGGAGGCCTTTCGCGCACGGGTATCAAAGGTCAAGGTACCGCAGGTCAATATCACATCCTGCTGGGTGAACTGCCGCAGTGTCAGGCTGCGGATGCGGGCTTCCAGCTCAGCCAAATGAAAAGGCTTTGCAAGATAGTCGTTGGCACCTGCATCCAATCCCTCCACCTTGTCCTCTACTTCGCTGCGGGCGGATAAAATCAGCACCTTTGTTTCCCGGTCTTTCTGCCGCAAGGTGCGCAGCACCGTCATTCCGTCCTTCCCCGGCAGGTTCAGATCCAACAATACAAGATCATAGCGTTCTATTTCCAACAGTTCCAGTGCTTCTTCGCCGTCGCAGCAGTAATCCACACTGTATGCGGCGCGCCGCAGACTGCGGACAATGGTTTCGCATAGAGCGCGTTCATCCTCGATTACTAAAAGGTGCATAAAAATCTCCTTTATATACGTTTATATGTTGCGCTTAACCCGCTGTTCTCATTATACAGGAAACGGATAAATTTTGTGTAAAAATTTTTTCTTAACAGGAACCTTATATCGACAATGCTATGATAACGGCACAAACCGGAAGGAGAGCTAAGTATGAAATACGGAATAAAAACTGCTGCGCAGGCTGCACTGCTGGCAGTTGGAATTGTTATGGTATGTCTGGGAGTATGCCGTAACGAGGTGGCTACGGTGCTGAGCAAAGCCATCAAATTATGTCTGGAGTGTGTGGGCATTGGGTAAGAAGGTTTCGGTAATCTCTCGGTTTCTGTCCCGTTTCCGAGGCTGGATACAGGCGGGAGCAGCTTTGTTGACCAACCTGCACCTGCCGAACTTCCTCAAGGGAGGACTGTATCAGGGCGCAGGGAAAGCCGTCTGCGTGCCCGGACTCAATTGCTATTCTTGCCCGGCAGCGTCGGGAGCCTGTCCCATTGGATCATTTCAGGCGGTGGTTGGTTCGTCAAAGTTCAGCTTTTCCTATTATATCACCGGCTTCCTCATCCTGTTGGGAGTTCTTTTGGGACGGTTTATCTGCGGATTTCTGTGTCCCTTCGGGTGGTTTCAGGATCTGCTGCATAAAATTCCCACGAAGAAGCTCTCCACAAGGAAGCTGAAGCCCCTGACGTACCTTAAGTATGCCGTTCTGCTGGTGATGGTCTTTCTGCTGCCGGCGTTCCTCGTGAACGATGTGGGCATGGGCGACCCCTTCTTCTGCAAGTACCTCTGCCCGCAGGGCGTGCTGGAGGGAGCCATCCCGCTGTCCCTTGCCAATTCCGGCATCCGAGCGGCACTGGGGAGCCTGTTTACCTGGAAATTCAGCATCCTGTTGGCGGTGATCGTGCTGAGCGTGGTATTCTATCGTCCCTTCTGCAAGTGGCTCTGCCCACTGGGTGCATTCTATGCGCTGTTCAACCGGGTGTCCCTCTTCCAAATTAAGGTGGATAAAAACAAGTGCGTCTCCTGCGGAAAATGCGCCAAAGCCTGCAAGATGGATGTGGATGTGACGAAAACGCCCAATCACACTGAGTGCATCCGCTGCGGTATGTGCATACATGCCTGTCCGACGGGCGCAGTGTGCTTCCGCTATGGCTTCGGCTCCGATAAAAAAACGGAAAAAACGGCGGAAACATCAAAAAAAGAGTAAGAGCTAAGGAGGAAAGCCCATGAAATCAAGAAAATTTCAGCGCCGGTCCCGGCGGTGATGCCGGCATCGGTGCTGATATGCAATACGAATGTTTGTATGAAAAAATAAAAAAAGAAAAGGATGGAAAAAAAGAAATGGTCAAGAAGAATTATACAAGTTGGTTGATTATGTTGCTGATATCCGCTGTGCTGCTGTCTCTGATGGCCTGCGGATCAAAAAAGGGTCCCAAGAATGCGGAAGAGGCTTCTGCAATGCATAAAGACCTCATGGCTCAGGAAAACGCGATACTGTCGAAAAACACTCAGCTTTGGGATAAGGTGTTTATGGCAGCGGATAAAGGCATGGCGATGATTGAAGACGGCAAAAATTACGGAGATTTTTTGCTTAAAACGATTGAATCCGCCAAAGAACAGTTTACTGCAGATGAGCTGAAACTGCTTAAGGCTGAGGCGGAAAAAATCCGAGAAATTGAAAACGAACTGACAAAGTTAGAGGAAAAATTCCCGGAGCTTGCGAAAAAAACGCCTTCTGAGAGCACCACAAGCATCCCTGCGGAGGGGAACATCGGTACAAAAAAATTCCCGTCCTTTGTCGGAAAAGACTTAGAAGGAAATGATGTGACCAGCGATGAATTGTTTTCCCGCAATGCTGTCACGGTGGTGAATTTCTGGTTTACAACCTGCGGGCCGTGCGTCGGGGAAATTGCCGAGCTTGACGCATTGAACAAAGAACTTGCAAATAAGGGCGGTGCGCTCATCGGCATCAACTCTTTCACATTGGGCGGAGACGAAGCGGCAATTTCCGAAGCAAAAGATGTACTGTCCAAGAAGGGCGCAACATACCGGAACGTGTACTTCGACTCTGACAGTGAAGCCGGAAAATTCACCGCGAACATCTTCGCTTACCCCACCACTTATGTGGTAGACCGCAGCGGCAATATCGTCGGTGAGCCCATTGTGGGTGCCGTTACGGAAAAGAAGCAGGCGGAAACGCTGCAAAAGCTCATCGACCAGGTTCTTGCTTCCGATAAGGGCTGACAAACGAATTCATCTTCTTAGAAAGGAGGGATACACCATGTATCGGAGAGTATTGCCGCTTCTGCTCACTGCGGTACTGCTGCTGAGCGGCTGCACTGCCGGGCAGAAAAATATGCCGCAGAAAACGGACGAGAAGGAAATGACCGGACAGCCCTCTGATATGTCCGGTGAAGGAAGCATGTATATGGATACCACGGAAAATGTCATATATCTGGCGGGTGGCTGCTTCTGGGGCATGGAACAGCTGATGCAATCCATCCCCGGCGTCATCGATGCGCAGAGCGGCTATGCCAACGGCACCTGCGAGGCGGACGCCGATTATCGGACCGTCTGCAAAGGGAACACCGGCTTCCGGGAGACCGTGCGGGTGGAGTATGACCCCGGGCAGGTGAGTCTCGACGCCCTGCTGCTGGCCTACTTCTATGTGATCGACCCCACGGTGGAGAACCGGCAGGGCAACGACCGGGGCAGCCAGTATCAGACCGGCGTCTACTACACCAACGAAAGCGCGAAGGAGACGGTGGAGCGCATTGCGGAGATCGAGCGGGGACGCAGTGAAAAGTTCTTCGTGGAGATCGGCCCACTCAAGAACTACTACCCCGCCGAGGAGTACCACCAGAACTACCTCGAAAAGAACCCGAACGGCTACTGCCACATCCCGCGCGCGGAGATGGAGCTCTTCTCCAAACTGC
>OKTX01000684.1_pt1 | contig 16904 bp, 12 predicted proteins | sample 1606261 | NCBI WGS metagenome assembly OKTX01 (sample SAMEA3879543, study PRJEB24766) | human gut metagenome | biome: human-associated habitat; feature: feces | place: USA | collected 1985/1987 | reverse complement strand
CTGAAATAATCTCGGTGGCGGATACCACCTTCACGCCGTTCTTTTTCAGAATCCGCTTGTAGTGGGCGCTGTCATAGCGGTCACGGGAAAAACGGTCGAGCTTCCATATCAGCACCACATCAAACAGCTTTTGCTCGCTGTCCTTTATCATATTTTGAAATTCCGGTCGGTCTGCGGTTCTGGCGGACAACGCTCTGTCGATGTAGCTGCGGAGAATGGTGATGCCGTTTCGTTCGGCATACTCCGTACACTCGCGGAGCTGGCCTTCGATGGATTCTTCTCGCTGGCTGTCCGAGGAATAGCGGGCGTAGATCACAGCTTTCATTTCGTATCCACCTCCGAGAGCATCTGCACAAGCGTTGCCTTCAGTCGTTCGTTCATAGCCGAGCCGGGGTCGAAGCACATTTCCACGAACCGCGCCATTTCGGGATTGTTCAGGCCGAGCTTCACGCAGTTGTTGTAGATCATGCCGTGAGGGTCGTCCGTCCTGCCGAAAATGTAGTCCAGCGATACGTCAAAGTAGTCGGCGTATTTCAGAAAAACCTCCGGGGAGGGCGTGGAATCGTCGATCTCATACCGGGCAAGGGCGGATTGGGAAACGTCAAATTCCTTTGCCAGCTTCGCCTGCGAGAGCCTGACGCTTTCGCGCAAGCCCCTGAGCCGTTCACCGATGATTTTCAAGGCTGCGTCACCTCCTTTTCTGTTTCAAGTATACCCGGAAACAGAGAATATGTCAATGACACATTCACATAACGCCGCAATTTCCTGATGCGCCGCAGGCGAAGAAAGCTCCGCAGGAGCGCAGCCGATTTTGCAAAAATCGTTCAAAGGGGCTTGGGGACAAATTTCCCCAACAAGCGAAAAGTGGCTCCAAGCCACCTTGCTTGCCGAGTGTGAAGCCAACAGGGTTCGCAGGTTGGCAAGCAGCAAAGTGGGTACCGCTTTGCCCTGCTTGCCAGTTCCTTCTGCGCTCCCTCTGGCGGCGCATTAAAAGCAGATCCTTGTCCGAACAAGCTATTGAAAATTTCAGCATTGTCTGGTAAAATGGCTGTGTATAATAATTCGCACCGGCAGGAAGTGACGAAGGCTCATGGGGCGGCAGCCGCCATGAAAAAAGAACGGGTTTTTGGCGAAAGAGGCTTGACAGCATGAAACGCATCCCCCATAATCAGACAGACAGACAGACAGACAGACAGACAGGATAGCTCTGTCCTTTTGTGCTATCCGAGCAGCATATATATCAGGCGCGCTTTGCCCATGGGTTTTGTGGGCGGGGCGCGCCTTTGATATACTTTCACAGCTACACCTGTTAAAAAGGAATCGAGACGATCAATCAGAACAAAGAAGGAGGCTTTTACACATGAAGGGAAAGAAAATCGTATCAACGCTCCTTGCGCTGCTGCTTCTCGCCAGCCTGCCCGTGTCGGCGCTGGCGGCGGAGTGGGACATCAGCAAGGGCGACATCACCGTAAACGCCGGAAGCGGCGGGCAGACGGTCACCCAGGGGTCGCAGGTCAATGTTTCGGACAATGCCCCCGTCATCAAGGGAAGCTCCAAGGAAAACACCGTCACCATCAACGCGGAGAAGGATCAGACCGCAAGCGTCACCCTCTCCGGTGCAAGCATCGACGTGCGCGATAAGCGCAAGGCCGCCGTTTCCACCACCGGCGAGGGCAATGTCAGCATCGAGCTGAACGGCGGAAGCACGCTCAGGAGTGGCTATGAGCATGCCGGCCTTGAAAAGAACAACGGCGGCAGCCTGACCATTGCGGACGAGGACAAGAACGGCAAGCTGACCGCCTGGGGCGGCCAACAAGGTGCGGGCATCGGCGGCGGAAGCGGAAAGGACGGCAGCAACATCTTCATCACCGGCGGCGGGGTCAACGCCATCGGCGGCCTCGCCGCCGCAGGCATCGGCGGCGGCCTCGGCGGCAACGGCAGCAACATCACCATTTCCGGCGGCAAGGTCGGGGCCACCAACGGCCTCAACGGCGCAGGCATCGGCGGCGGACAGCACGGCAGCGGCAGCAACATCATTATCTCCGGCGGTGAGGTCAACGCCATCGGCGGCGATTGGAGCGCGGGCATCGGCGGCGGCAACAGAGGAGATGGCAGCGACATCACCATCTCCGGCGGCGAGGTCAGTGCCAGCGGCGGCGAGAGCGGTGCGGGCATCGGCGGCGGAGTATATGGCAAGGGAGAAGGCATCACCGTTTCCGGCAATGCACAGTTGAAGGTGCGGGGCGGCAGTGTCCAAGGAGATCACGGAACGGGCGCAGGCATCGGCGGCGGCGGCAGCTATGGCACCAACGGCGCAGAGGTGGAGCCGGATATTTGCGCGCTGAACCCCGGCGGAAAAATCGAATATTACGCACCCCGCAGTCCCATGTCGGGACCTCCCAACAAAACGGTCACCAACCCCACCGGAGACTTTGTATGGGACAGCGGCACGGTGACGACGCCCGCCACCTGCACGGGAAAGGGGGTTAGGACTTACACCTGCACCAGCTCCTCCCATACAAGAACCGAGGATATCCCCGCCCTGAACCACAGCTTTGCAGGGCAGGAGTATGTTTCCGACAACAACGCCACCTGCGAACAGGACGGCACCAAGACGGCAAGGTGCGTGCGCTACGGCACGGGCGGCTGCATGGAAACGGACACGGTAACGGACACGGACAGCAAGCTCGGGCATCTCTTTGAGGACTATGTTTCCAACAACGATGCGACCTATGCGCACGACGGCACCAAGACGGCAAAGTGCGTGCGGTATGACCAGTGCGGGGAGACCCACACCATGCCGGATGAGGGAAGCCGGTTAATAGCTCCTCCCCTCTACCGCGTGACCGATAAGGACGGCAGGGACATTGCCTACACGGCCGAGCAAAAGGGCGGCGTGCTGACCGTCACCGTTGACGAGGACCTCGCCATTCTCACGGGCAGACTCAGCGGCATCCGCACTCTCAAGGCGCAGGGCGTGGAGAAGATCGTCTTTGTCACCAAGGGCGCAACGTCAGCGTTCCTGCTCTCCGATTTGCTGGACAAGGGCGAGGGCGGCGAAGCCTACCGGCTCACCCACAACGGCAAGGCCGTCACGTTCACGCTCGGCGAAAGCATGGCGGATGTGAGCGCCATTCTCATCAAGCCGTAAGCGAAATCTCAGAATCCATGCAGGCGGGCAGGCACAAGCTGTGCTTGCCCGCCTTGTCTGCCGAAAAGCGAAACGGGCGGCGGCTGTCAATGGCGCGAAGCGTTCATCTTGACCATTGACGGCTGGCGGCTGCTGCGCTACTGCACTTGCCAATCTGCAAGCCACAGAACAATTTCGGTAGCCGCTGCCGAAATCATGCTGCCAGCCGCTCCGTTCCGTGGTATTGACGTGCAGCCTCGCCGCTGCTATAATAAAAGCACAATTTCAGACACAGGACATCATGCAGACGCAGACAGGCTGAAAGGCTTGACAGGCGGCTGCATTTTTATTTTCAGATAGGAAAGGAAGGATGCGAAGGGAAAAAGCGCAGACGACAAAAGACGCTCAAGACGCCATTCCTCCGCCGCGCGGGAGAAAGCTGCGGCAAATACTTTTTCGGAGGTGCAACTTGGGCAGGCGGAAAAAACTCACCAACAACAGCGGAATCCCGCAGCATGAGATCGAGAACATCGCCCGAATCCTGCTGCCGGATATCCTCGCCTACTACGAAAGCGAGGAAGGTCAGCGTGAATTTGCCGAATGGAAGGCGGCACGGGACGGGGCAAAAACGGACAAGGACAGCAACGGCGAGAACGTCGCCTGACGATAGATATAAGACAAATCCAAGGGATATATACTCCTAAAACAGCATGGCAAAAGGGGATGGCCGACCGCCATCCCCTTTTGTGCGTTTGTTCAGTTTTCATAGGGCTTGTACTCCGTGACGGCGTTCAGGTATGCTTCGACGTCTCCGTTCAAAATAAGATCGGCATAAGCCAGCGGGTCGTTGTAGATGAGATAGTCCAGCTCTGACCGCTGGAAGCGGTTGTCCGCCACCTCGTTCTCCACGGCGGTGCAGTCGATGGAGATCATGCTGCCGTCCTGAAACTGCAGCTCCACACAGCCAGTGTCCATGTTGAATTCACAGCTTTTGATGGTTTTCATAATTGTCCTCCTTATCTTTTGCCAGCTTTGGTTTTCTCGGCCCTCTGGGCTTGGATTCGGGACGCTTTACCACGCCGTTTCTGAAATGCGTATCCTCGAATTTCTCGAAGAAAACAAATAATCCGAACCCATCTCCGATTAAGAAGATTTGGTTCGGATTATATTGGTTTGGTGCCGGAAGTGGGACTCGAACCCACACGTTGTTGCCAACAACGGATTTTGAGTCCGTCACGTCTGCCAATTCCATCATTCCGGCGCAAGTTGTATTCTATCATAATTCAGCGCGCAATGCAACATAAATTGCGCACACAAACGCCGCACGGCAGCGCAGCTTATGCGCCGCCGCAACGGCATGAATAATTATTCTTCGTCTATATAGGGCTTAAGGAACGCGGGCGCATCATTTACGCTGCCGGTTATGCTAAGCACCAGCTTGACTTTGCGGCGCTCCGCAAACGCTGCCATCTCCTTGAACAGATCCTCAAGGGTATCCAGCGGATGATGGACTATTTTCATAAAGCCGTCAACAAAAAGGTATTCCAAATCGAAATCCTGCGCCGCAATGCCGGAAACGAAGCCGAAGAACATCTTGGGGCTGTCTATATGATATTCCGAAGCATCCACAAAGCGGATATCATGCTTCAAGCCAAACATATACTGGCTGTCGTTATCGATGAACACTATGCTGCCGTTAGCCGTTTTAAGCGTTTCGTTAGCAATGTCAATTATGCGCTTGGTCTTGCCCGCGCCGGTTTCGCCAAAGATTACCTTTATCAAGTTGAGCCTCCCTCTGCGTTCAATAACGCTACTGAAATTGTCATGTATTATTATAACCTTTTTTCATGCGTTTGGGCAATAGCGGTTTATACAAATTCACCTTAAATACATAAATACATTTTATATGTTCTTTTCGGGGCCGAATTATGGTATACTGCAAAGATGAGCGACAAAAAAGGAACTAAGGACATGAAAAGAGTTTTGGGCTGCATCCGCCGCGCGGACGAAAGATAAAATATGTGTTGGCGTATCAGGCGGAAAAGACAGCCTTCTGCTGCTGTATGGATTAAAGCTGTATCAGCGGTTTTGTTACAGGCATTTTGACGTATGCGGCGTGATGCTCGATCTTGGGCTGACGAACCAGGATCTTGCACCGGTGGAGGAATTTGCGCGCAGCATAGACGTGCCTTTTGACATTATCAAAACCGACATAGGCGATGTTGTGTTCAACATCCGCAAGGAAAGCCACCCTTGCGCCCTTTGCGCAAAGCTTAGGCGCGGTGCGTTGAACGATGCCGCTAAGGAGCGCGGCTGCAATCTTGTTGCCCTTGGCCACAACCGAGACGATGTTATAGAAACCTTCTTCATGAGTCTTCTTTACGAAAGCAGGCTGAATACTTTCGGCCCGGTAACATACCTTGGCCGCAAGGACGTTACCGTTATCCGCCCGATGGTATTCCTGCCGGAAAAGCAGGCTCTCAGCATCGCCACGCGGCTTGAGCTGCCAATACGCAAGCCAAACTGCCCCGCCGCAGGCCATACCAAGCGAGAGGAAATGAAGCAGGTGATGCGCTTCTTTACCGGCCTTATACCGGACGCAGAGGAGCGCATAATGAACGCAATTGCAGACACGGAAAAATACGGCATGTGGGACAATCTCCGCCTGCCGCCGCGCGACGTGCTTGATATTGTTTCCTCCCCGAAGGCGCCGCGCTTTTGCCGCGAGTGTCCAAACAACGCAAATAAATCAGACGATAACGGCGAGGATGAATAATATGGACGAAAAAACTCTGTTCACAATCCTCATCACATATCTTGGCATAATGAGCCTTATACTGTTCCTTATGATGGGCATAGATAAAGCAAAGGCCAAGCAGGGTGCGCGCCGCATAAGCGAAAAGTCGCTTTTCACAGTGGCTGCACTTGGCGGCGGAATAGGCGGAGTGCTTGGCATGAAGGTATTCCATCATAAAACGCTGCATACCTCATTCAAGCTTGGTATGCCAGCGCTTACTGTGCTCAATTTCGGCATAGCCTTCCTTATAATGTGGCTTAATCAAAGCTAAAAGGACCGGAGCGGTTATTCAATAGGCTGCTCCGGTTCAACGTATTCAATAGCGCACCAAATCGTACTCAACAGGCCGTCGGCATTGTTCAGTTCTATCTGCACCTGTCTGCGGCTTTTGTTTACCTTAAGCACGCGCCCATTCAGTTCGCACAGCGGACCTTCCACAAAGCGTATCTTTGTCCCTTCCTTTATTACCTTTGTCGGCTCTATCGTGCCATCGTACCGCCGTATCCACTCAACAAAGTCCAAATCGGCACCACGCAGGCGATATTCGCCGTCGTCATACTGCAGCAGCTTTATGGCGTTTTGCAGCGTGTTTATCGAGCGTACGTCAAGCGCTGTCTCGTCCGTTTCAAAGAACACATAGCCGGGCAGAAGGCACAGTTCTTTTTCAACCAGCTTTCCTCCGCTCGGCTTAAACTTTTTTATTTTCGGAACCAGCGTAACGTAACCGCGCCGCTTAAGGCGGGACTCTATGCCCGCTTCAAAACCGGTTCTGCAAAAAACACAATATACTCCCGTCAAGATCCCCCACTCCGTCGGTAGTTTTATTTTACTATTCGATTATACCTAATTCTTTCAGTTTTTGCAAAAAAACTTTTGTATCGGCCTCAGCCGTTGCCGTATCAACATCATATTCCGCGGCAAGCATGGCCGCAAGCGCGCTTTCGTTTTCCGCCTTTTCAAGCGCGTCCCACAGGAACTCTCCCGTTTCGTTCAGCGTTATAAGCCCCTTTATTTCAAGCGATGCATCCCCTACGGGTACCAGTATGATATCGCCCGCAATGTTTCGCTTAATAAGCCGTTTCAGTGTTTTCATTTGCTTTCCTCCTCCAATGTAAGCCGAACCGTTTCGTGCGTCATGCGGCACACATATTCCGGCTTAACGTTAAAATGCCCCGTTTCCGTTACGCACATGGCGGCGCAGGCATGGCACGCATGCTTATATCCGCATACGGCGCACTCCGCCGGCAGGCGTATTTGTGCCGTTGCCGCCTTTGTAGCCTCCCATGCTGCGCTGAACCCAAGCTCCTTCACGTTTGCCACGGGTTCTGTCATCATGCCGCAGGGGGTCATTACGCCCTGCCAATTTATCCAGAATGCGCTCCTGCCCGCGCGGCACATTATGCCCTCTCCGGGTGTGCCCTCGCAGTCCGTATTTTCGCTCACGCTTATGCCGCGGCGCATGGCCTCCGCCCGCGCGCGGAACTGCTCCCCGCTAAAGCGCATTCTGTCCCACATTACGCTGTACATGGCAGCATCCTCCGCGCTGAAGCGATCGTTTTCGCCAACCATGGCTGCGTTGCGCCGTATGGGCGGGAACATATATGTTGCAAGCTGCATGGGCGTGCCGAGCGATTCGGCAATTTCATAAATGCGCTGCATGTCCGCCGCGTTATACTGCGTAAGCGACACGTTCAGCTTTACGCCGATGCCTATATCCTTCAACGCGCGTATGTTAGCAAGCACCCTATCGAACGCATTGCTGCCGCAAAGCCGCTCGTATGCTTCCCCGCTTGCACCGTAAAGGGTTATGTTGAACCTGAACGGCGGCTCGTGGCGAAAAAAGTCCAGCATATCCTTATTGATAAGTGAAGCGTTGCTGTTTATGCTCACCATAATGCCCATCTTTTTCAGCTCGCTCAGAATATATCTAAAATCCGGCCTTATCAGCGGCTCCCCGCCCGTGAGCAGCAGAAAAAGCATACCCTCGCTGCGCGCCGTTTCCGCAATGCTCAGCCATTCGTCCGCGCTCAGCTCCGCGCCGCGCCGCTTCTGCTCCGCCTCGCTCAGGTGAACATAGCACATTTTGCAGTTGAAATTACACCGCGGCGTAAGCTCAAAATTGCCCGCAAGCGGCGTACCCGCACGGCAGGCCTTTGCATGAAGATATGATGATAGGCGCGGTTCCGCGCTGTTATTTTCCATTTTATCCCCCAAACAATTCGTTTTGCAGCAGCCGCACCGCCCCTTCGTCCGCGCGGCAGCTAAGCCGATATACATCCGCACGCCGCACCAGCCCAGCTACCAAATCCGTCATATTTATTGCCGACTCCGCATCCCATTGATAATATGAGCATTGGCTCAGCACCGCGGCAAAAGCCTCCTTTGCCCCGGCGCGACGCAGCGTATTTTCATCAGCCTTATCAAGCAGCACTATCGCCCGAATGGGCGCGGTGACGTTTTTGCATATGCCGGACGTGCCGGAATAGAACACGCCGTGCGCGGTAATATCGCCCGTGCGTATAAGTGTCCTGTCCCCGTTTATAACATCCGCGCCGGCATACTGCTGCCACAGCGCGGCCTGCGTGCTTTTGCCTATGCCGCTGGGGCCGCTGAAAAGCACGGCTTTACCGTTTGGCGGCAGCACATAGGACGAATGCAGCACAAGCTGGCCATAGCCCGCCAGAATATCGAACATATCGGCGGATTCAAGTATAGCCTGTGAATACATGGTGCTGCGGTAGCCTTCGCCGAACACAAGGCGCGTTTGCCCCTGCGTGCGCACGGCATACGAAAACTGCCTTGCGCCGTATACCCTGAGCGTATGCAGCGCATCCCCTTCGCGCCAGCGGCTTACAGGGCCGCTTTTTGCCGCGTTTTGAGGCGCTGACGGTGCTGTTTCGCAGAATTCAACGGATATTACATGGTTCGTTTCCGCGCCGTCCTCCGCATGGAAGCGGGCGCTGGCCTTGGATACCGTCCATGTGTCCTGCCCGCGCACTTCAAGCGTTACCCCGCCGAAGGTGAAGCGTTCAGTGTTCATATGTGGCGAACATCAGCTTGCTGTATTCGGTTGAGTAGTGTCCGGCGTAGCAGGTTGTGCTTTGCCCTGCGGCAAGGCCGTTCACGCTCACGCGGTAAGTTATGCCGCCAAGGTACAGCTCTCCATACGCCACCTTATAGTATACATAAACCTGCCCCATGTCCTTACCGGAAATGTTCTTTACGGTGATTGCCGTATCCTGCGTGGTTATCTCCAGCGCGTCAGCATTCATGCCCGGCTCGGCGTCGAACGCGGCATACATAGTTACCAAGGCCGTGTAGCCATCCGTGCTTTCGGGCATGGGCTGGCGGCTGAGCTCAAGGAGCTGAGCCTCCGCATCGGGCGGCAGGGTGGTTACGTCAAACTCATATGCCGTTTCGCCTATGGTAACGGTCAAATGCGCATACTGCACCGTTTTTTCCGCATTGTTGCGCACCGTTACGGCGCATACGTCGGACACGGTTTCGTCCGTTCCGTCCTCAACAAACAGCCCCGCGTATTTGCTTATGCCCTTTATTTCCAGCCCGTATTCGGCGGTATTGCCGCTGCTGCCGCCGTTTTGCGCAGCGTTATCGTTTTGCATGTCGCCGCCGCTGCTTGCCGCGGGCGTGGTTTCGGGCGGTATCTCCACCGCGTCGCTTAGGTCGTCCCCGCCTCCCGTGCAGCCCGCAAGCATAAGCGCCGCCAGCGCAAGCGCAAGCAGTATAATTGCAGTTTTTTTCATGGCATACTCCTTTCCGTCAAAAAGCGCCCCGCCCTATGCGGGCAGGGCACTCGTACTCGTGTCTGGTTGGTTAGGAAGCAAAAAGCCTACTGGAGTCATTTGGGTTATGGTAGCAGTATGTATCTTCGCCATCAGGACTTATGGCTGATGTATCGCAGATAGATCCGGCAAATATCGTTCGTCCACCTGCTACCTTATAACCGCAGCTTGTATCTGCATGGCCTACACCTATTCCGCAGAGTGTTGCAATATTTGCACTCAACTCAAAATCCTCGAAGTACAATTCGGGCTTAACATATTGTTTTTTCATGCTCTTCACCCCTTTCATTAAAACCAACCCTTGAACCAATCCCACATGTCGCGCAAGCTGTTGGGACGGGTCTTAACGGTAAGCCGCGCGGTGATGGCTTCGCTCTCGGTGCCTTCCGCATTGATGGCGGTCACGCTGAAGTCCGCGGATTCCTGAGCCACCATGCTGTAAGTGAACTCCCTGTACGTTATGCGCTTCGCGCGGCGGCCGAAGCCCACGCGCTCGGTACGGGTGCGGTAGCTCCTTATGGTCTGGCCGTCCACGGTAATGGCTTCCACGTCCTCGGAAGTCTTGACGGTAAGCGTGGCCTTCCTGCCCTGCATAACGTTCCTGCTCCAGCTTGCCTCGAACCGCTCCGGCTCAAATGTCTTTTCAGGCTCCGGCTCGGGCTCCGGCTCTACCGGCGCGGGCGCAAACAGCGCACGAACCGCCATTACGGATGCAGCCTGTTCTTCGGCATTCATCGCGCCAAGTTTTACGCTGCCTTTTTCCGTGTAGGTTATCTTCAGGTTGGTCAGCGAGAGTATTGCCTCGCCGGTATTGGTTATGGTTACATTACTTCCGTCCTTTACCGCCGAAATATCATAATACATCTCGGTAGCGCTACTCAGTTCCTTTTCCACAACCCCAGTACGATTGACACTGAGTTTTGCAGTACCCCCACTCATCGGAGCTTTCGCACCAATCTGCACAGTAGCTATCTTGCTCAAATCGTCCTCAAGCTTAAACGTTATCGCCTGACCTTTGGCAAGATACACCTCGTTGTTCGGGCCATAGTTGGCATATTCGCTTATATTAGCGTTCTCCTTACCATCGATGAACAGCGCACCAGAAGATGCAGTTCCATCGCGGTTAAGCTTCTTCAGCTCACTGCGCAGCTTGATGTACTGCGGATAGGCTTCACCGTCTGTTTTATAAGTTTCTCCAGTATTCACGCTCTCGCCCATCGGGTCGTACACACGCACGGCGTCAAGCCAGAAGCTATAGGATCTTTTATCCGCATGGTCAAATGCCCTGTCATAAAATACAGTCACAACCGCAGTATATTCACCGTATCCAAGGTCGCGCATACGCATAACGGGTATCTGGTAAAGCGCATTGCTCGCATTTTTATCAACAACCCATGCGCCATTCTCATACTTATAGCCATAATAGTTATCAACCATATAGCTCTTGAATCTATTGCCCGTGGCTTCTTTGCCCTTATACACATCCACAAATATCGCACCCGACGTATTATCCGTCAAGCTGATGATATCAAACCCGGTGCCCTTGAAGGTAAACTGCGCCGTCGGCCAAGCGGAGGTATCGTTCCAGCCTTCCACCATGGCACTTGTCACGGTCACCTTGCGCGCGCTGCCCATGGAGAACATGGTGCATTTGTCGTAGGCAGGGTCGTAGCCGTAGACTTTGTGGTTCGTCTTTTCGCCAAGCGCTTCGAGGGCTTGGTTGGTATAACTATTTTTCTGCTGCTGTTCGTCAAGCGTGCCGCCGTTGTTATTAACTATCGTCCACGTTGCGCCCTTTGCCGCGCCGCTGCCGCTGGTAAACTTCGCAAAGCTGTCCTCGTAGTAGACGTTCGTGGCGGGGATGATGTTAGCGGTGAACAGCTGCGGTTTGTCGTTATCACCTCTTTGATTAAACTTTACATACAGCGGTATGGTTATGTTCTTGTCAAGCGGCTTATCCAGTGTGTACAGGACGTACTTAACCTCGGTGCTTCCCGTAATAACCTCGGCCGTGCCATACAGTCCTTTGTTTTCGAGTACTATCTCTTTTTCCCAAAGAGACACTGTATCTATGGCTTCATCATCCGTTACGCCAAAGTCGCTAAACTTAATCTTCAGCGGCAGGCCGAAATCGATAACATACGTGTGCTCGCGTGTGAACGTATAGTATATCCATATATTCTTTGTATCTTTAAGCTTGCTTTCTTCGACTTTATACTTGGAATAGCGATACTGCGGTTCAAGGCCCTGCAGCGTGGCAAGGTTCGAAGATACAGTTATAGTTTCGCCGTTGCTGTTTGTCACCCTTCCGTTAAGCAGCGGCCCGCCAACATAAGGATCCTGACTGTGATCAAGAGCTATACCGGAATCAAAGGTTGTGCCTCGGTCAACGGCTATGTTGTATTCATAGAACGCCGTTTCGCTGCCTTGTATTGCGTAATGCACCGTCAAGCTATCAGGGGTTTGCTTGGCGCGCAAATAATACGTTACCAACAAGCCCTGATACTGATATATCTTAACGGATTCGAGGAACGGCTCGCCACCGTATTTCACATTGGGCATTTTGTTAAGCTCGGTGCTGTTGGCATCGGCCTCAGTCTTGGCCCACGCTATTTTTTCAGTACCACCATAATTCAATTCAGTTGGCTTAGTACCCTTGGTAACATAGTCAGTATGTGTATCGCTTGTCGGCGTAACCGTTATCATGTAAACCTCATATTCCGCGGTTTCTACACCGGCAATACCATAAACAGTACGATAATAAGTACCATCGGTATCCTGCACAACATAACCATTGCCGAGCGGTACAGGTTGATTAGTCGGGCAATCGACCCCAATGGTCTTACCCGTTACTGGGAAACTATTCGGTATTCTATCTGAAGTACCGTCGTATTTTACCGCGAAATCAAGCAGACATTGATTCGCACCATATTCTATCGGACCCCAGTCAACTATTTCCGTAGTAACCTCGCTTGTAACCGTGGTCACCTGGCGATACCATATACATACTTGATTCTTATCTGTGTCGGTTGCTCCTGCGCCGACATTTTCAATATTTACCCATGTAATGCCATCTACGGAATAAGCCCAACTGCCCTCATAGAACCTGATATATTCAAATTTGGTTCCTTTGTGGGAATAATTCGTCCAGCCATCGGTAGACTGCCTGTTTTCTGCCGTATGGTATGCGCTTTTCCAGTAAGTTACATTGTATGTATCGTTGTCCCAGCTTTTTGCTGTACCGGTTACTTGAGGTAATATGCTGCTCAAGCTTATTCCGTTAGGGCTGTTCACCGTGGAGTGCGATGCTTTAAGAGTATATATACTGCGCCTGTTGCCTGCAGTATCGTCATATGAAAACTCCGCAGGGGCATCATTACTCCAATTGGTCGGCACAACGCCCGTGTTGGTTATCCACAGGTTGATGGGCAGTACCACATTCTCAAGGTCAGCGGCCTTAACCTCTATGGTATACTCCACTCCGGCAACTGTCACCGTAGTTATGCCTTCCTTAAGGCCCTTAAAGGTTATTTTTGTAATATCATCAAGGATTGCGTTTCCTTTACGCTCATACAAATAGCCGCTTGTGCCGTTCCCAGTACTTGCAGTCCAGCCATTATTAAACTTCAAGTAGTAGTAGTCCCAGCTTTTTTGCTGGTAAAAACCATATCCATCATAATAGTACCACGACGAAGATGAATTCTGGATTGCCAGCTTATTATTGTTATTTATTGTCAAATACTGGCTTTTGTCTTTGACCTGAATAGTATAAGTAGTAGTCCAATACCCTGATGAAGATGTAACAGTAAACACCGTAGCATTGGCTATTTCTGTCGTATTACTAATCGAACCTGTGTCCGACACAACCAAGTAGTTGCCATTGCCATCGGATATAACACCTTCGCCGGTTGTTATCTTGTTGCCAAGTGTAAACTGGGTTCCTTCACCGGGCTTAGTGTCGTACTTTACACTTGTTTTAGTTGCAACAGCCGTATCCGCAGGATCGCCAATTTCGTTTTCGGCCAATTTACCATCAACGGTCAGGACTTCCTCTTTCCCTTCTACAATCGTTATCGTTCCGCCAACCCCTGTCGTTGCGGCCTTCTCATATATGCCCATTACGGAGAAGTGCGGCGCGGTAAACACATACCAGCCATCCTCGGTCTTGCCTGTGATATCCTTAACAGTGCCATCGTTTTCCACGATGAACGCGATAACCTTGCTGCTATCCCATTCTGCGGGTATCTTTATGCGAACCTCGGCCTTTTCGGTATAATTAGAATCCGCGGTCGAAGGGGTCACATTATAGGCCGCTATCTTCCCCTCAGCAGCACCCTGTATCGTAACCGTTGCAGTCTCACACTTCAGCGCCGCAAGGTTGGGGCCGGTTACGCGAACGGTATCGCTATCGGCGGTAGTAGCATTGCCTACGGTGGTGGTGGGAACATTTATTGTTCCATCAGCCTTAAACCCGCCCTCAACATGCACATCAGAAGCGGAATAGTCGTTTTTATTCTGCATGCGCGCGCCAATAACGCGCAGTATCATGCGAATTTGCTGCGCAACTTCGGTTTCAGTTCCCTGCCCAGGCTCATCACACCAAATACAGAACATAGAACCCGCAGGTGTAGCTGTATAATTACCATTGCCTACTGCGGTATTCCAATTATTATATGTGGTATTGCTAAATCCTCCAGCGTAGTTTTCCCAGGAGTTATTTCCGTTATTATAGTTTCCGGAAGAGAGTTTATACTCGCTACTCTTGCTGGAATCCAACACATAGTAATAATCTTTATTAGTGTTAATTAGATTGTAGCCGCTATCTGCTATGGTCTTTGCGCCGGAATACAGGTTTCCACTGTACCCAGTATACCAGTAACAAACATCTTTCAGATATTCGTTAGATATATAAGTGTTACTATTATATCTAAAACTATCGTTAAATGCCCGTGCAGTCATACCAGCTTCGGAAATCATCTTTGCAACATCGTTGGCATAGCTGTAGAAAGTATTATTCCATCCGCCGACATATTCATCTGCGCCGAAGTTGAAGTATTTGCAGCCATTACCTTGGAAATAGGTAATATACTTCTGCATAAGCGCCTTTACGAATGCAGTAGCATAATCGTTGCTAAGGTTCAGGCAAGCTTTATTGTTGCCATAATATGCATCTTGAATATTAAGCTGTCCCATTGCCGTAATAACGGCTTCCATATGGAAAGGCGTATTGAAAAGAGGAACGATTTCAATGCCGATTTTTTTTGCGACCGCTAAAATCTCATTCATTTCGGCTTCAGTTAGCTCATTCTTTTCGCCTGCATTGTAATATGCCTTGTTGCCTTCCTTAATTGCATCTGTAACTGCCTGTTTTTCATAAGTATTCACAGACATATCATCAAGCAGGAAGCGCAGACCTTTATTTCCGAACGCAAGCTGAACCTGATTATATCCGGCCGCCTTCGCTTCATACATCAGTGCAATAATCCAGTCTTTGCTGAAATACTTGCGACCGCAGTCCAGATGTACTATACGATATTGAAGTTCCACATTCGCCTGCACGGGCATCACGTTCGCCGGCATAATCCCCTCATCCGTGGGCTCGGCAGTGGGCTCGCCCTGCGTGGGCTCTACCGTGGCCGCGGGGTTCTCGGGCGTGGGCGCGGGAACTTCGGTGACTTCGGGAGTCTCCGTCTCGGTCGGCGCGGTGGGTTCAGCCGATTCCGTCGGTTGCACTGCTTCCGTAGGCGCGGGCGTAGAATCCGCATTGCCTTCCCCCTCCGCCAGCACTGACGCGGGCAGCAGACCTGCCACCATTATCAGCGCAAGCAGCACGGAAAACAGCTTCTTGAACACTTGATTTCTCATATGTTTCCTTCCTCCTAAAAAATGTCGGTCCATACCGCATAATTTTAGTATTATACAGGATATATTGTATCCCTTAACGAAAGAAAAAGCAAGAGCGGAAACGAAAAACGGTGAATTTTTTGTTAAAAAAGAGCCGCCCGCGCACGGGAGACTCTTTGCATATAAAAAACAGCTTTACGCGGGCAGCGAAACGGTTACTGTCGTGCCCACGTTCGGGACGGATTCAAGCCTTATGCTGCCGTGGTGATACATTACCGCGTGCTTGACTATGGATAGGCCAAGGCCGGTGCCGCCGCTCTCCTTGGAGTGGGACTTATCCACGCGGTAGAACCGTTCAAACACGCGGGCTTGGTGCTCTTCGGGTATGCCGATGCCCGTATCCGCAACGGTAACGGTTGCAAGGCCGTCCTTTTCGCCCACGGTTATGCTTACGCTGCCGCCGTCGCGGTTGTACTTAACGGCATTGTCGCACAGGTTGTAAATAATCTCATACAGCAGCCGCCTTACGCCCGTCAAATATACGCTGTCGCCCTGTACGCTCACGGAAACCCGCTTTTCCTCCGCCTCCGTGCGCAGGTCGCTTGCAGCCTCCGCCGCAACCGCCTTCAGGTCAACGCGCTCCGTAGGCATGTCGCAGCCTTCGTCAAGCTGGCTCAGCCTTATTATGTCGCCTATCAGCGTAACGAGGCGCTGCGCCTCCTGCCGAATGTGGCCCACAAAGCGGGGCATATCCTCCGCCTTCACCATGCCGTTTTCTATCAGCTCCGCGCTGCCTATAATGCCCTGTAACGGTGTTTTCAGTTCGTGCGAAACGTTTGCCGTGAACTCGCGGCGCATGGCGTCCGCATTCTGCTTTTCGGTTATGTCAAAGCCGAGTATTACCGCGCCTATTGTCTTTCCGTCGGATTCTATGCGGCTCACGTCAAGCTGATATACCTTGCCGCCGCGGCTCATGCTCGTCTCGCCGCGGCCGCCATCGTATGCGGCGTGTATGGCCTCGCTCAGCTTGGGGTTCCTGTCCACCGTAATAAAATCGTGGCCCGCGCAGTTTTCTTCCGCGTTGAATAGCTGCCTTGCCGCGGGATTTATGCTTATTATGCTCCCCTTTTCATCCAGCAGCACAAGTCCTTCGTTCATGCTGCGGGTTATGGCGTTGAACTCGTCCTTCTTCTTGTCCAGCGCGCGCATCTGCGCATTTATCTGCATATGCTGGCGGTTTATGCGGCTCAGCAGCGGGGCTATCTCCTCGTATGCGTCGTTGTCCAGCGGATTGTCAAGGTCCAGCGCGTTCAGCGGCGCAACTATTCTC
>OKTX01000672.1_pt1 | contig 17417 bp, 20 predicted proteins | sample 1606261 | NCBI WGS metagenome assembly OKTX01 (sample SAMEA3879543, study PRJEB24766) | human gut metagenome | biome: human-associated habitat; feature: feces | place: USA | collected 1985/1987 | reverse complement strand
TGCCGCCATGAAGGACATCGTTCCGGAATTTGTCAGCAAGAACTCCTGTTTTGAGGCTTTGGACAAGAAGAGGAATTGATAAGTCTCTACCGCGCACGATGTCCGCAAACGTCTTTGTATAGAAAATTGGTAACTTTCAAACAAATAAAGGTTTTTGAGTATATGGGTAAATTAATATTTTTGGCGATGACAACCATTGATGGATGTATATCCAATTTGGCGGGAATCAAGGAATGGGGGATTGAAGCGGGATGTGTATGGAATAACAGAACTCTATGATAACTCTGATGCTTTTATCCAAAAAGGGATGGATGCAAATGTTGTATCAATTCTGCGTGAATCAGTTTGTGGCTATTGCTTATATGAATCTGAGCCGAAGATGGAAGAACTTACTTGGGAAGTATTTGAGCAAAATCTTGTCGATGAGTTGTATCTGTATATATCCTCATATACGGGGGGATCAGGTATTTCCATTTTTTCTCATAATATCAAAATGTCCAATCACTGGAAGTTGGAAGAGGCAAAGGTGTATAATGAAGAAATAGTGCGTCTGCATTATAGCAGAGTAGATATAACCGAAAAATGATTATTCGATTTCCTCTCCCCACAAATCAACATCTGTGGGTGTCTTTGATTTACAGATAGTTATAACCATGATAATGAGTAAAACTATAAAAGAGATAAAAAAGTACCACATCTTTAGAAAGTATTAAGTAAATTCCATCAATTACCGGAATCAGGATGTGAATGGTAGCCGAGAACAGAGTGTGAGTATTTGGAGCAGAAGAGCCGCAAATTGCTCCGGAGACTATTGTTGAAGCAGAAGCTGATACCATTGCCGGAGTAGAGATAGAATCAGGGTTGGAAGGCAAACCCGAATCGGGTTCGGACAACTGCGTGAAGCAAGCACAATATTTCCTGTTCAAAGAATGAAAGCCGATAGGAAGACCTTTCGGATGCCACCTTGAGATACATTAGAAAAGCAATAGACTTATGAAAACAATCAAATTAGGTTATGAGGGTGACGAAACCGTCCTCCTGCAACAAGCATCGGTGAGTACGACCGCTTGGAACAGGCACGAAGAATAGATCGTGAAGCGGCAGACGCTTCGGCCAGTTGGGGCATGTTCCAGTTTATGGGATTCAACTACGCAGCCTGCGGCGAAAGCAGTGTGGAGAGCTTTGTCAATGCCATGTGCGAAAGCGAGTTTAAGCAGTTGGTACTTTCCGCCCGTTTCATCAAACAGGCGAGGATGCTGCCGTCATTGCAAGCCAAGGATTGGGCGGAGTTTGCTAGACGCTATAACGGTCCTACCTATGCGCAGAATAATTACGATAAGCAGTTGGAAGAAGCCTATCAAAAGTATCGTTAAAAGAATATTCATGGAGAGAGCCTTGACCGGCCGGACTCACGCCATAAAAAATATGGAGGGTGTCAAAACTAAAATGACCACTCCCCAAAGTTACAACTTATAACTATAACACTTAAGAGGGTCGTATCAAGCTCTGTATTGAGTAATGATACGACCCTTTCTTTAGCCTTTTAATATGCTCAAATTTCAAATTATAAGTTCATATTTTCAAAATTTGAGTTTTGACACCGCCTTTCTGTAAACCTCGCCTGCCCCGGATTATTCTCCGGTCAATCGGTTATATGGTATTTTTTCAGCTTCTCATACAGGGTAGTCCGGTTGATATTGAGCAGCCGGGCCGCCTTGGAGCGGTTGCCATCTACCTTTTCGAGTGTCTGGAGAAGTAACGTCCTTTCTTTTTCTTCTTCCGCCAACAGGGGTTTCTCTTCTTTTTGGAAGGAGATATCAAGATTTAAGTCTGAAACAGAAATCCATTCCTGCTGGCAGATAAGTACGGCACGACCGATTACATTTTTCAGTTCACGGATATTACCCGGCCACGGATATTCCAGCAGTGCCGCCTGTGCCAGCCGGTCAAAGCCGCGAAATGATTTTCGAGCCTTGGCGCAAGTGAGCTTCAAAAAGAAATCGGCCAGAGGCAGGATATCCTCTCGGCATTCGGCCAGTGTGGGAATCCGGAGGGTGAACTCATTGAGCCGGTGGAACAGGTCTTCCCGGAAGCGTCCCTCTTCGATGGCTTTTTCCAGCTTCTCATTGGTAGCGGAAACCAGCCGGATGTCAAAGGAATATTCTTTAGTGGAACCTACCGGCCTGCAACGTTTCTCCTGCAAGGCCCTGAGCAGGAGCATCTGGGTTTTATTGGAGAGGTTACCTATCTCGTCCAGAAACAGTGTCCCTCCGTCAACTGCACGGAACAGCCCGACTTTGTCGCTTTCCGCACCGGTAAAGGCTCCCTTCCGGTGGCCGAAAAACTCGGAGGCGGCAAGTTCGTCGGGAATGGCTCCGCAGTCGATAGCGAAATAGGGTTTGTTTTTCCGGTGGCTCCGGGCATGTATCTCGGCTGCAGCATGTTCTTTCCCGGTGCCGGAAGCGCCACGGAGCAGGACAGAAATATCGGTACACGCAATCATCTCTATCAAGCGGTATATCTCATGGGCTTTGGGGCTTTCACCCCGGTAGAAGTCCTGTTTGTTGTTGTCTTTATCCAGTATCTCCGTAATCAATGCCAGAAGCTTGTCCGGCTGTACGGGCTTGCACAGATAGTTGATGGCTCCCAGCCTCATGGCTGCCACCGCATTTTCCACCTGCCCGTAGTTGGTCATAATCAGGAAAGGGGTGGAATAATACTTCTTGTTCATCCATTCGAGGAGCGAGGTGCTGTTGCCGTCCGGCAGGCGCAGGTCTGCCAATATCAGGTCGAACGCTTTTTGTTCGATGGCTTTACGGGCATTCGCAAGGGTTGTCACACAATCGGTTTTCATCCCTTCTTTCACTAGCCAGTTGCTGATGCTGTGGCTGAACACGATATCATCTTCAATAATCAGAATTGTTTTCATAGGCTTCTGCTGAGTTCAAGTTATAAATGCGACAGTTGGTTCAGATAGTGGTGTTGGGTAGGGAGATTATTTGAGGTATTTCCTGTTCACGTCTTCCAGTACCTGCATCTGCTGAATGGCTATCCGGTTGAGTCGGAGCAGCCTTTCGTGCTACGGAAGTCCTTCGTTGATGAATACGGCATTAAGATTCTCCATGTTCGAGAGGCATATCAGTTCGTTGACGGAAGCATAGTCGCGCACATTGCCTTTCAGGTCGGGATGTGCGTCGCGCCATTCGAGGGCGGTCAATCCGAACATCGCCACGTTCAGCACATCGGCTTCGCTGGCATAGATGCGTGAGGCTTGTTGCGGGGTGACTTCTGCCGGAATGAGGTTCTGCTTGATGGCATCGGTGTGGATGCGGTAGTTTATCTTCGACAGTTCCCGCTTCGCACTCCACCCTATCCGGGCTTGCTCCTGCTCTTTGAGGCGCTGGAACTCCTTGACAAGATATATCTTGAATTCAGCACTAATCCACATTCCAAACTCAAACGCAATGTCCTTGTGCGCATAAGTGCCGCCATAACGTCCGGCTTTTGCCTGAATACCGATGGCGTGGGTTTTCTCCACATACTCTTTCACACTGATTTTAAAACTGTTCAATCCTGACTGATTTTTAATTGTGGCGAATTCGCCATAATTAAAATCCGGATTATACAAACGCTCCCAGATACCGAGGTATTCAAGTGTATTCCGGTTTCTTAACCAATCGGATATGAAGAAATCACCGTCTTTGGCTTTCAGCATATCAGTGATACAGATATAATCTTCGTTGTTGACAGACACTACGTGAATGTCAGTAGCCAGTACTGTTATCTTTGCCATTTCTTGTATTCTTTCGTTTAAATACCGACAAAGGTAGGCTTTTCCCTTCAAATTCTTCTAAATCTCCTACACAATCTTCCAAAGAACGCTTTTGTTTTCAATATCTTACGTTGCGCCACCGGCAGCGGCGAAGCTGCCCGTGTGCCACCTCTATAGGTTGCATCCTCCGCACATTACGCTTGTGTACGGGATGGCTGAATTTCGTACCCGGTTTACGGATGCGGCTTATTCCATTTCGGCATTAGGCATGTTTTCCGGCAGGTCGAGGATAGTTCGCCGGATTATTGTTGTTCTCTGAACTCGACCCATTATTGTTATCTGTTTTGTCTTTACAAGAAGCCCACTTCCTGTCGATAACCCTTTTTCATTTTAAAAGGGAACATTTTTAAAAGAAAAGACGCTACGTCCAAGTAGCCAATGGAAAGCGGAATAATGGGAGGATTGTTTAATGCCTTACAGCAGGTCGGTGATACTCGTAGCAGGTATATCCAACTTGGAGAAGGCAAACGTCTTCTTGCTGAGATCTTTCAGTGAGGCTCCGATGTGATAGACATCCGTCCCGTCAATAATCAGAAAACGGTCGTGGCATTTCTTGTAGGTATGCAGCTCTATCGGAGGATATTGGCTGTTATGCTTTTGCAAGTCTAATTGCAACTGACGGCTGACTGTCTGTGTGTAGATGTCGGCAGTCACGCCTGCATTCCGTTTACTGAGCATCAACAGCACAGATTCGTCCACGTAGTTGTCTACCAGCAGCAGGGACTTCTTGGCGGAGCGTATCAGGTCGGTGGCAAACAAATCTATCTTCCTGGAATGTTCCGCCACGGTATGCTCCGGTTCGGTCAAGCGGCGGTTGACAGAATAGCCTTTCAACAGATATTCTTTCAGCACCTTGTTAGCCCAACGCCGGAATTCTATGCCACGACCGGATTTGACTCGGTAACCGACAGATAGAACCATATCCAAATTGTAGTATTCCACTTGGTACACTTTGCCATCAGCGGCAGTTGTCGCAAATTTTGCGACAACTGAAATACCGGCAAGTTCTTCTTTCTGTGCATTATTCACATGCTTGCCTATAGTCTTGATATCGCGGGCAAACAATTCAGCCAATTGCGACCTGTTCAGCCACAACGGTTTCATTTTCCATGCGCACTTCTAACTTCACTTCGCTGTTAGGCTGATAGAGTATGATTTCGCCTTGATTTTCCATTGATGTTGCATTTTCTTTCGGAAACTCAAAAGTACGATAATTTATCTGCTTCTCCATCAAATGCTTCGGCTTTTCTACCTTTTCTACCTATTATTCCTTTTCCAGTATGTCAAAGAACGCGCAAACCCTTGTTCTGCAAATAACAAGGTTGCTTTATGGTTACGAATTTACAAATCCTTATACTTACTGACCGGCAGATGACATATCCGGCGAGATGTCGCTTGTGCTTTTACAGAATACCCATAATGCATATCTAAATTGTGGCGAAAATCGCGTATAAAATGGAGAATTTACTAAAACATCAAAAAACTCTATTCCATTGTTGATTGCGGAATATGTATTATGAATATTATTTTCAGAGGCTGAATGAGAAAAACAATCCCGTTTTTTGAATGGTGGTATGTTAGGAAACAACGATAATTCTTCACCATTGAAATAAGATACAGATACATTTATTTTTTCAGGAATTATAGATGTTCCTATGCTTTCAGACTTATTATCATCAGTCAATTCAAAATTGTCAAATAACATTTTTTCCAAAACCTCTGAATACAGATTCCATTCTGGTCTTGTTATATTAATACTTATAGTACATTTCTGATCATGACTTCTTTGTAAATAACTTTCAAGATTGTTTTCTATATCTTTCCATGTGTTATTTATGCCTATATTTATAGTTCTTGACATAGGAACCATGATAGACGGGTAATTTGCGGCTTCACCTTGGTCACTTTCAAAATATTTATGAGGAATAAGATGCCCACCTTCAAATGTTTCATACACCCCTCCACTTTTCCAATAAAATTCATTGCTTCCCCAATTTCCAATACATGAGGATGTAGAATTTTATTTTCTGTATCAATGCGTTGTTCTGCCGTCATTGTTGAGTTGTGTTTATTGTAAATAGACATCAACAGTCCGGATATATTATCTTTGGGGTTTATTATAGAAACTTCATTTAATTTTAGGATGCGGACAAATCTTTGCAAAGTATTTTTAATAAAACTATTATTTACACATAAATGTTTTATTCCATTACCCCCTTCAATCCTCCTACTAACCTTCTCCTTATATTCTGTCTTGCTTCGTACATATCCATCATTTTTTTAAGATTATTATTCCATTAAAAACTTATTAGAAGCAGTCGCCCAGCACGGCCTGCACGTCGCTGTTGCTTACTGTGGAGATTTTCGCCAGGTCTTTGGCGATGGTCTCCGTTTCTACGGGTTTACCCTGCACGATGGCGCGAGGGTAATAAACCGATTGCTGCTTGTTGAACATTTTCTTCCAGAATGGCATAGTCCTACGTTTTTAAAGGTTCATATTCTGTTTCTGACTTCACTTTCCCGAGTCGCCGACTTGAGGAGGTCGAGTCAGCGACTTGTGCGCCTCTTGTCACTGACTCGGGAAAACGAGCCGTTTTATCTCTTTAGATCCTCCTATATTTTCGGTTCCTTCTGTTCCGGATGAAGGTAAATTTTAATATCTCCACAAGGCGATGTTATTGCGTCCATGCGGGTGGTTCGGGTCTTTGCTTCAGCTTCTTGACTGTTACGTTGTTGCTTAGCGACACTTCCGTATCCCACGCAGCAGCCTTTAAAGTACCATCCACATCGGGGGTGACTGTACCGCCATTTAAAGTTACCCAGTGTTCGGGTTCTTTGTTGCCCTCTTGGTGGGCGTATAGATGCAAGGTGCAGTCACTTAGGTTGATTTTGCCACCACCAGCGTTCGTATTGATACTTAGCCCAATTGCCGGCACATAGTCATAAAAAAAAGTGGTAGTCATACCATTTCCACTCACGGCTGTCAACTTCACTCCATCGGATACTGTTAGATTTCCTGTCTTCAATGAGATTGCGCAGCGATTCAGCGTATTGCTTTGCACCCACATCTCGCCTTTTCCCGAAATCCAAAGTTTGCTTGAGAATCGCGAATTTCCGATAGGAGAGCATCCGTTACCGATGACCGCCAATTTTGCGCCTTCTTGCAGTTGAATGCTGTACTCACCATTATTTTCTCCAGGAAATATGGCTGATTCATACCCATCTTTCCAATCACTTTTCAGCACATTCGTCCCCTCGAACACGAGTGTTGGGGTGCATCCTTCTTGTATATCGATGAGATAGCAGTCATCGGAAGTGATGCGGGCATTCTTGAATGTAACGGTGCCACTACTGGCAATGATGATAGGCTTGTGCTTGCCCTCTACGGTGTAATCGCCGGTGACGGTGAAATCCTTTCTTTCCGCATTGATCGTTATAATGTGATAGCTTCCGGCTATGGGCGTAACGGGAACTGTTAAATTTACCCATTCGCCGTCGTTCACTTTGAACTTTGTTATTTCTTGATTCGGCACCACATTGGCTTCGTAAATGTTGCCATGCGCTTTGTGCATGACGATTTCGCCGGTAGATGCTCCTTCGGTACTTACCGTTCCGTTCGTATTCGTACAAGAGGTATAACTCTCTATGCTGACTTTCGTTACATCTGTGGCTTTATCCCCTTCGAGCTTTACCCGTATCTTGGAAAGGGCGTGGCTGAAATTGAGTGTAACGGGAGTATCGTATTTTCCTGTTCCGCTGCTTTTCAGCACGTAAGCCAATCCTTGGCTTTGGTCGGCAAGGCTGACGGTTCCTGCCACCGGATACCAAGCCATGACGGTAGCCGCTTCCTTATTCTTCCAATACAATGTTCCGTTGACAGGAGTCAGCGTTTTGTCTTGGTTTAGCGTACAGGTAGCCGCCTCGCCATCCGTATAAAGTTGCACACCAATCTGCTCCGAACCGTTCCAATCAAACCGGCTGCTGTTGCCATCGGTATTCTCGCTGACCCGTGTCTGTGGTGCATCGGTGCTCCACGGCTGTCCGTCCACCTCGGCGGCAAGGGTGACGCTGCCTATCTCCAAGGGATATTTGCCTTCGGGCAGGGTGCCTGCCGATTCTGTCAGTTCGTCCTGCGAGCAGGCGGCAAGCGCGAGGAGTGCCGCCACAGATGCCATTCTCAAATATTTTCTGTTCATCGTTTGTATCATAAAAATTCGTTCTACTTATTGTGTCATTTTGTCATTGGGTAATACTTTCCATCTATCATGGAGCGGTACTGGCGGCGCTGGCGCACTCCGTCTGGATGCTTGTAGCCCACGTGCATCCATGCAGGCACTCCCAACTTGTCCTCTCCTTCGGAAATCAGCTGATCAAAGGCTTTGTCGGCAAGGAAGTTGCGACAGAACCGCTTGAATTCCATCATCTTGCCGTTTACCGGCACGAGGTCGAAAGCATAGCCGTGGCAATGTGCCGAGGTGGATGACCCGCCTACTGCCTTGCAATGCAGCTCCCATACCTCGCGCAGCGGATCTATCAGTGTTTCGATGCTTTCTTTGATATGCGCCTTATGTTCGGCACTCGGTGTGTTGTCTATTCCTTTGGCTTTTGCCGTGTCGGAACGTGTACATTCTTCTTCAATAAAATATTTCATAATTCATCTTTTTTATTGTTCATAATCCAGTGAAGTCATTATCCTCCTATCATTACCGTAGGGCATCCTGCCGCTACCGAACCGCCATGCGCCGTGGTGTCGCCCATGCGTGCGGCAGGTCTTCCGCCTATCATCACCGTGGACGAGCCTTTCACAATCGTGTCCGGCGGTCCTACACAGACACACATATCGCCCACTACGGCGGCAGGCATCTTGCCTATCAACACGTTGGGTACACCCGGACCCACGACCGGACCGCCCACGTGCGGTATCGGCGAGGGAAACGCCGGAGTCTGCATGGGGCAGGTGTGCATATCGGTTATTCTTGCTGCCGGTGGCATAGCTGTTCTCCTTTCTTCTTTTAGTTAATCATTACCATGGCGCCTTTGACGGTGGTCTGCCCGCTGGCGGAAAGTTCCGCCGTGGCGTTGCCCTTCACCGAGGCACCTATTTTTGCCTGCGCCTTGACGTTCAGCCCTTCTAAGCTGACATCCTGCTTGGCGGTCGCACTGAGTTTCATCGTGGCATCCATCGTGATGTTGCCTTTCGCTTTCAGTGTTATATCTTTGGCGGACGTTAGGGTGATACCCCCGCTGTCCATCTTGATTTCGTTCTTATGCTGGTCAGTGAGGCGGATATGCTTTCCGTCGTCGCTGATTTCCACCGTATTCTTTCCGGGGGTGGATACCGTTATGATTTTCTTCTCCTCGTCGAACTCAATGCGCAGTTTCTCGCGTGTCACGAGGGCTTTCTTGTTGTTCTTCGCCTCGTATTCGTAGGGCGGAGTATGCTTGCTGCCATATAGCCCTCCGAGTATGACCGGATGCGTGGGGTCGTTGTTCACGAAGCCCACCAGCACCTCGTCACCCGGCTCGGGCAGCCAGAATGAGCCGGAGGCATTGGTAGCATAAAGGGTGGAGAGGCGTGCCCAGAGCAGTTTGTCCTTGCCGTCCATCCAAGGCAGTTCCACCTGTATGCGGTGCTGTTTCAGCGGGTCGCCGTCCAGTTTCTTCACCACCGCCGTATGCAGCCCTTCCATGCCGGGCAGCAAACCTGCCGCAGGAGGACTCACCACATCCGGCTCACCGGTGATGTTTGCCGGGTTGATTCCGATACCGGCTTTGGTAATCCATTCGTTTTTCTCGATAATATGCTCCACCGAACCGATAAAGGCATTGCCTCCGAAGCGTTTGCCCAATCCTTTCAGCTCGATGATGCAGCCCGGCACGGCTTCCGCCGCTCCGTAGAAACTGAACGAACCGTGATAGCGTGCCAGCCCGGCTTTCAACGCCATGCTGTCCGCCCACGCCTTCAGCACCTTACCGTCCGCCGGGGCATCGGTCTGAAGCAGCATATTGTCGGCTGTGGCTATGTTCTTGGGGGCTAAATCGCCCTGTCTGTTCAGCGTGGGGACGGATGCGCTCTCCCTGACGGGCTTCTGCTCCGCCGGATTCCACGACACGGCATCGTAGCCGGAGAACTGGTCGCCAGCCGAAAGCCCGCCGTCGAAGTCTATCAGGTCGTTGCCGTAGGTGACGGTCAGTACGGGCGACGCGCCTACTTTCGGCTTGAACACTTTGATGTTGCCGCCCGTGGTGAAGATGAACATCCCGCAGGCATCGGCACGCGAAAGGGCGAAATCCCAGTCGGTGCAGTAGTATTGCACCATTTCGGGGTGCTGGTAGTCCGTACCATCTACAGACACGCTGCCGTAGTCTTTCAATGCCTCCTTAATCATGTCCGAGTCCTTCTTCTTCTCGAAGATGCGGTTGCGGCGCACCTGTGTGGCGGCGTAGGCGTTGTCGCGGCACTCCACCGTCATCTGCGAGCGGTGTCCCTTGCCGATGCGTATGCCGGTATCAAGGATGATGCCCTCGAACAGGGTCTTCAGGTCGTTCAGTTCGCCTGCATCGATGCGGATGGGCGTGCCCGGCTTGAAGCTGTCGGAGTCGGTCTCGTCGAAACGCTGTGCGTCCATATCCCCCGCGTTGAAGCGCAGGGTCGCCTTGCCGATGCGGTTCAGTTCCAGACGGATGTGAGCCGACACCAGTTCAAACGAGTCGTCCAACGCCTTGCCGTTGCAATAGACCTTGCAGGCAAGGATGCGGTCTGCATATTTCGACGGTGAATCTGCCATATCACATATTCCTTTCTTTTAATCTTTCTTTAACGGCGGGAACAACAACTCTGTCCCTGCCGGTATGTTTCTGAATCCTCCCAAATTGTTGAACCGTGCCACCTGCAACACCAGGCGGGAGTCCCCGTATATCTTGTGGCACAGGTAGGGCAGCGTTTCGCTCTCCTTGACGGTGACGAGCCTCGACATGTCGGGCGACTGCTTATGGAACTTCTTGCCCTCCACTATCCGTTCTTTGAGGCGGATATAGATCTGCTCGGACACCTCGTCGGGAAGAAGCACTTTCTTCTCGACCACCGTGTTCACGTGTATTTCCTTGATGACTATAGGCATTACTTTTCCCTTATGAGTTCCTTGTATTTCAATGTCAGCGTCTCGACGGTGTACTTCTTCGGCCATGCGTTGGTCAGTTTCCAGCTTTGTACCGGACTTCCGGCCTCGTCCAGCAGGGCGATGGTCACACTTTCGCGCTGGATGATGTTCATCTTTACCGTGTTGATCCAATCCCACAGTTTCTTGTCGTCCTTGAACATCGCCTTTTTCAAGGTCACGTCACCACTTTTGCGCATACCCGGCATCTTCACCTTGGTAAAGCCCGGCATGTCGCCCGAACGGTATTCTATCACGTCGAACTCCACATCGAGTCCGGACACTTCCTTGCAGGAAATCTTTCCCACATTCGATATTTCCACGCTGAAATGAAATTCGGGTACGGGCCACGTTTCTTTGCTCTGTTCAGCTCCAGTTTCTGCCATGATATTACATTTTTAAAAGTTATCAAATCTGTTCTGCTAATGATCAGCTCTTCTGCATCTGCTGCTGGAAGGTGATTTCGATGAATTCCGCCGGACGGGTGATTGCCACCAGCACGGTGATGCGCATTGCTGCCCGCTTCTGTTAAAAGGGGGTCGAATTCGGCCCCTTTAAAGTCCGGATTATTCAGCCTTCTCCCACAAACCGAGATATTCCAATGTATTTTTCAGTCGCATCCAGTTCTTGACGACATCTTTCGGCTCTACTGGATTCTTCTGACGGGCTATGTCTGTAATGCAAATGTAATTCCTTTCTCACTGTATTGTTTCCACCCTGTACCCTGCTTGCCGATCTTATCCATGACAAGGGCAAACCCCGCATATTGCCTTTCTGTAATGACTTGCTGTTCCACACACATATCCAGACACACATCCACCATCCTTGTCCCCAGACTATACTTATAGAATCGGGGAAAACCTTGCGATAAAGGAATCAGCAGGTTCAACAACCGCAAGGTGTCACGATAAAGAGGTAAATCTTCGGATAATGCCATAAAAAATATGTTTCGACCCGCTTCGCGGGTTATTCGTTTAAATAGATAAATGAACGGCTACGCCGTAATAGATAAATAAGATCAGAAAGCAAAGGAACACCGCACCCTACGCTCGCTGCGCTCCTTACCGCTGTAGTGCAAGCCCAGGTCTCCATCGCTGTTGAAGAGCACGTTGCAGGCGCTGAAGTGATTGTACTCCGAACTCGAACAAAAGTAAGTGTTTGTACTGAATGGCGTTGCATCGCTGATTTTCTGCAAATACGTATTTATGTTATCCACGGCTGTTGGAACAGTATGGCCTATGTCGGCATAACTATCTGCACTATTCCGATAACTGGTTAAGTCTATCTTACCCAAATTCGACAAAATATCCCACCACTGCCCCATACTGGGAATAAACCAACCGGTAGTATTGGAGGGAGCGGCGTATTTCCCGGTGTTGCTCTCTGCCGTACCATAACGACTGGTATGGTAAAAGGCGGTATAGGTATTCTGTAAAGCAGTATTACCGTTCCTTCCGTAGGTGTCGATTATCCAATGCGTTTCACCGTAACCGTCCACATTCTTATACATCTTATATACTTTGTCGGTGTTTTCTTTGAAAGGTTCTCCTTCACTGCCATTGCTGTTTTCATCTTTATGGTTTCCCCAATTGCAACTGTTAGAAGCATTGGTCAGCGCCATGACAAGACCGTGAGGAGTAATCCCTTTATCGGTCAATACTTCTTCAGCTGCCTTGCCGATACGATTTACATCCGTAGAGTAAACAATCCCGATGCAGGCTGCCTGCCGTTCTTCGGTAAGTTGAGCTATATCTCCGGGTATCAGATAACCTTCTCCACTACTATTCTTGCAATAAAAATCACCCACCCGGGCATCTGCCAATGAATATTTGATTAAGAGGTCGCTTTTCAATGTATAGGTGGTGCCATCGGCTACCTCGTAAAGTCCTTTTATACCGATACGCGCACCGATGATGGTGACGGCGTTCCCGCCCAACAAGGTGTAAGAGCCGTTGCCATCATCGGTTAAAGAGCCGCCGGAACCGGGAGCTGCCTCTATCGTCACGCCTTCGGGGGCGGTGATGCGATAAGTGACGGCGACATCGGGATCGGTGTCGATGGGTGTATCCGTCCATGCGGTGCCGTTGCCTGTCACCGTTACCACCAGTCCCGTTTTCTTCACGGTGATGGTATAGTTGTATTGCTTTCCGGCTTCGAGGTCGGCATCGGTGCTGCCTGCGGGGATATAGTAGTAATCACGGGCGGCACCACCTGTGCCGATAGTCACTTTGATGAACTTCTTGCCTTGCATCTGCTGCGGGATAACGAGGGCGGTGTAGGTGGCTGCGCCTCCGCCGGCAGGTGTTTCCGCTTTCGGGCTGATGTCGCCGTTGCTGCCTTTGCTGTCCGTCATGCCGCCGTAGCCTAAAGTGCCGGCGGTATAGCCCGTAAAAGTGACGATAGCGTTGGATAAGTCGCTTTCCTCAATGCCGTCGCCTTTCTTTAGCGCAACCTTCACCTTTGCCAGTGCGTGGCGGAAGGTGAAGGCAACGGAACCGCCGCTACTGTATGTATAATCCTGTGCCGGGGCGTGCAGTATATTCTCCAATGTCCCGAAACCGGAGCACTGGTCGGTGATGCTCACTTCACCGCTACCGGTGTTATTACCGATGGTGCAACTCACCGGATGCCATGCCGCAAGGGTTTTCGTTTCGTCGGACTTCTGCCAATAGAGGGTGTTTGCTTCGCCATCGGCAATCATCGCACCGATACCGGCATCGCTTATCTTATACACTTTATGGTTCGCTCCGCCGTCCATGCTGATGGCTACGGGGTCGTTCTCCTGCCACGAGGTTTGGCCGTTCACATCGGTCGTGGCACGGGAGGCGGGGTTCGGGGCGGCGAGCCCATCCACGCTGGCGGTGAACGTCATGGGATATTTACCGTCCGGCAAGGTGATGCTGTCGTCCGTCACATCGCTGCACGAGGCGGCCATCAGGCAGGCGAAGCCCGCCACCGCCAGATGTCTGAATGGATTTGATTGGTTCATCATATCATTTTTCTGTTTTTATTATCATTTGTGCCACCGGCAGCGGCGAAGCTGCCCGTGTGCCACCCCTATGGGTTGCATCCTCCGCACATTACGCTTGTGTGCGGGATGGCTGAATTTCGTGCCCGGTTTACGGATGCGGCTTATTACATCTCGGCATCGCCGCTGCCGCTACCGCCGGTCTCCCATTTCGCTATGGTACATCCGCTGACTGTCAGACCCGTCTTTTTGAGTGTGATGGTGTAGGTATATTGCTTTCCGGCTTCCAGATTGGAGCCGATCGTAGTACTGTTGGTATAGCTTTGTCCTCCTATTTTGGCGGTGAAAGTCAAATGAGCGCCACTCTTGTCCTGCGGTAGCAGGATCAGGGTATAAGTGCGGGTCTTGGTGTCTTTATTATCGCTACAAGCAAGCTTGGTAATATCCCACTCATCAACCAGATTCCCCGTAACGGCCGTTGTTCCGTCCGTAACCTTGAATGTACCTACATGGGCAAGTCCGCCTAATTTATAAGTTCCGTCAGCACTTCCGAGAATGGCATCCGCTTCGGTATCTGTAAACCCGTGGTCGGTATCGGCTTTTATCACCAGCTTCAACTGTGCCATCTTATGTTTGAACTCATTACTTGACGAAAACGATACCGTAGGCTTACCTTTTGTGGCCGTTGCACCGCTGGCAAAAAGGAAGTCGATGGACGCCTGCTTCTCTGCGGTATTGTTATCTTGGGTATTAACCTCGACAACACCTTCAGTTCCCGGCAGCGTGGCTGCATCCGCGCTTGACTGGTACGGATAGTAAGCAGCAAAAGTCACCGTTTCCGATGCATCCTGAAAAAAGATTCCTTTTCCTGTTTCGGTGGAAAAATTACTGTTTGCGCTACTGGTTTGCGCCGTGTACTCCACATTCTTGTAACGGTCGGTCATGGCTGTCGTGCTTGTCGGTGCATGAGTTACCATGATACCTATTTTGTCCGTACTCGCCGTCCATGTGTTGTCCGTGTTTACGGCACGTGTCACCGGGCCGAAAGCGGCTGAAATCCGTGCTTCCACCGGGCCGTTGTCTATCTCGTTCTCATCGTTGCTGCAAGCCGCGAGGGTCATTGCCGCCGCCGCGAGGAATAAATACTTTACTGTCTTCATTGTCTGAAAAATTATTGTTTTTACTTTTTTGTTCTTTTTTCTATTTCCGGATTATTGCGCATCCACGTTGCCACCGTCGGCTTCCTCCCATTTTGAGATGGTGCATCCGGTGACTGTCAGACCCGTCTTATGGAGCGTGACGCTCATGTTATACTGCCGTCCGGCTACCCACTCGTTCTTGGCTTCCGGGTCGCCTGCATCCGTATTGGCAGCGGTGAAGTCGAGCGTTGTGCTGAAAGTCTGTATCCCGGTCAGCTCTGCGGTGAAATCCAAGCCGCTGTCGAATGTCTGGGGGAAGAATATCAGCGTATAGGCAACGGTTTCGTTCTTGGTGTCCACCACGAATGGTGCATTGTAGGCAGGATCCGCGCTATTATTGGCAAACTCCCATCCGGTGGTCGAGGCGTCTTTCGTTGCAGTCGTTCCATCGGTGATATTGAACGTTCCCTCGTGCTTGAAGTCTTCCAGCAAGAGTACGGCGGCTTTCACCTCGTCCAGGCTCACGTCAGCACCTTTTTTGATTGTCAGCACGAGTTTCGCCATCTTGTGGCTGAACGTGAAAGCCACATTGGGCTTTGCCTTGCTGCCTGTGGCTGTGGCATGGAGGAAGTCGAAACTCTTCTGGTCGGACTGCCCCCATGTGTCGGCGGAGATTTCGGTTACGCCAGTTCCAAGGTCGTTCCACGGGTAGTAGGCGGTGAAATTCACGGCGTTGTCATCCTGATAGTAGATTTCGTCGCCCGGTGTGGCTACCGTGAAGTTGCCGTCGTCGTTGGTGGTCTGATACGCTACGTTGGTATAGGTCTTGGTGCCGGTCGTGCCGGTGATTCCGATCTGGTCATCGCCTTCCCACGACGTATCAAAGGCGCGTGTCTGCGCCCCGATGGAGGCGGAGAACAATGCGCGGCCGTCGCCGGTGTCGATCGTGGTGTTCTCGTCGTTGTTGCAGGCTGCCAGTGCGATGGCAAGTGTTCCCAATAATAAAACTTTTGTTTTCATATTCATTAAGTATTATAGTTTGTTCTTTTTTCGTTATCTGTCATTCTCTTTATTGTCCTTCTCCGTTCACTCAATGCGCGTCCGTGTTTCCGCCGTCCGCCTGCTGCCAGCCCTCGATGCTGCCTGTCATGCCGCTTTCCATTGGTAACCGCAGGTTGCCGGTCAGCATCAGCGGCGTATTGTCGTCGTGGAAGTGACTCGTCTGTTCCGTGAGATCGCTCACAATGCGTTGCGTGTCGCCGTTGCTCAAAACGATGTCCACCTTCAGCGTCTGCCGCTCTGTCGGAACAATACCCATCAGACGGAACGACGCGCGACACTTATTCCCGTCCACCGTGAACGTACCCCTTACTTCCGCCGCTGTTCCCTGCCGTTCGCCCTTGCGGATATCTACCGAGCGTTCCACGCCTGCAAGCGTGCCCGTGACGGTGGATATGTGGTCGTAATCGCCTTCGGTCACCGTCAGTTCCATATTCACCTGCCGCACCCATTGCCGGGGCTTGGCCGTGATGCGCAGCGTGTCGTCCTCCTCCACGCAGATGGTTTCGCTCAGCGAAAAGAGGTAGCCGGGCATCGGCTTGATGCGGCTGCCGGCGGCACGTGTCCCGTTATCCTCGTCCACCGAAGCGATGTCGCCGCTTACGGTGATGCCGTCGGGTACATTATATGCCATCAGCGAGTGTTCGCCCAGTTCGGAAAGGCGCTCCACCGTGTTGGTCGTTCCGCTTACGGTCTGCTCGTAGCCGTCCACGTTCAATATGTAGTTGTCCGCCACTGCTTCGGGCGGTAGGCTGCTCCAGTCCATCTGTACCACGATAGCCCCCTTGTCGGGATGCGGCGTGTCGTGCAGTTCGTCCTTCACGCAGGAAGCCAGCATCGGCAGCAGCGCCGATGCAAATATTAGCACCTTTGCCATGCCCTGCAATTTTATGATTTGAATAGCACGTTTGTCCGTGCGGTTGTCCATTTTATCCATGCGAACGGTATTTTTTATCATTGATTAAACTTCCATACCAGTGTGATGCCTAATTGGTTGATGCCCCAATAGTTCTTGCTGTCACTGCCTTCACGCACACGCACTCCGTCCGTCACCTTGTACTTGTCATATTCGGTACGGGTATAGCCGATGCCTGCATGAAAATCCAGTGACAGTGCTCGGTTCAGTTCTAACAGGTAACCGCCCGTGATGCCGCCACCCTGATAGTCGCCCTGCCTGCCCGTAGCACCGAGCTTGCAGTTGAACTCTCCGATGTGGTACATGACACCGAGGTAACCCCGGTTTTCCTTTCCTATATAATAGC
>OKTX01000671.1_pt1 | contig 17426 bp, 17 predicted proteins | sample 1606261 | NCBI WGS metagenome assembly OKTX01 (sample SAMEA3879543, study PRJEB24766) | human gut metagenome | biome: human-associated habitat; feature: feces | place: USA | collected 1985/1987 | reverse complement strand
AAGCGCGGGCGCAGGATTGCCCTGCCATCCTTGCCGAAATCAAGATGCAGCACGGCATCATAGCGAGCGTTGGTGCGGGTGGAGTGCAAACCGGTTTTGCGGACAGCCCCCTTTGTCAGCAGTGTCTTTGCTTCAGCGGCGGTCAGGGGCGTTTCCGCATGGGCAAGGATACCGCCCTTTTTCCAGAGTGCAAATCCGCAGATACGGTTTTCGCACAGATACCCTTGGGGATGCTCCGTGATCGCCGCACCGCATTTCGGGCAGCTGCCGATTTTCTCCCGGAGCGGCGGAAACAGCGTCTCCGCATGTTCAGCGCGCTGCGGATTCACCATCAGCTCTTTGACAAAAGCCTGAATATCCCGCATGAAATCTTCGGGCTTCTCCGCACCCTGTTCAATTTGCTGCAAGCGCTGCTCCCATGCAGATGTCAGCAGGGGCGAACGCAGACTTTCCGGCAGAACCGCGGCAAGGGCTTTCCCCTTGGTCGTCGGCACAAGCACCTTCTTCCGCTTTTCCCCGACGCGCTCAATCAGCTTCGTTTCAATCAGTTTCTCCAAAATGGCGGCACGGGTGGCAGGTGTGCCGATGCCTTTCCGCTCCGCATTTTCGGGGATGTCCGCTGCACCGGCGGTTTCCATTGCGTGCAGCAGCGTGCCTTCGGTGTGATGCGGCGGCGGGGTGGTCTTTCCTTCCTCAATGGATACACGGAGAATCGGCAGTTTTGCACCTTCTGCAAGGTCAGCCGAGATGACGTTTTCCTGCATCTTCTCCTCTTCGTTCATCCGTCCGCCAAGGCTTCCGCGGAAGGTGTACCAAATGCTCTTCCATCCCATCCGGGTAATCCGCCTGCCCTTCGTCCCAAATTCATGCGCACCGCACACCAGCATGACGGCTGTTTCTTCATACACGAAAGGTTCTTCCAGCGCGCACAGCAGGCGGGTGCAGACGAGGTGAAGCAAATCGCGTTCGCCGGTCGTCAGGGCATTGATGCGCTGCTCCTGAGCGGGCATTGCGGCGGTTGGAATAATGGCGGGGTGGTCGCTGACTTTGCTGTCATCCACAACCCGTTCGGGATGCGGGTGCAGTTCCAAGGCGGATGCGAAAGGTAGCGCACGGCACACGCGGGCAGCCAGTTCCGGCAGTTTCTCCTGCATGTCCTGCGTCAGATACCGGCTGTCCGTGCGCGGGTAGGTCAGCAGCTGCTTCTCGTACAGACTCTGGGCGTAATCCAGCGTCTGCTGGGCAGTGAAGCCAAACAGCCGGTTGGCATCCTGCTGAAGCGTGGTCAAATCATACAGCAGCGGCGGATGCTCGCTGCGCTGCCTGCGTGCAATCTTCTGCACCACTGCATACGGCGCGCGATTGCAGCATTCCAGCAGGGCACGGGCTTCGGTCAGGCTATCCATGCGTTCCGACTTTGCGGCAAGCGGGTCAGTTTCGAGCTTTACGGCAAAGAACGGGGTGGATTGAAAGTCAGCAATCGCCGCTTCCCGCTGCACCAGCAGCGCAAGCGTGGGCGATACCACGCGCCCCACGTTCAGGGTGCGATGATACATCACAGAAAACAGGCGGGTGGCGTTGATGCCCACCAGCCAGTCCGCCTTGCTGCGGCAGAGGGCGGAGGCGTAGAGGTTGTCGTACTCCGCGCCGTCGCGGAGATTGTCAAAGCCATCAAGGATAGCCGCATCCTCCATGGAGGAGATCCAGAGCCGCTTTACGCGCTTGCGGCAGTTGTTGAGATTATACGCCGTGCGGAAGATCAGCTCGCCCTCGCGCCCGGCGTCGCAGGCGTTGACCACTTCATACACATCGTCCCGGTGCATGAGGGCGCGGAGGGTGTTCATCTGCTTCTGCTTGTCCCGCGCCACGGTGTACTGCCAGCTATCCGGCAGGATGGGCAAGTCCTCCCTTCGCCATTTGCCGTACTTTTCATCGTAGGCGTCCGCATCCGAAAGCTCCGCAAGGTGTCCGAAGCACCAGGAGACGAGGTAGCCGCCGCCCGAAAGAAAGCCGTCCTCGCGCCTGCCTGCGCCAAGGACGAAAGCGATGCTCCTTGCCACGGAGGGCTTTTCACACACAACCAATCGGTATCCGTTCATATTCCTTTATTCCTCCTCATCGTTGATATCGAAATCATCCGGCGCGTCCCAGCCCTTTGCCCGCAGGAACTCCTTGCGCAGGGTGTTGTTCCCGCAGTCCTCGATGGCCTTCTCCACATACAGGTCGCAGTTTGCGTAGCTGTATTCGTCGAAATAGTATTTGAAGTCGTAGTAGATGGATTTGACGGGCTTGGGGGTGCGGAGCAGCGCCTCTGCGTCCCCGCAGCCCGCCTCCACGGCTTTTACGATCTTCTGCCGGATGAAGTATTCAAAGGCTTTCTTGCCGCCCCGGTATCCGGGCTTTTGGGAGAGCGTCTGCCGGATGAAAAGCGCCTGCTCGCGCTTCATGATCCGAATAAGCCGCTCGCGGGGAGACAGCTCCATGGGCGATTCTGTGCTGACTGTCTGTGTCACTTTTCTTCATCCTCCCCGGCGTCCGTCTCGTCCTCGGCTTCAAACTCGTAATCCTCATCCTCCTCGTCCTCGCCGTAGTCGTAATCGTCCAGGTCGTCCGCCCCACGAGTGTCGGCCTTGGGCTTGCGGAGCTTGAACCAGTACAGCGCACCGCCTCCGCCCAGCAGGAGCAGGAGGACGACCACTATGAGCCCCGTGCCGCCGGACTTCTTTTCGGGCGCGTTCTCCGCAGGCTCGGCGGGCTGAGGCGTAATTTCTGCGGCTTGCTCCTTACCCGCGCACTCGCTCATATTGGTTCTGCACACCTTGCAGCCCGTGTTGATCTTGCCAACGGCGCATTTGTCCGTGCAGGCGCAGGCGGGGACGATGCTCTCGCCGTCCTTGGTCAGCGCCAGCAGGTCGGCCTCGTCCACAAGATTCAGGAAATGGACGTTCTCATTGCCCTTATCGTCCCGGTCGATGATGAGATAAAAGGTGTTGCCGCCCTTGGTCGTCACGGTGATGAACTGCTTGCCTGCGCCGAAAGCGGAGCCGATATCGTCCATGAGCGTCAGGTTGCCGTCCGGGGTCAAGGGCGCGGAACCTCCGGCAGCGGCGTAATATTGCAGCAGCAGCTCCGGCAGTCCCGCAGTATCCGTGTCGTTCTCACCGCCTCCCGCAGAGGTGTTGAGAACCTCAAGGTATTTGCCGTATACATAGCCGGTCTGCTCCGGCACGACCACCTTGTACCAGCCGTTGCTTTCCTCCAGCACCTTCACCTCCGCGCCGTTGAGCAGATGCCCAATCACAGTGTAGTCCGTGCCGGGGCCGGTGCGCAGATTCAAATAGGTGCGGACGTTGACCACCTTTCCGGCCTGCTCCCGTTTGGCGGGAAGCGTCCAGCTCCGATCCCCGATGGTCACGGTATGGCTTCCGTCTGCGTTTTCGGTCACAAGCACGGTCAGGGTCTGTCCGTTTGGGGTCTGCTCACCGGTATTCGTATTCTCCGGCTGTGTAGTTGCAGTTGGGGTTTCCATGGTCGGGTCGCCCATTGTCGAATCGACCATATCGCCGCCGCCTGCATAGGCCGTAACGGAAAAGACCGTCATGCAGAGCACGACGGCCAGCGTCACGGCAAAAAATCTCCATTTATTCTTCATCCATAAATTCCTCCGTTTTTCTGTATTCGTCGGGCAGCGCCGCCGTGGGACGCTTTTCCAGCATCTCCATCAGCGCCGCGAGCTGCTCGATGGTCAGTCCATTCTCGCGGACGATGCCCACAATATCCGTGTTTTCCAGCTTCAGAATCTGCTCGTCTAGGGCTTTGAGCCGTGCGGTCAGCGATGTGAGCTTTTCCGCCAGCTTCTCGCGCTCCTGACGCAGCTTTTCAAGTCGCGGGTTCATAACATCCTCCTTTTTGCGTTGATATGGTTGTTGTTAAGGTAATCTGCCAAACTGGAGAAAATGGCTTCGCCAGTAGCTCGTGTCGATGGAAGCGTAGTGAATGGGGTCGCCGCAGTGGAGCATCCTGTTATTGCCCACATAGATGCCCACATGGGACGCGCCTGCGGTGTCGTAGGTCTTTTCAAAAAAGATCAGGTCGCCGGGACGGGCGCTTTCCGGGGAGACATAGGCGCACATGCCCCGCAGCCCCTCCGCGCCCAGCCTGCCGAAGCTCCAATGCAGGCCGCAGTTGTTGTAGACATACGAAACGAAGCCGGAGCAGTCGAAGGAGGTGTCCGGCGAGCTGCCGCCCCAGATATAGGGGTAGCCCAGATACTTCTCCGCTTCCTTGATGATGGCGGCGAACTGTTCATCCGCCAGCGCTTCCGGGGGTATCTCGTACTTCTCATACTTGGTATAGTAGTAGCGGTTCACATACGGGGAGCCGGGGAACAGGTCGGGGCGGTTGCCCAGCACGCTCATATACACGGCGTACATGGAGAGCTGATCGTGGGACATGATATGCACCGGCACATGGGAGAGGTTGAAATTTTCCAGCTCCACATGGCAGATATAGTAGGTGTAGGGAACCTCCGCCTCGTACTCGTAGCTTTGCAGATTGCCGTTTTCGTCGGTGTAGTAGCCGATATGCGTTTCGGTGCGGTATCTGGTTTCCGTGGTGACGGTTTCCGTTAAGATATACTGCTTTTCAAACAGCGTCTCCAGAATCCCGCCTATTTCGTCAATCGTCCATTCTCCGCCCTTGAGGGCGGTAATCATGGAAATGAGCACATAGGGGTCGTGCTCAATCTCGTCCAGGTCGAAGTGGTACTCGTCGTAATCGTGGGTGCTTTCGTAGCTGTTCAGGTATTCCCGCAGCTCGTCCTCCATGGCGCAGTAGGCGGCTTCCGCCGCCAGCATATCCGCATCCTCCAGCGGATAGGTGGAGGATGCAACACCGGATATTCCTCCCTGAAACAGCGTGGAGCAGGAGGAAATGCAGGTCATGAGCAGCAGTATCGCGGCGGCGACGCCGCCCGCGATGAGGAAGCCCTTCTTGTGCCGGACAAAAAAGCTGCCGGCCTTTTTGCTCCCCTCGGCGGCGCGCTTTGCCGCCTTCGCGGTGGTCTCGGACGCTTTGACGGTATTCCTCGCGCCGTTTCCCGCTTTTGCGGCGGCGTATTCCTTTTTAATGGCCTGCTTCTGCTGCCAACGGGAATAGGGATTGGAAGCCCTGCCGTATTCCTGCTCGTACTGTTTGTTCAGCGCCTTGAGATTAGCTTTGTCTGCGGCGGCTTCTGCCTTGTCCGCCCTGCGGTAGGGCTTTTCCGCATGGGAGCGGTGCGCCGATTCCGCAATGCGCCAGGTGCGCTCCGCCGTCTCGGTCAGGGTGTTCGCCGCCTCCGTGCCGGGGTTGTCATCGCCCTCCTCCCGGAGCTTGCGGTGGACTGCGCTGCGGACGGTATCCAGCGGCGCTTTCCTTGCGGCGTGCGCCAGCTTGGAGGGCGGACGCTTTTTGTCCGCCTCCTCAAAGAAAAGGCGCGTCGTGACCTTGCCGCTCTCACTGTCCACAACGCGCTTTTTGACCTTAACGGTTTTCTTGGGAATTTTCGCTTCGGCCTTTTCCAGCTTAACCGCCGCCCTGTCCGCCTTGCGGACAGCTCGTTCCAGCTCCGGCAGTGCGCGTTCTTCCTCGGTGAAAATCAGCCTTGGCGAGCGTTTTGCCATATTCATCACCTCCTGATGGGACTGCTGCTGGGTTAAAAGCGTTATTCAAACAGAATTTCATCCGTTCTCTCCAGAAAATGCCGCTTGCCTGCCGGGGTGATGAGGGTATAGTGTCCCAGCTTGCCGCGCTCGGTGTAGAAGTCCCTCACCAGAAACAGACCGGCGCTCTTTTTGACCGCACGGGGAAAGAGCTTGCGGTTCTTGTCCCGGAACAGATACTTCTTTTCCTCCAGATACCGGGTAAACTGCTTTTCGGGAACGCCCAGTTCCTTGGCGGTGGTACGGATGTTGGTGCAGTCCGCAGGGTCAACAAAGGCGTCGTAATACTCCGCTTTGGGGAGGGCAAGCCGGAGACGGCGGTTCAGCTCCCGGTTTCGGGCGTTTTCGCTGCGCAGGCGGTTCAGGTACTCCGGCACGGCCTCGGGGTGCGCCTCCAGCGCATCCAACAGGCTGTCCGTCATATACGCGCCGTGCTTGCGGATGGAGGGAATGACCTCATGGGTAATCCAGCGCTTGAAGGCTCTCGCTTCCGGCTTGCGGGAGCCGAGAATAAGCGAGTACAATCCAGATTCAGAGATGATAGACATTCGCTGCCTGCCGCCGGGGGTGCTCACTGAATGAGCACCCTTTTCGTCGTCGTCGAGCCTGCTTAAAGCCCGGTTTGTTTTTTCAAGCTCCAGCGCTTTACACACGTCGGCTGCTACAAACCACGGGTCGCTGTCGATCAGGATGCTGCGTACAGCTCCGAACTCCGGGTTTTCAAAGATCATCAGATTGCTATTCATATTCGCGCATCCTTTCTGCAAAGCTGCGTTTGGAAAATCGTTTCCGTCATTGCGTAATCAATGGTATTATATACGATACCGGGGAGAATAACAAGAGAAATTTACGTTTCAGCGCCCTTCGCGCGAAGGCGGGCGTTTTATGCAGCCGCGGTGAAATGCCCAAAGCGGCCAATCTTAACACAATTGTAACACTTTTCCATGCTATACTACGGTATGATAGGACTATATCCGGAAAGGAGCTTTTGCCTTGTATCGCAGCAAACTCAACGAAAAATTACAGGAATCGCTTGCCGCGGTGCTGCCCATCCTCGCCATCGTGCTGATCCTGAGCTTCACCATCGCCCCGCTCCCGACGAGCGTGCTGATGGCGTTCCTCTTCGGCGCGGTGCTGCTGGTGGTGGGCATGATGTTCTTCTCCCTCGGCGCGGAGCTGGCCATGTCGCCGATGGGCGAGCGCGTGGGCGCGTGCATCACCAAGACGCGCAGGGTCGGCATCATGCTGACGCTCGGCTTTCTGCTGGGCTTTCTCATCACCATTTCCGAGCCGGACCTGCAGGTGCTCGCCAATCAGGTGCAGGCCGTGCCGAATATGGTGCTCATCGTCACCGTGGCGGTCGGCGTGGGATTGTTTCTCTGCTTCGCCATGCTGCGTATGCTGCTCTCCGTCCCGCTCAACACGATGCTGGTGGGCTTCTACATCGTGGTCTTTGTTCTCGCCATGTTCGTGCCCAAGGATTTCCTTGCCGTAGCGTTCGACTCCGGCGGCGTGACGACCGGCCCGATGACCGTGCCGTTCATCATGGCGATGGGCGTCGGCGTTTCCGCCATCCGAAGCGATAAGCACAGCGCGAACGACAGCTTCGGTCTTGTCGCGCTCTGCTCCATCGGTCCCATCCTCGCGGTGCTCATCCTGAGTCTCATCTTCCGACCGGACGGCGGCAGCTACACCCCCGTCGTCATCCCCGAGATCGGCGACAGCGCCGCGCTCTGGCAGCTCTTCTTCGTCGCCTTCCCGACGTATTTCAAGGAGATCGCCGTCTCACTTCTCCCCATCGCGGCATTCTTCGCAGTGTTCGATCTTGTCTCCCTGCATCTCGAGCGCAAGCAGCTCATCCGCATCGGCGTGGGCCTTGCGTATACATACCTCGGGCTCGTCATTTTCCTCACCGGCGTGAACGTCGGCTTCATGCCCGCGGGCAACTACCTCGGCAGCGTCATCGCGGGACTTTCCTGCAACTGGATCATCATTCCCATCGGTATGCTCATCGGCTACTTCATCGTCATGGCCGAGCCGGCGGTCTACGTTCTCATGCGGCAGGTCGAGGAGCTGACCGACGGCGCGATCCCCGGCAGCGCGATGAAGCACTCGGTCGGTCTTGCGATGATCCGCGTGCTGACCGGCATTTCCATCTTTTACCTGCTCGTGCCGGGCTACGCCGTCGCCATCGCGCTCTCGTTCTTCGTGCCGAAGCTCTTCACCGCCATCGCGTTCGACTCCGGCGGCGTGGCCTCGGGCCCCATGGCGACGACCTTCCTGCTGCCCTTTGCGATGGGCGCGTGCTCGGCGGTCGGCGGCAATATCGTGACCGACGCCTTCGGCGTGGTCGCCATGGTCGCCATGACGCCGCTCATCACCATCCAGGGGCTCGGACTGCTCTATCGCCTGCGCACGAGACGCGGGGCGGCAGAGAGCGTGCCCGCGGTCTCCGGCGACGCCTTCGCCGCGCCGGACGACCTTGCCATCATCGACCTGTAAGGAGGGCGCAGCATGAGTGAATTATCCATGATGGTCACCATCACCGAGCGCAGCAAGCTCACCGCCTTCCTCTCGTTTTACCGCGAGCGGCAGGTGCCGGTGCAGTTCATCTCGCTGGCTCTCGGCACGGCGAGCAACGAAACGCTCAATTACCTCGGTCTCGAGCGCAGCGACAAATGCGTGTTCGCGAGCTTCGTCACCGACGAGAAATGGGAGGAGCTGCGCCGCGGCCTGCGGCGCGAGCTGCAGATCGACGTACCCGGCACGGGCATCGCCTTTACGGTCCCGCTCAGCTCCATCGGCGGGCGGCGCGAGCTGCAATTCCTGACCGAGCACCAAAACTACCAAAAGGGGGAGGAATCCACCATGAAGGACACGAAATACGAGCTTCTGGTCGTCATCGCCAACCACGGCTACAGCGATCTGATCATGGACGCGGCCCGCGGCGCGGGCGCGGCGGGCGGCACGGTCATCCACGCCAAGGGCACCGGCATGGAGGGCGCGGAAAAATTTCTCGGCATTTCCCTTGCCGCCGAAAAGGAAATGATCTACATCGTCGTCCACCGCGACAAGCGCAACGACATCATGTCCGCCATCATGCGCGACGCGGGCATGGCGAGCAAGGCGAAGTCCATCTGCTTCACCCTGCCCGTCTCCGCCACGGCGGGCCTGCGGCTCATCGAAGAGGACTGAGCCTCCGCACACGATCAAAAAGAGGTTGGAAAGCCGCTTGGCTTTCCAACCTCTTTATTCTTTCAGCAGCTTCATGCGCTCGCGGTGGTCCGGCAGGATGCTGCCGAGCAGGGCGTAGAAGCCCGGGCCGTGGTCGTGATGCGCGATATGGCAGAGCTCATGCACCACCACGAGGTCAATGGCCTCGTCGGGGTACTGCATGAGCCGCCAGGAAAAGCAAAGGCTGTTCCGGCTGTTACAGCTCCCAAAGCGCGTTTTCGCGCCGGTGATCTTCACGCCGGTCGGCACAAGGCCGGTCACGCGGCTCCAATGCGCCACGCGCTGCGGCAGCTCGGACCTCGCGCGCGCAAGGAGCGCTTCGCGCTCGGCCTCTGTCGGCTCGGGATGCGCGGCAAGGCGTTCTGCCTGACGGGTGCGGGCGCGAGCGAGCCACACCTCATGCGCGGGGACAAACGCGTCGATTTTCTCCACGCCGAGCCTCAGCGGCGCGTGGACGACCACCGTGCCGTCGCGCTTCAGCTCCATCGAGAGCGTTCGCCGCCGTGAACGGACGAGCGTATAGTCCGTCATTCCCCGAGATAGGTGAATCGGCGGTAGGTCTTGCCGTCGCGCTCGACGATCTCGTTCCACATGGCGGCGGGGCGCACCCACAAGCCGAACTCCCCGTAGAGCGCGCGATAGACGACCATATCCTCCATGGTTTCGCTGTGCTTCGCAAGGCCGACGACCTCGTATTCGTTGCCCTTGAAGTGGCGGTAGCGGCCTAATTTGATGGATTCCATACAGATTTCCTCCTTTAGGTTTATGCGTCACATTCCTCAAGATAGCATTTGCGGGCGCTGCGCAGCGCATAGAGCGCACAGACGGCAAGCCACAGCTCGACCGGGAAAAGCTGCTTGACATAGCCGAACTGGTAGAGCGCGGCGGGCATATCGAAAATCGCGTGCAGGCCGATGGCGAAGGCAAGATAGCCGCGCCTCGCGCGGCTCCGCGCCGCGGCAAACACAAAAACGGAGAGCGAGATGTGCAGCAGCATCGCGCTCACGCGCTCGAGACAGGCGAGCAGGCAGTAGCCGACGGTGTATTTGCCGAGGGAAGCGGCGACGGTCTGCGCCGTCTCCGCGCTGCCGGCGAGCTTCAAAAGCGCGTCCGTATCGCCCGCGTTCCAACAGAGGGCGAAGACAAGATAGAGCGCCATCGACGCAGCGGAAACGGTCATCGCCTCGATGCCGCCGTGGCCGATGCCCGCCGTGACGGCGGCGGCGCGACCGTCATAACGGCGCATGACGGTCTTATACATACAAAAGCGGCCGCACTCCTCGAAAATGCCCGCTGTCAGCGCGCCGTAGAGCATATAGAGCCACGGGCTGCTCAGGATTGTGCGGGAAACGGCATTGTCGGAGAGGATGCAGAGGTAGTGCAGTCCCATCTCCAGCCCCCGTGCGAAGAGAAGAAAGGTCAGCGCACCCCAGAGCACGGGCAGCAGGCGGGTACGCTCGGTCCTGCGCCACCAAATCAGAATGCCGATGGGCATCAGAGCACAGAATGCCGCGGCCGCGCCCATGGCGATGAGCGACGAGGTCGGAACGGTCATTGCGCTCCCCCCTTCTCATGGCGGCGGTAGTAGAGATAGGAGTACAGCACCGGAATGCCCACCGCCAGCGCAAGGAGAACAACGGTCACCGTCGGCCCATGCAGCTGCCAAAACGCGGACACGACCATCAGCAGTCCCGCGGCGACCCAGGTAAAGCCCGCGATACGGTGCGTGCGGGTCCAGTTCTCCTCGCTCGCAAGCGTCCACGGCAGCTTGATGCCCATGGTGCGGTTCCGCCGGAGCTTTGGCAGGTAGTTGCCGAGGATGAGAAACAGCAGTCCCACGAACACCGGCGCCACGGTGCCGACGTGCATCTCATAGCCCAGTCCCGTGCCGAGTGTGAGCGCTCCGCCGAGCAGCGAGACCGCCGGGCAGAACCACAGCATCACCGTCCGCAGCACCGGATTTACATTCTTTCGCTTTGCGTCGCGGCTCTCGGCGTAGGAGCAGACGAGATGCAGCGCCAAAATAAACAGCGGCAGGCCGAACACCGTGGCGGCACGCGACGACCAGCCGTTTGCCGTTCCGTCAAAGCCCCAATGCGTCGCCATCGTCTCCGGCAGGCGCGGGTAGAGAATGGTGCCCGCCAGCAGCGGCAGCAGGCAGACCGCCGAGGTCAGCAGCAGCTCTTTCTTGTTTGCCTTCACGGTTCCTTCTCCCCTTTCAAATCCTGTAACCACAGCAGCACCTCCTCCAAAACGGAGGCGTTGAGGCTGTAGTAGATAAAGTTCTTCTCGCGGCTCTCAAAAATGAGTCCCGCCTTCTTGAGCTGGGCGAGGTGGTATGAGACCGTTGCCGCCGTCATGTCAAAGCGGCTCGCGATGTCGCCCGCGGTCATGCGCCCGCCCTTGAGCAGATTCAGTATCTCGCGCCGCACGGGATCGCCCAGCGCCTTCATGGTTTCACTCAGGCCCACGCCACTCACCCCTTTCATGGTATTTAGAAAAATTTCTAAATAGAGAGTAACACCATCCCGCCGGAATGTCAAGCAGTATTTAGAAAATCTTCTAAATACCGATTGATGGAGAAGGAGCCGTCCCCCGGCGGAGAACGGCTCCTCTGATCTTGCTTTTACTGCTTTGCGCCCGCGAGCAGGTCGATGCCCATGGTGTAGCTCTCAAAGCCGTGACCGCGGATCTGCGCGATGCAGACCGGCGCGGTGACGGAGAGATGGCGGAACTCCTCGCGCTTTTCAATGTCGGAGATGTGGACCTCCACCACCGGAATGGTGATGGCCTTGATGGCGTCGCGGATGGCGTAGCTGTAGTGCGCGTAAGCACCGGGGTTGATGACGATGCCGTCGAACATCCCGTCCGCCTCCTGAATGGCGTCGATGATCGCGCCCTCGTGGTTGGACTGGAAGCACTCGACCGCGATGCCGCGGCTTTGGGCGTGGGCGTAGATGCAGGCGCAGAGGGCGGCGTAGTCCTCGCGGCCGTAGATATCCGGCTCGCGCTTGCCGAGCAGGTTCATGTTCGCGCCGTTGATGACCAGAATTTTCATGGCGTTTTCTCCTCTCCGTCCGCGCTTATTTGCCCTGCTGAGCAAGGAACGCGCGGTACTCCACGCTCTTGCGGTAGTAAAGCTCGCTGTTTTCCAGACAGGACGCCTTCTGCTTGTCGTTCAGGGGCTTTGCGACCACGGCGGGAGAGCCGACGAGCAGGCTGCCCGCAGGCGCGTCCATCTTGCCGGTCACGACCGCGCCGGCGGCAATGATGCAGTCGTCGCCGATCTTTGCGCCGTCGAGCACGATGGCGCCCATGCCGACGATCACGCGGTCGCCGACCGTCGCGCCGTGGACGATGGCGCCGTGGCCGACGGATACATCGTCGCCGAGGGTGCAGAGGTTGTGGATCACCGCGCAGTCCTGAATGTTGCAGCGCTTGCCGATCTTGATGGGCTGCAGCTCCGCGCGGCAGACGCTGTTGAACCAGAAGGCAGTGCCCTCGCCGACAGTCACATCGCCGCAGACCACCGCGCCTGGCATGACAAGGACGTTCTCGTCCGTTTCAATGGGCTTGAAATTCATCGTGTTCTCCTCCGTTTTCTCTGTATCTGCGCCCTTACAGGGCAAAATTTCCGCTGCGGAACACCGGCAGCTCGCGGCCGTCGTGCGTCGTGCCGGTGATGGAGAGGTCGGCGGTGCCGACCATGAAATCGACGTGCGTGAGCGAGTGGTTCAGCCCGTGGGCATCCAGCTCCTCGCGCGTCATCCGCTCGCCGCCGGCGATACACTCGGGGTACGCCTCGCCGAAGGCGAGGTGGCAGGAGGCATTCTCGTCGTAGAGCGTGTTATAGAACAGCAGGCCGCTGCTGCGGATGGGGCTGTCGTAGGGCACCAGCGCGACCTCGCCGAAATAGCGTGCGCCGTCGTCCACCGCGATGGCGGCATTGAGCACATCCTCGCCGCGCGAGGCCCGCGCCTCAACGATGCGGCCCTCCCTCACGGTGAAGCGGATGTCTTCGATGATGCTGCCGTTGTTCACCAGCGGCAGCGCCGCGCAGACCGTGCCGTTGACGCCCGTTTTAAGGGGTGCGGTGAAGATCTCCTCGGTGGGCAGATTGGCGACGAAGCCGACGCCCGCGGGCGTTTCGGAGCTGCCCGCCGCCCAGAGATGATCGTCCGGCAGTTCGATGGTAAGGTCGGTGCCGAGGGAATTGGTGTAGTGCAGGCTCTTAAAGTGCAGCGCGTTGAGCTTTTCCTTGCGCGCGGTCAGCAGCGCGATGTGCTCGCGCCAGCGCGCCTCGGCGTTTCCGTCGCCGGTGACGCGCACGGTTTTCAGGATCGCGTCCCAGAGCGCGGCGACCGCGTCGCCCTCGCTCCGATTGGGGAAGACCTTCCTCGCCCACGCGGCGATGGGCGCGCCCGCGACGCACCACGGAAAGCCGTTCGCCATCTGGAGCCGGTCAAAGGTCTCACGCTCGGCGGACGAGGTGCGCTGCGCGGCGACGAGCCGCACGGGCGATACGCCCAGCAGCGTTTCGGGGTCCTCCGCGTCGATGCGCAGATAGGCCGCACCCTCGTTGGCGTAGTCGGTAAAGAACGCCCTGCGCCACGGGCGCGGCGTTTCAAAGGCGGCGTCCTGCGCACGCAGGAAGCGCTCGCGGGTGATATAGTCGTCCGTCCAGTTCAGCACGACCTCGCCCGCGCCGAGGTCGTAGGCCGCGGACACGCACAGTCGCGCAAACGGCGCGCACTCCACGGGGGACGAGAGAATGAGCGTCTGCCCCTTTTGCAGGTTCAGTCCGACGGAAACGATCAGATGCGCGTATTCGCGCAGCTTTTCTTCCACAAAAATACCTCCTTGAAAATCGGGTATGCTTACCCTACGGTGCTTTTCATAGGAACAGAATACCACGCCCCGCCGCGCTTGGAAAGGGGAAATTCGGCGGCAAGGCCGGAAAACTCAGATGCCCAGCAGGAGCGCGGCGAAGCGGAAGTAGATGGCCAGCGAGATCGCGTCCACCACCGTGGTGATGAACGGCGAGGCCATGACCGCGGGGTCGAAGCCGATCTTCTTGGCCAGCAGCGGCAGCGTGCAGCCGACGAGCTTGGCGGCAAACACCGTGACGATCAGCGTCAGGCAGATGACCGCCGCCACCGTCATCGTGATGGGATTGCCGAAAATCATCTTATCCACCAGCAGCAGCTTGACAAAGTTCGCCGCGCTAAGCACCGCGGCGCAGAGCACCGCCACGCGGATCTCCTTCCAGATGACGCGGAGGAGGTCGGAAAACTCGATCTCATCGAGCGAAATGCCGCGGATGACCGTGACGCTCGCCTGCGAGCCGCAGTTTCCGCCGGTATCCATCAGCATGGGGATATAGGCGGTCAGGATAGCGCAGGCGCCGAGGGCGTCCTCGAATTTCGCGATGATCTGGCCGGTGAAGGTCGCCGAGACCATCAGCAGGAGGAGCCACGGGATACGGGACTTGAAGGTCTCGAACACGCTCGTTTTGAGATAGGGTTTGTCGGTCGGCAGCATGGCCGCCATCTTTTCGATATCCTCGGTGGCCTCTGCCTCCATGACGTCCATGGCGTCGTCAACGGTGATGATGCCGACGAGACGGTCTTCCTTATCGACGACCGGCAGGGCGATGAAGTCGTACTTCGAGAAGGTCTGTGCGACGTCCTCCTTATCCTCGAGGGTGCCGACGGAGATGACATGCGTCTCCATGATATCCTCGATGATATCGTCCTCGTCGGAGAGGAGGATCGTGCGCAGAGAGGCGATACCGAGCAGCTTGCGCGCGGGGTCCACCACATAGCAGACGTTGATGGTCTCCTTGTCCGTGCCGGTGCGGCGGATGCGCTTGAGGGCGTCCTCCACCGTCATGTCTCGCTTGAGGTCGACGAACTCCGTCGTCATCAGCGCGCCGGCGGAATCCTCGGGATATTTCAGGATCTCATTGATGCTCTTGCGGGTTTCGGGGTCGGCGTGCTTCAGAATGCGCTTGACCACGCCCGCGGGCATCTCCTCGACGATATCGACGGCGTCGTCGAGATACAGCTCGTCGAGCACCTCCTTGAGCTCGGTGTTGGAAAAGCCGCGGATGAGCATCTCCTGCACATCGGGCTGCAGCTCAACGAACAGCTCCGCCGCCGGCTCCTTGGGCAGCAGGCGGAACAGCAGCGGCAGCATCTCCTCGGGCAGATCGTCGAACAGGTCTGCGATATCGGCGGGCTCCAGCTCGACTAAAATGTCGCGCAGCGCCTTATACTGCTTTCGGCGGGTCATCCCCTCTATTTCCTCCAGCAGCTCGTCGCGGCGTTCTTCAAAATCGATCATGCGCTGTTCCTCCTTTCTCCAAAGCTGACCGGCGCGGGCCAAGGGATAAAAAAAGCCCGCAGGCCTTCCTCCGGTACCAAGGCTGCGGGAGCGACAATGATAAAAATCGCGCTTTGCGATCTTCCCTACCGTTCAAGCTTTAGCATCACCAGGCGGTGAAACTGCATTAGATGGCACCTTGGTTTCGATGCCAACTGTTCAAACCCTCGCATCGTGTCTCCACGACTCTGCGGCAGCAGTCCATATCCTGATGGTAGCCTTACCTACCGGACGAATATTTATTTACCTTATCATAATATGCGCATTTTCTTTCTTTGTCAAGCATTTTCCCGATTTTTTCGGCCCGTTTTCCTCGCTGCGGCGCGTCGGAAATCTTTCTCTTTCCTTTTCGGTCTTGCTGTGCTATAGTATTGTTGTTTTTATAGGGCTTCGTGAAGAATAAACAGGGCGGAGGTGAGCGGGATTTGCTCGAGCGCGTGATGCACAACCGGTTTTTTCGCGGCACGGCGCTGTTCGTGCGCCGCTACTTCGACCACCGCGTGGCCCGCGACAGCGCAGCGCTGACGTATTACCTGCTCTTTGCGATGTTCCCGCTGCTCATCTTCCTGAGCAACCTCGTCGGCTTCTTCGCTGTGGACATTGAGGGCTTCCTGCGCCAGCTCGGCACCATCATCCCCGCCGAGGTGCTGGACCTGCTGATCCAGTACCTGCGCTACGTTTCGCGCGTATCGAGCCGGACGCTGATGACCTTCAGCCTGATCTTTTCCATCTGGTTCCCGATGCGCGCGGCCAACGCGCTGCTGCTGAGCGTGCGCAAGGCCTACGGCATGGGGCGTCCCACGCAGTTCCTCCGCCATCAGGCCAAGGTGTTCCTTTACACCATCTGCCTGATCCTCACGATCCTGCTCTCGCTGGTGCTCGTGACGGTGGGCCGCAGCGTGCTGAACCTCTGCGCGGACTACTTCCATTTCAGCGCCATCCTGACCGACGGCTTCATCGAGCTGTGGTCGACGCTGCGCTTCGTGTTCCTCGGCTGCATCGTCTTTCTCGCGCTCGCCGTGCTCTACGGCCTCGCACAGGAGACGCGAAGCGTTCACTACGTCTGGCCCGGCGTGCTCTTTTCGCTCACGGCCTGGATGGTCCTCTCGCTGCTTTTCTCGCTTTATGTGGAAAACGCAGCAAACTATTCCGTCATCTACGGCTCCATCGGCGCCATCATCGTGCTGCTGCTGTGGCTGTATCTTTCGGCGACCATGATGATCATGGGCGCGGAATTCAACAGCGTTCTGATGGAAATGAAGACTGCGCGCGGATGAGGCGCGCGGATACCGGGGATATTACGCGCCGCGCGGTGCGCGGCAGAACGGAGAACAAAGCATGAAGATCATCATTGTCGGTCTGGGCAAGGTCGGCTACGCCATTGCCCAGCAGATGGTCGGCGAGGAGCACGACCTGATTTTGGTGGACGAGAGCGCCGCCGTGATCGAGCACGCCGACGCTACGCTCGACGCCATGTGCGTCGAGGGCAACGGTGCGTGCGCGAGCGTGCTGCTGCGCGCCGGTGTGCGCGACGCCGACCTGGTCATCGCCGCCACGGCGGACGACGAGGTGAACCTCGTCTGCTCGCTGATGGCGAAAAAGCTGGGCGCCAAGCACACGGTCGCCCGTGTGCGCAATCCCGAATACTTCCGCGACGCGCCGATCCTGCGCCGCGAGATCGGTCTGGACATGATCATCAACCCCGAATACGCCGCCGCGCAGGAGATCGCGCGCATCCTGCGCGTGCCCGCCGCGTTCAGCGTGGAGAGCTTCGCCCGCGGCACCGTGGAGCTCATCGGCTTCCAGATCACCGAGCAGGACGGCATGGCCGGCAAGAGCCTGATCGAATACAACAAGCTCCATCCCAACGCGCTGCTGCTGTGCGCGGCCAAGCGCGGCGGCGAGGTGCTGGTGCCGAACGGCCACTTTGTCCCGCAGGCCGGCGACCGCGTTTACGCCATCGGCACACCGACCGAGACCGCCCGCGTGCTGCGCAGCATGGGCCGCGACACCTCGCCCATCCGCCAGCTGAGCGTGATCGGCGGCGGGCGCATCGCGTATTATCTGGCAAAGCAGCTGGTCGAGGCGGGACTTGACGTGAAGATC
>OKTX01000662.1_pt1 | contig 17677 bp, 18 predicted proteins | sample 1606261 | NCBI WGS metagenome assembly OKTX01 (sample SAMEA3879543, study PRJEB24766) | human gut metagenome | biome: human-associated habitat; feature: feces | place: USA | collected 1985/1987 | reverse complement strand
TCAGCACGGATAAGTTCGGCTACAACAATTTGCAAGCCGGTGCAGTCCGTCTGTGGGAGGGGACAAATTCGTACTACGAACAACCCCGTCTCGCATCTTTTATGGGACGTTTCAACTATACGTATGCCGATCGTTATGTCCTGACGCTGAATGCCCGTACGGACGCTTCCTCCAAGTTTGGAGCAAATCATCCGGCGTGCTAAAGCAAAGACGGATTGGCCTGACGAGCGCTGGGATGAAATACGACGTATTGCAGCCTCAGCTGAAAAGCAGAATGCTTGGGGAACCAACCGCAAAACATTTTTTGCCCATATACGGCATTGCAACAGATGGGTTGCAGCGGCAAGTTCGTTGATACTCATACTTGCAGCGCTACTTGTTTTCATACCTGAAAGCAGAGCTTTTGCTGTTCAGATGTATTATTCCATAGTGCGGCTATTTGATAACAGGGTAGAAATTCAGCAGCCTACGCAAACCCATACATCGCGTGAGTATGACAGCCAAACTGCAGACGACTTCGCATCCGAGCTGGAACAAGAGCACCCTCAAAAGCAGGAAATGCAAACGTTTGCCACTTTGCAAGAGTTTGAAAAAGCAACCGGACATATACCGTATCGTCTGAATGCATCTGGCGTTACTTATGAGACATCGAAGTACCAGAAGAACCGGCGAAACGAGGAGTGGTTATATACATATTATGCCTATGAGGATGGCTTAATTGTCACGACACAGATTTGGAATATCGCTTCGGGCATTAATGTTTTAACTAATGACTCGTATCAACTGTATACAACTGGTACAGGCAGTGAGGTTTATTATAGCACGGATAAAATAGATGGCAGTACTTATGCGTTGACACAACTAAACGATTCAGTTCTTATGGTTAGTGCTGACAGTGCTGTGCCTTTAGAAAGAGTTTTGCAGATATTCAAGTAATACAATTTATACAAGTAGAACCGACCTTTTATTTTTAAAAGGTCGGTTCCTGCCTATTGACTATTAAGTGCTTTATCCAAAGGATTTGAGTGCTACCCATAGCATCATGCTAGTCGAGATTGAACCCCCACGATATTCAGCTCATCTCACAACAAGCTAATAACCAATTTTAGAGCTGGTGTACACTAATAATCCAATCAATGATGTTACTCTAACTATTTGATTATATATGTCGTTGTGCTTCTATCGGTATTAGTTTCACCTGTGTAGTAAGCGTATAATTTATAAGTTCCGTTTGACAGGGTAACAACAGCTTCAGCTTCAAAATAGTTACCATACCCGCCATCAGAGCTAGAAGTAACATAGACTTCTTTCCCGTTGACAACTTTATACAATGTAAATCCCACTGATATCTGTTCAGGAAGCCCTACGCTGGCAATTGCATATGGGTTATATTGATTCGTTGTGCCAGCGACTTTAGGCATATCGCTAGAAAAGGCTACCGCCCCGCGTGTCACGTTGTTCCCTGCTGCCAGCGCCTGTGCGAAACAAGCAAAGCAGACTACCGCAATAAGGCAGAGCGAAATAATGGTTTTCTTTTTCATTTGTTTTGTCCTTTCTCAATCTGAAATAATCGGGCCTTGTCCTGCCCCGTACCTATAAGACAATTAGCCCTCCCAAAATCTGACGCAAAAACGGAAAATTTTTAATTATTTTTTTCGTCAAAATTCGTCAGAATCCGTAGCTGTCAACTGTCTTATATGTAGAGAACTAAATAGTTCGGTCTCATTATCCGAGAGGGAGGGATGCTTATGATTGTCCATATATGAAAATACCCCTGCATATTGCGAGCGGACGGCTCACATCGCTGAAAGGCGATGCCAATTTACAAGGGTATGGTCTTATTTTACCCAATTATTACTCGAAGTACAACCATCAACTACGAAGGGAGAACATCTATGAAAAAGCTTACACGTATCCTGCTGACCTGTGCGCTTATAGCTGCAATGCTTGTCTCTTATGCAGTTGCTATGGCCGCTGATATCGGTTACACCGGATCAACCACGCTGTCAATGTTGTCAGATCAGCTTTTCAATGGCGTTGCTCGTAAAAAAAGTGCTAATGGCGGAGCAATGAGCGTTAACACCCAACCCGGAGGCAGTAAACCTGGTTGGGTACAAGACAGTAGTGGCAATCCAATAACCAGTGGAAATCCGCTGAAATTCAACTGTGTGCGTACAACTTCAACAACCAGCTATGCATGCAGCGATGAATACGTCAAAGACAACGAGAGAAAATTTGCAAACTTCAAAACAAATATGGGTATAAAGGATGCACAGTACTATTTGTACATCTACAACGCCAGATGGAGCACAACTAATTTTTCCATGACTTGGACGCCCAATTAATTATTAAGGCTTGTAAAAAGAAGGGGGCGTATGCCCCCTTTGCATAGTTAAGGAGTACAAAATGAAAAGAAAAGCTTTGTTGCTAATTACTCTGTGCATACTATTATGTGGATGTGAAATGAAAGCCGATGTAGCAAAGTATAGATATACCCAAGATATGGACAACAACGGCTTATTAAATTCAGTATTCTACTTTATTCCCGCAACCAGTAACGATATTGAAGAAAATTTCACGTGGTTGCCCGATAATAATGCTATGGGTGTTTATTGGGACAACCACATTCAGATAAAGCTTTCAGATGAGGAAAAATCTGAAATTAAAGCCTCGCTGGACGAGTTTGTGTCAACATATTATAAACTGTCAAGCGTATTTTCGGATTATAATCACGCTATTGAACTACCTGTCTTGAGTGAAGAGCTGCGTTGTACCATTTCAGAATCGGAATACTTTCCCTGTTTGTTTGACGAGATTCAAAAGTGTCGCGTTGAATGTGATATTCCATTATTGCTTATTTACGATTATGTAATATCCAATGTGAATAGCGATGTGGAACGTTATATCGTGCCGGTAAAATTACAAGTTGAGTTCTATGATGACGGTACAGATGCTTTCTCAGCAAAGTATAACAGTTATGTCAGAGGCAACGGGAATTTTATCGACTTATGGTGTGCTTTTGAAAGGAGTAGCGAATCGTTCATTTTGGATGCATGGACTGAAGTATTTCAAGATCCATATAGTGTCAAAATCTATTCCTGCAGTGGAATTGAGGAAGTCTATCATGCGTTTTACGCAACGTGGGAAATATGTCGTTATATCGAGGACTTGTACAAGTATTTGCAGCCAACAGAAAATATGGCACTCATCTCGGAAGGAAAGTACATAAACTATACGGAAAAGCTACTACAAACTATTTTTTCGTTTAATAGCAAAACTAATATAAACCGATATCAAAAAGAATTGATAAATCTGCTAAACGATGAGAAAGCTGTTAATTCCTGGGTACAGCAATTAATTGAATATAATGCAACCTTGGTATCAGCAGGGTATCTCGATGCTGTAGCCCAATATAACGGGAGCTATACAGAAGGGAAGAACATATACCATGATTTTTCGATCGATGCACAGATTGCTTGCGCTATTAACTCAATTAGCAGTCAATATATGCAGTTTGGAGAAAATGTAATTGTAGAAGGAACATTTCAGTGCGTCTTTCATGTTTTGCTATTCGAAGATCAAAATGGTAACATACAATGTTACGACTGGTGTATTGATAACTTAAAGCGGCATACAAATCCATCATTTAAATGAGGTGATTTATGTGGATAGAGATATTAAGATTATTAAAACAGAAAGCTATCTTTAAAACAGTTATTGTTACGATAACACTATTTTTAGTTGCATTGTTTATACAAGATTACTATGACCCATCCATTATATCAATCTGGGAGTACGCGCTAATGCTGATTGACAACCGCATACTTATGCTGGTTATATTTACATTTCTACCATTTGTGCTTACTCGTAGTACTATTGAAACAATTCCGTACGATATGCATATTGCAATCAAGTTAAAGGGAATTAACGCATGGTACTATACTCGCATTATATGTTTGGTGCTTTTTTCAGTATTATTTGTATTGCTTGCTGGTGTTTGCATTATATGTGTTGGCGCGTTAAGTGGTTTTAGCCCCATATCTAGTTGGGAAGAGTCATACTTTTTCTACGGACAAGCTGTTCGAGCAGATAGCTTTGATCAGATTGGCAACCCATTCATTTTATTGATTCGCAATGGAACATCTCCCGTGCAGAGCTTTTATATTGCACTATTGCCGCTATCTTTTCGCATTTCCTTTTATAATATTGTGTTGTTCATATGCTCGAACACGCCAAAAGGCACAGTGTTAGGCATACTTGGCGTTGGAGCATTTGCATGGATAGAAGTCTATATATATGCTATTCTTTGTATTCAAAAGCCCTGGGGCATCCTGCCATTTGAGCACTCACTAATTTCATCGATTAACGCTTACCGCTTGCCGTTCGCTTTTTCGGTTATATATTGGTTGGCTTTATTAACATCCATTATTAGCTTTGGAGCATATTCCCGAACTAAGACTATGAATCCTACAAAAAACCCGTTTTAAGGAGAAACAACATGAATAATGCAATTGAAATGGTTAATGTTAGCGTAGAAACTCGAACAAATACCTTGCTGAAAAACATCTCTTTTAATTTGCAAAAAGGAGAAATCTGCGGAATATACGGTCGCAATGGTGCTGGAAAAAGCATGCTTATTAAAACCATTTGTGGGCTAGTCTCACCAACACAAGGAAGTATACAAGTATGGGGAAAAACAGTTGGACTTAATGGAAAGACTGCGACTAATACGGGAATTCTTATCGAAAGCCCTGGTCTTTTACCAGACAATACTGCTTTTGAAAACCTGTTTTATTTATCATGTATAGCTAATAAGCGAGGTAACGCTGATAAAGAAAATATACGCAGTACATTAAGTGACCTAGGAATAAACCCTAATGAAAGAAAGCCTGTTCGTAAGTTTTCATTAGGCATGCGACAAAAAGTCGCGCTTGCAATTGCTTTATTTGAGAAACCAGACCTTCTTTTGCTGGATGAACCAACAAACAACTTGGATTCACAAAGCATATCTTTTCTTCATGCTTACCTAAAGAAAATCCATGAGCAATATGGTACTTCTATCCTTTTAGCAAGTCATCAAGAAGATGATTTTAATAAACTCTGCTCGCGAGTTATTACAATAGAGCAAGGTAAAATTGTAGGAGATGATCAAATATGAAAAATTTATTAATAACCGACCTTATGAGGACTTTTTTTTCGAAGCGCTTTATAGCTTCAATTTTCGTCTTTATCGGCTCATTTCTTATTAATTTATTATTTAATATATATAGAAGTGGGCAAGCTGTTTCGGGTGCATGGAATATCTATTTTTTTTCAACCGGTTTTGGTTTAAATGTATTTCACATTACTGCACCAATAGCAACGGTTTTATCTTGTGGATGGCTTTATCTGGATAGCCGAAAAAGCGGATACATCAAACATGAACTGCTGCATTCTACTTTGTGGAAATATTCTCTATCTAAGTTCTGCGCTTGCTGCATATGCTCATCTACAAGTGCTTTTATAGGACATATAATCATATTGACAATATGTTTTGCAATTGACCCGTCTCCATCACTGCGAATACTAAATGCAACATATTTAGCGTCATTTTCAGATATATATTTAAAAAGCTTACTTGGATATGGAGCACTCCATGTCATGAATGGCATGTTGTTTTCAGTAGTCTATGCTTGCATGACATTAGCCGCGTCTGCGTTGCTAAACAACGTTATATCCCTTATTATCCCCATACTTTGGCATATAATTTTTTTCTTGATTTCCTCTTCGACAAACGTATATTGGTTATCTGCCCTATTGCCCGCCGGCTCACCTGCCTTATTTGATTTTCCACAATGGAAATTTATATATGACTATTGTGTCATATTCGCAGGAAGTCTATTTGCATATTTTATTGCTATTAAGAAAGATAAGTTAGATATGAAAGTTTAATTATAAGGTTTTCGCTGGATTATTCCTCCATAGTTGTATTTTGGCCTATTCGTGATAAAATAAAAAAGTATACTTAATTATAGGAAGGAAAGCTGTAAATGAAAAGCAGGATTCTTATTGTAGAGGATGATTTTGATATATCAGATATCATCGCAATGAACTTACAGTACTCAGGCTATGAGTATGTTGCGATAGACGATGGAACCCAGGCCGCAAATTACCTGTCAGAGGATCATTCTTTCGATTTAGCAATTCTTGATATAATGCTACCCGGCATGGACGGTTTTGCTCTCTTTGAGTATATGCAGAAGTACAAAATTCCTGTTCTATATCTTACTGCAAGAGACGACATTTCTTCCAAAATTCGTGGACTTCGGGATGGTGCAGAAGACTATCTTGTAAAACCTTTCGAAGTATTAGAGCTTCTTGTTCGCATAGAAAAAATACTTTATAGAGCTGGCAAGCTCAATAATGTACTGAAATTCCGTGATATTGTTATTGACCAAAAAACCCGTACGATTACAAAGGGTGGTGATATTGTAATGCTCCAGCCAATAGAATACGACCTTTTGCTAACACTTATTAGGCATAAAAACTGTTCTCTATGTCGTGAGAGACTTTTATCTGAAATATGGGGATATGCATACACTGGAACCACACGTACTGTAGACACTCATATATCAAGCTTACGACGTAAATTAGACCTTTATGATGCCATTATCTCTATACCTAAAATTGGCTATAGACTAACGGAGGAATAAGATATGCAATTATGCGCAAAGCTAACTTTTGCTACTGTTGTTATTGTCGTGCTCTCAATTTTTTTGAGTACATTTGTTATTGTTTTTTTTGCAAAACAGAATACCGAGAATACCATACTTGTTGCAGCAATTAAAGATTATACTTCATTTTATTACAATCTCTCTAAATCTCAAGTTTATTTTGATTTAGAACAAAGCAATACTTCTGGTCACAGTTTTCTCCGTTACCTCATCACGAGCATTCCTAATTCAGATGAATTTGCACTGCAACAAGACGACATAACTATTAGCAATAACACAGGAATAGATGCTGTAGGAATATTCAATTCCAATAAATGCCTATCATTAAAGTCAAGCAATACAGAACTGCCTATACACTATATGTTTTGTAACATAAAGGAGAACAGATATTTTTTAGCGACTGCAAAAATTGAGATTGCTTATGAAACATATTCTCTATCATTGGTGCGGGATATCACGGAATCAACAGACAACATCGACACGCTTGTTACTCAATGCTTGTCTGTTGGTATTGCCGTTGTTTTGGTTGCCGCATCATGTATTCTATTATTTGTTAAGCATGCATTAAAGCCTATGAAAGAGTTAGAAATGGGAGCAGCTAAAATTGCTAACGGTAATTATGATGACCGTATTATAATAAAAGGTAATGATGAAATCGCCATAGTTGCAAGACAATTTAATAATATGGCCGCAGCCATATCCGATAAAATTGACACGCTAAATAGCACATCGGAGCGTCAGCAATCTTTTATTAATAGTTTGTCTCATGAGTTGAAAACTCCGATTGCTTCTATTATGGCTCGCGCAGAAACACTACTTAATCGTGAGATTAGTGATAATGATCGAATACGCTCGTTGGAGCGCATTTATCACCAATGTGCCTGGCTTGAACGACTTTCTGGCAGACTAATATCCTTAATGGTGCTGCAAAGCAACTTTTCTAGGAAACCTGAGAGCGTCTCAAGGCTATTTGAATTTGTTAGAGAATCCGCATATGATTTTCTACAATCTGACGGTATCAAACTCCAGGTAAGTTGCTGTATAGACACTTTACAGATGGACTTTGACCTTATGGCCTCAGCACTATTTAATCTTATTGATAATGCCCGCAAAGCAAGCAATCCAGGCTCTATAATAGAACTTTTTGCTTATGATAATATAATCGGAGTAAAGGATTATGGTAAAGGCATACCATCAGACAAGATTACACACATTACTGAACCATTCTATATAGTTGATCGCTCTCGAAGCAAAAAGTATGGCGGTACTGGTCTGGGTCTTGCTATCGTAAAACGTATCATAGACATACATGGAGCACAATTAGAAATCATTAGCAACCTCGGTCAAGGAACAACTGTACTGCTAATATTTACGCAGGAGAATGTTGACAAATAAATTACATTTTAATGACATCTTTTTTATCTCAATATGAGAAAATCACTATACTAAATAAAAAAGGAAGTGGTATTAATGAAGGTAAGGACGTTTCATATCATATTATTCTGTCTGCTTTTTCTTTTTTCTGCCTGTAAGCCTACGCCTGAACAGGATATTATTGTAAAAAAAGACGCTGAACGGATGATCGAGCAAGCACAGGCATCCGATACGGATGGCAGCAGTCTGATATCCGCTCTCGGCATTCCAGATAAATATAATGTAAATGAAACGTATTTTGACGGCAAGATGCTGCTGAGCGGCGAAGCGCCCGTTTATTTACCGTCCGTTGAAACGGTTCCCATAGTGGAAGTTGCGCCGTCCGACTTTTCGCAGGAGTTTATCGATAAGGCATATAAGTCTCTTGTTGGCGATACGGAAATGTATCAGGTACAGCAGGGCGTGGTTTTGAAGGCCAATCTCGAGGCGCAAATTATGAACCTGCAAAAGCGCATTGCCGACCCTAATACCAACGCCGAGCAGAAAAGCTATGATGAAGAAACTCTGTCTAAGCTTAAAGAACTATACAACAGCAAATACGCGGTCGATACGTTTGAATGGATAAAAGGCAGCACACAGCTTACTGAGCTGTATAAGTATGACCAATATACAATGGACAAAACCGAAAGCTATTACGGCGTGACTCTGTCCGAAAGCCCTGATGACACAGTGGATAATGTCATTCGGTTTAGCGTAAATAATAGCCCCGTAGGCGAGGACGTTTCAAAAGATGCTGTTCTGCTATATGAAAACGGCTCAATAGAACCGAGCGATACTTCCGTAACATATCAATGGGGCACGGTATCGGCAGATAACTATCCCCCCGAACTGGTGGATTTATCGGGCTTTACACCTGAACAGGCATATAAGCAGGGCGAAAAGTTGATTGAAGATTTGGGATTAAGCGAAGTGTTCAGCCTTGGAAATATGTATTTGAACATAGTTTTCTCTAATCCCATGGAAGCCGCGCAGGTAAGCGCATTGGCAAACAAGAATCAGCTGACAAAGCAGGAAGCCCTGAACTTTGATGAAATCTACAAGGAATCCCTGCAATCCTGCGCGCTCAATGCTCAATGTGATGTTCGCATATATTACACGCTGAATTATTGCAGAAATATCAGCGGAGTACTGGTCACGCACGATGTGCCGTCCACGTTTGTAACAGATGAAGCGTGGGGGCCTCAATGGGTACATGAGGATATTGTTTTGTCTGTCATGCCGGAAGGCATCGGGAGCTTTTCATGGAATTCACCATACAAAGTAACAAATGTAATGGCAAAGGACAGTAGCATGCTGCCGTTCTCTGACATAAGTTCGATATTCAAGAAAATGATTCTGTATGAGAATGAGCAACTGTTTGATTCCGCCGATATCAATTCCGGCCTCAGTCAGCTTGAATTTGTGGTCACAAAGGTAACGCTGTCATTGCAGCGAATCATTGAAAAGAACAACATTGACAATGGTTTGCTCGTGCCGGTATGGAATTTTTACGGGGTTCAGATCGGTCGCAGCAAGGACGGCCTTGAAGTGGCGCTAAAAAAAGATACGCCGTTTGTGTCAGTTAATGCGGTGGACGGCAGCATAATCGATTTGGCAAGGGGCTACTGATAAAAATTCCAACATAAAAAGCAACGCATGGCGCGCGAATCCCCGCCATGCCTGCTTCCCTATTACCCAAAACCGTGGAAAGGAGAGAGCGAACCCATGAAACGAGCCATTTGCGCCGGCCTGCGGCAGGCCATATTCAGCCGTGGGTTCATCATCAGCGCAGCAGGCACCGCCCTCATACTCCTTCTTTCCTCGGTTCAGGGGATACTGGCGGGGTTCCGCGCGGAGGAGCTGCTTTCCCCCGGCTTCCACAGCGACCTTATCATGGGCGCGCTGTCGTCGGAGGCCATGGCGCTCGCTTTGCCCATACTCGCCGCGCTGCCCTATACCGCGTCCTTCATTGACGATGTTAAGAGCGGCTTCATAAAGGAATACCTGCCCCGCACCACCGTGCCGCGGTATATCGCGGGGAAGGCCGTGGGCTGCGCCGTTTCCGGCGGGCTGACGCTGGCATTGGGGATATTCATAGCCTATGGCTTCGCCGCGCTCATGTTCCTGCCCATGGAAGCCTACCCTAAGGCCGGTGAAACCGTACCGAATTACTTTGGCAACCTAATGGAGACTGCGCTCATGTTCTTTGCATCGGGGGCCTTCTGGTCGCTGACGGGCATGACCTTCGCCGCGCTTACCGACAGCAAATACATGGCATACGCCTCGCCCTTCGTGCTGTTCTATCTGCTCATAATCCTGTATGAGCGGTACTTCGATAAGCTCTTCGTGCTGTACCCGCGGGAGTGGCTCAGCCCGTCCCCAAGGTGGATGTTCGGCAAAGTTGGCGTGGCGGTGCTGCTCATAGAGTTCAGCCTGCTTATGGCGCTGGCCTTTGCATACGCCGCGAAAAGGAGGCTGGAGCACATATGAGACTTAAGCAGATTCTTGCCGTCACACGGTACAACTTCCGCCGGTGGCACAAAAACCCAAGAATAGCAATCACCTTCTGCCTTGCCTTCGTGCTGTGCTTTCTGCTATCGGATAAGGCCGTGAAGTTCGCCAAGGAGTATGAAACCACAATGCAACTCGTGGAGGCCTTCGTTTGGACGTTTGGGGACAGCAACTCAATACTTCTTTCCTCGCTGCTATTGCTTCTGCTCTTTGCGGACATGCCCTTTATATCAAGCGCCACGCCCTTTTACCTCATGCGCATAGACCGCAAGACCTGGCTCATGGGGCAGGCGGCGTATATCGCCTTGGCCACGCTTATCTACCTTGCGTTCATACTCGCTTCCACCTCGCTCGTCTGTATGCGGCAAAGCTTTGTTGGGAACATGTGGAGCGAGACCGCAGCCATTCTGGGCTACTCCGGCGCGGGGCAAAAGGTAGCCCTGCCCGCGCTGGTGAAAACGCTGGAGATGAGCCGACCGTATGAATGCATGGCGACCATATTCCTGCTGATGCTGCTTTACACCCTGCTCATGGTGTTCATAATGCTGCTGTTCAATTTAAGGCGCGGGCAGCTTGCGGGGATAGCCGCCGTGTTCGCGTTCAGCCTGTTCGGCTTTCTTCTCAATCCGCAGACCATCAAGGCCATATTCAAGCTTCCGGATGAGCTCATGTACAAGGCGAACGTGGCGGTGGGGTGGCTTTCGCCGCTGAATCAGGCCACATATCACATGCACAACTTCGGCTACGATCTTTTGCCAAGGCTGTGGCAGACGTATCTTATATTCGCAATGCTCATCGCCCTGTGCTTTTTCCTTTCCCTTCGGGCGGTGCGGAATTACAACTTTAACTTTGGCGGTACTGAAGCATGAACATTATTTCGGTCAAAAACCTATCCAAGGACTTCGGACAGGAGCGGGTGCTGCACAGCGTCACCCGCGATTTTGAAAAGGGAAAGATACACGGCATCGTGGGCAACAATGGCTCCGGCAAAACCGTGCTTATGAAGTGTATATGCGGCTTTCTCATCCCCACCGAGGGCGAAATCATAGTCAACGGCAAGCGGGTGGGCAAAGACGTGGACTTCCCGCCCGGCCTCGGCCTGATAATCGAAACGCCGGGGTTTTTACCCAATATGACCGGCGTGAAGAACCTTGAGATATTGGCTTCGCTGAATAAAAAGATAGGGCTTGAACAGATAGCCGCCGCAATACGCCGCGTGGGGCTCGACCCCCTCATGAAAAAGCCTGTCGGCAAGTATTCCCTCGGTATGCGGCAGAGGTTGGGCATTGCCCAGGCCATAATGGAAAACCCGAGTTTGCTTATACTGGACGAGCCGCTCAACGGCCTTGATAAGCACGGCGTTATGGAGATGCGGCAGCTTATAAAGGGGCTCAAGGAGCAGGGCAAGACAATACTGCTTGCCAGCCATAATCAGGGGGATATAGACGAGCTTTGCGACACCGTGTGCGAGATGGACGCGGGAGTTATGACCATGATACGGGAGGAAAGTATATGAACCGATTATTCGCGGCGCTGATGGCTATATTGCTGCTTGCGCTGCCCATCGCCGCTTTTGCTGAGGGAACGGAGACGCCGCCCGCGGAGACACAAGCGCCTGTAACTACGCCTGAACCCACGCCGGAGCCTACTCCGGTGGCTGACAAGCTGATAATAGACAGTTGGAATCTTTACGACGGCATGGATAGAACATACCAGCAGGGCTATGTGCCCCGCATAGTGAACGGCTGCTGCTACATTATATTCCCGCTTATCGGCGAAACCTATGACGGCAAGGTGACTGTAACCGCCGACCTCGGCGCGACGGCGGACAGCCCCTTCGTTTTCGGCAACTATTCCCAGACCGCTGCCGGCTGGGGGCGGTATGTGTTCATGCTTGAAATACCGCTTGTGAAGGGGCGGATAAACGGCTCCTACCCCGTCACGCTGAGGGCGGACTACCTCGACGTGCTGGGTCAGCAGAAGCAGCAAAGCTTCACGCTGTATGTCACCGTAACCGACGGCAAAAATCCACCCGACCCGAACGACGTGCCGAAGCAGGAGGTTGAAAAGCCGGAGCTGTTCATATCCGCCTGCGAGATAAATCCAAACACCGTCACAGGCGGCGACGAGTTTACGGCTACTGTCACGATAGACAACATTGGCGCGATACGCGCCCGCTCCGTGCGGCTGTCCTACGGGAGCGAGGCGGCAGGCATAATACCGGCGGACACGAACAGCGCGATGCACTTGGAGAACATTGCAAGCGGCGAAAGCGCGACAGTTTCATTCGCCATCCGCACCACGGGAGACGTGCTTGCGGGCGAGCAGCCCTTTTACGTTACGCTGGACTACATTGACCTTTACGGCGGGGTGTACACCAACACGCGGACGTTCCTCGTCCACGTTACCCAGCCCGCGAAGATGAGCTGCGACCCCGTTTCCCTGCCGAAGGAGGTCACCGCGGGCGAAACGATATCCCTGCCCGCCAACGTGTTCAACATAGGCAAAAGCCCGCTCAGGAACGTCACCGTGAATCTGACCGGCGCGGGGCTTTTCCCCACCTCCAGCGTGTTCTTGGGGGACATTCAGCCGGGGCAGGCGGGCTACGGGGAGATGAAGGTATTCGTGGGTATGCTCTCCATGACGGAGGGCTACACCGAAAGCTACGGCAAGACCACAGGCGTATACACCATATCCTACAAGGACGACGCGGGCGAAGTTCACACCGCCGAGCAGCAGCTTTCCACCGAGATAAAGCAGCCGGTGATCGCCGGAGAAAAGACCGACGCCGAAAAGCAGGCCGAGGAGGAGCAGAAGCGCGCCATGAGCCAATGGTGGATAAGCGCGCTTGCGGCCTTCGCGGCTATCGCGATAATCGTCGCGGTGATTGTGGTGAGTAAGTTTGCGAGGATGATGAGGATGAGGTAGAAATATATACAGAAATACGGTAAGCTTATGAAAAACGAACCGAAAAGGCACAATATGAAATCCGGCCCCGTAATTCCGGCGGCAATCTTGCTATTTTCATTGGCCTTGGCTTATACGCCGCGAACGCTGATTGAATTTTACTATAACGGCGCATTTGTCCATATGCTGCGGATAGTCAAAACATTTGTTTTCGTTGCCGTGCCGCTGGTTTTGGCGGCGTATCTGCTCTATAAATCAAGCATTGGTGAGCGTGCAAAGCGGATATGTCTCAATATAATATGGTACTTCAGTTTTGCCCTGTACATTACCGTGCTATTTTTCATTTTGTTTGGCGGAGGGCGGCGTGATTACGATTATTCCGGCCTGAAACCAAACCTTTTACCGTTTATATCTATCGTAAAGGCAATAAAAGCCGCTATCGCGGCGCACGAACTGTCCGGTTTAATCGGAATACTGCTTAATATCCTGCTGTTCGTCCCATTCGGCTTTTTATTGCCGTGGAAAATAAAAAACGAAAAGATCGCCTTGCTGTGCATGTTTTTATTCGTGTGCGTTTCAGAAGCCGCACAGCAGCTATTCGTAGTCGGAGTTTTCGATATAGATGATATATTTTTGAATCTCATTGGGGCGGTGGCCGGCATATTGATATATCGCATTATTGCACGCGTTGTTATTGGCATACAGCTGAAAGAAGCGCGCCGAAGCGGGCAAAAGCGCGGTTAAAGAGCAAATCATCCCCTTTTCTTATCCAAACTAAAAAAGCATCATGCCTAATGGCATAATGCTTTTTTGGCGGAGAAGGAGGGATTTGTCCGGCGGCACTGGGCCAGTGCCGCCGCCAGCCCGGGGAACTAAAAAACCATTCACCAGATGGTTTTTTGCCTCGCTTTGCTCGGCCGTTCCCTTCAACCCCCTCCTTCTCTTATCCAAACTAAAATAGCGCCGCACCTGACGGTGCAGCGCTATTTTGGCGGAGAAGGAGGGATTTGAACCCTCGCGCCAGTCACCCCAGCCTACTCCCTTAGCAGGGGAGCCCCTTACAGCCACTTGGGTACTTCTCCACGCGATGCTGTGTTGTTACCGGACGGGCAGTGATGTTTATCCTTCGGTATCCGCCAAGTAAGGCAAACTGCTCTGTCTTATTTGGCGGAGAGAGAGGGATTCGAACCCCCGGTGCCTTGCGACATCACTGGTTTTCAAGACCAGCTCCATAAACCACTCGGACATCTCTCCTCGTCCAGCTTTTGTATTATAGCAAAGCCCTCGCGCGTTGTCAACAGGTTATTGCCGCATTTCCCGCGCGGCCGCAATAGTTTATTTGTCTATGAATACAAAAGCCTGCGGATAGCCGCCGCTTATTACGCCGTAAGCCTTTTCGCCGGTATATTCGCCCTCAAGCGGGGTTATCTTGCGTGTGGACAGCGAATAGACATACGTCAGCTCGCCAAAGTCAAGCTCCCCCGAATACGCATACCGCGCGTTGATGAACGATATTGAAAGGCCGGGGTTCACCGCGTCCTCCATGTTTCCGGGCGTCCTTGCCCATTCGCGCACGTCCTCGTACACCTTGGCAAACTGGCTCACCGTCAGCGGCAGCTCCTCCGCCTCCACGCCCTGCATCTGCTCCTTTTCAGTTCGCTTGGCCTCACCGCCGTCGGCAAGCTTGTATTCATATGTTTTCATCGCGCCGTTATCGCAGGCGGCGTATTCAACCATGCTCAATTCCCCCGCGGAGTTTATCCACGATTTGAACACCGCTATCGGCATATCCTCCGTCCCCGCGGCGATCCATTCGCGCCCCGCCCCGCAGCCGCACAGGAGCAGCATGCATAAACATATTATTATCGTCGTTGTGATGCGTTTCATGGTGTACCTCCTTGGAGTGTGGGTGTTTTGGAAGATATAGTTTCTTTGGCATTGGTTTAACATTTTGGTTGATATTTATCAAGCTGTTTTTAGAACACTTTTTTCATATTTGTATTGTTTTGTATTGTATGTTTATAGTATAATATGTATATTAAGCAAAAAGGAGTACATGACATGAAGATTTTAATTGTTGGCGGCGTGGCAGGCGGCGCAACAGCCGCAGCGAGATTGCGCAGATTAAGCGAAGATAATGAAATAATTATGTTTGAACGCGGCGATCATATTTCTTTTGCAAATTGCGGTTTACCTTATTATGTTGGCGGCGTTATAGGAAATGAATCCGACCTGCTGCTGCAAACTCCCGAAAGCTTCAGTGCAAGATTTAATGTTCAGGTAAGAACGCACCATGATGTTATATTTGTTTTGCCGGACAAAAAGCAAATACTTGTTCGTGATATAGACAATCACGCCGAGTATTTGGAAAGCTATGATGTGCTGCTGCTCTCACCCGGGGCAAAACCAATCAACCCGTTCGGTGAAAATGCGCTGACGCTGCGCACTGTGCACGATGCACTCAGGTTGCGCGAATTATGTGAAGGCAGCACCGGTCGCAGGCGTGCGCTGGTAATAGGCGGCGGTTTTATAGGCTTGGAAGCAACCGAGAATATTGCTGCATGCGGGTTAAGCGTTACCCTCGTTGAAAAATCCGATCACGTTATGCCAAACATGGACCGCGAGATGACATTCCTTATAGAGAAAAAGCTGCATGACATGGGCATAGATTTGCGCTTAAAATGCGGGGTAAAACATTTGTGTAAGGGCAAAGCAATGCTGGATAACGATGAGTATATTGACTACGATATTGCCGTTTGCGCCGTAGGTACCCATCCCGATACAGATTTTCTGAAAGACTCCGGCATAGCGGTAACAGAAAAGGGCGCTATTTTGGTAGATGAACAGTTACATACCAGCCAACCGCACATATATGCTGTTGGCGATGCCGTTGCCATCCCGCACATCGTTACGGGTAAAACGATGAATATACCTTTGGCCGGGCCGGCTAATCGTCAGGGCCGTCTGGCCGCAGATGCAATAATGGGCCGCGATGTCGTATATCCGGGCGCCCAAGGGGTGGCCATACTGAAGCTTGATGACATGACAATTGCCTCTGCGGGCGCAAGCGAAAATCTGCTCATCTCCGCAGGAATACCGTATACAAAAAGCTACACCCACTCTATGCCGCATGCCGGTTATTACCCCGGCGGGCGTATGATGAGCATTAAACTGCTGTTCACGCCCGACGGTAAAACGGCCCTCGGTGCGCAAATAGTAGGCTACGAAGGCGTTGATAAGGCCATAGACTTATTTGCCGTTGCAATAAGCCATAGAATGAGCGTGTTCGAACTTGCCGAAATGGAGTTAAGCTATGCGCCCCCGTTTTCCTCCGCAAAAGCCCCCGTTAATATTGCCGGATATGTTGCATCAAACATTGCAGATGGAATGCATGAAGTGTTCTATGTAAGCGATATTCCCAATCTTGATCCCGCAAAGGATCTGCTTGTTGATATAAGGACGAGAAAAGAATATAATAATGGCACTATTCCGGGAGCCATGCTGCTGCCGCTGGACGAAATACGCGCTCGGCACAACGAGTTGCCCCGGGATAAAAATCTTTACATTTTCTGCCGCATCGGCCAGCGCGGGTACTACGGATACAGGCAGCTTAAGCAGCTGGGCTTTGAAAACGTAAAAAATCTCAGCGGCGGATTCATGAGTTATATGGAGGCTTATAATAAATGAACTCCTTAAAAGAACTTCTTGAAGGCGGGTTCGGTAAGGCTGAATGCTATACCGATAATGAGCGCAAGCTTTATGGCGACGTCAACATGAATTGCTGTGAACGCATTCTATATGGCGCAAATCAGGCTTATAATCTTGGACTAAAGAAAGAGGACATGCGGATTGCATCCGCGTTTGGCGGCGGCATGGGCGTTGGCACGGTTTGCGGCGCAATATCCGGCAGCCTTATGGTTTTGGGTCTGCTGTACTCCGGCAAGCTTGAAAAAGAAACCGCGCTAAAAGCCGATATTACAATCCCGTTTCTAAAAAAGGTAAAGAAAAAGCAAGGCAGCCTGAATTGTCGTTACAATAAAGCGCATTATGCCATCAGGGAACCCGTTTTCGATTGCAGCGCCGTAATTCTCTCCTTGGCGGAATGCTTAGACGAAACGGTTGCTTCCATAAAC
>OKTX01000658.1_pt1 | contig 17727 bp, 19 predicted proteins | sample 1606261 | NCBI WGS metagenome assembly OKTX01 (sample SAMEA3879543, study PRJEB24766) | human gut metagenome | biome: human-associated habitat; feature: feces | place: USA | collected 1985/1987 | reverse complement strand
CTGCCCATCCGATACTGGAAGGGCGGCGAGATGATCGGCGCGCTGGATATCCATCAAACCCTGCTGTCTTATTACGAAAGGATCTATAACTTATGAGCAGAGAATTTTCCAAAGCGGCGCGGAATTACCCGCCCTCCGGCATCCGTAAGATGTTCGATCTGGCGGCTCAGTATCCCAACGCCATCAAGCTGACGGTAGGTGAGCCCAACTTTGATACTCCCGACTATATCAAGGAGGCCGCCAAGAAGGCCATGGACGCCGGCGAGACACACTATACGCCAAACGCAGGTATGCCTGTGCTGCGGCAGGCGGTGGCGGAGAAGTATCAGAAGAGCCACTGGGACGGCTACACCGCCGACCATGTGATGGTCACTGTGGGCGCTATGGAAGGCCTGATGCTGACCATGATGCTACTGCTGGATCCCGGCGATGAGATCCTGGTGCCCGACCCCTGCTTCCCCAACTACTACGGTCAGGCATCCCTGACCGGCGCGTGCGCCAAGCCGGTGCCCACCTATGAGGACAACGACTACCGCATGATGGCGGCGGATATCGAGAAGTGCATCACGCCCCACACCAAGGCGCTGCTGCTGAACTCCCCCTGCAACCCCACCGGCGCGGTGCTGACCAAGGCGGACATCCTGGCCATCGCCGAAGTGGTGAAGAAGCACGACCTGTGGGTGCTGTCCGACGAGCCCTATGACAGCATCGTCTACGATGGCGCGGAGCCCTTCAGCATCGCTCAGGTGCCGGAGGTCCGTGACCGTGTGTTCGTGCTGAATAGCTTCTCCAAGTCCTATGCCATGACCGGCTGGCGTGTGGGCTATGTCATCGCTCCCGACCCCGCCTGCGTCAAGAAGATGGCACAGATGAACGAGGCCATCGCCTCCTGCGTGTCCAGCTTCTCCCAGGTGGCCGCCGCCGAGGCGCTGAAGAGCGACGCGTGCGTCAAGCAGATGGTGGCGGACTACACCCGCCGCCGGGATATCCTCATCGACGGCATCAACGCCATTCCCGGCTTCAGCTGCAAGAAGTCCGCTGGCAGCTTCTATGCCTTCGCCAACATCAAGGCCTTCGGCAAGTCCGCCCAGGAGTTCGCCGAGGAGCTGCTGGTCAACGCCGGTGTGGTCACCGTGCCCGGCTCCGCCTTCGGCGCCTGCGGCGAGGGATATCTGCGTCTTGTGTTCGCCAACTCCGACGAGAACCTGAAGGAAGCCGTCCGCCGCATTGACGCCTATGTTCGCAAGACGTATCCCGATATGAAGTAACAAGACCACTGTTCCATGAAAAACGGCCACAGGACAGAACCATTGACACAGTCGCCGCTTTTCTTTATGTATCAAAACGATTTACTTAGGAGGAATTATTATGGAAAGAAACGTTACTATGCCGACATTGGAAAGCGTTAAGAACTTCAAGGCTGCCATGGCATCGGAGCAGGGTGCTTTCGGCCCCTTTATGATTACCTCCGACCCCGCCTTTGTGGAGGCTGCCGGTTACGCCGGATATGATTTTGTGTTGCTGGATATGGAACATGGCCCCGGCACCTTTGAGAACCTGCAAAACCTGATTCGCGCCGCCAACGTGGCGGGCGTCTGCCCCGTGGTGCGCGTTCCCCGGGGAACGGACATCTGGATCGACCAAGCTCTGGACGTGGGTGCCGGTGCAGTTATGATCCCCCAGATCGACACCGCAGAGCAGGCGAGGATCGCCGTCTCCGCGGCAAAGTTCTCTCCCCGCGGCACCCGTGGCACCTGCCGCTTTGTCCGTTCCGCCGCCTATGGCGGCGTTCCCGGCGCGGACTACTTCGCAAAGGCGCAGGACACCGTGGTGATCCTTCAGGCCGAGGGTCAAAAGGCCATCGACAATCTGGATGACATTCTCAGTGTCGAAGGCGTGGACATCGTGTTCGTAGGGCCTTACGATCTGTCCGCCTCTCTGGGCATCATCGGGCAGATCACCCACCCCAGAGTCATGGAGTTGATCGGCGAGATCTGCCGCAAGGCGGCGGCAAAGGGCGTGCAGGTGGGCTGCTTCGCCGACTCTGCGGAGACCGGCAGAAGGCTGCTGGAAATGGGCGTCCGCTTTGTGGGATATTCCTGCGATACCGCGATCTTTATGAACATGGCGAAGGCAGACATCGCAGCCTTCCACGGTGAAAAGTGAAAGTTGGGAAAAAATATGAGCAAAAAGAATTATGTGGTCATGGACGGCAATACCGCCGCCGCCCATTCTGCCTATGCCTTTACCGAGGTGGCGGCGATCTATCCCATCACGCCGTCCTCCCCCATGGCGGAGAAGGTGGATGAGTGGTCCGCCAAGGGGAAAAAGAACCTGTTCGGCACGCCGGTGGACGTGATCCAGATGCAGTCCGAGGCCGGCGCTGCCGGCACCTGCCACGGCTCCCTGCAGGCGGGTGCCCTGACCACCACCTTTACCTCCTCACAGGGCTTGATGCTGATGATCCCGGCTATGTACGCCATGGGCGGACAGTTCCTCCCCAGCGTGATGCACATCGCATCCCGTGTTGTCACCAGCAACCATCACTCCATTTTCGGCGACCATACGGACTTTATGACCTGCCGCACCACCGGCTACGCCATGCTGATGTCCGCCTCCCCCCAGGAGGCCATGGATCTGGCGGCGGTGGCGCACCTGTCCGCCATCAAAGCGAAGTACGCCTTCATGCACTGCTTTGACGGCTTCCGCACCTCCCACGAGATGCAGCGCATCGAGGCGCTGGACTATGAGGAGCTGCGGGGTCTGATCGACTACGAGGCGCTGAAGGCCTTCCGCCGGGATGCTCTGAATCCGGAGCATCCCACCAACCGCGGCAACAACGTCAACCCCGACGTGTACTTCCAGTGCAAGGAAGGCGCTAACGTCAAGAGTGCCATCGTGCCCGGTACCGTGCAGCACTACATGGACGAGATCAATAAAATCACCGGCCGGGACTACAAGCTGTTCAATTACTACGGCGCGCCCGACGCCGAGGAGGTCGTGGTGGCCATGTGCTCCGTCACCGAGGCACTGCGGGAGACAGTGGACTACCTCAACGCCTGCGGACGCAAGGTGGGCATGGTGCAGATCCATCTGTACCGCCCCTTCTCCGTGCCCGATTTCTCCGCCGCCATCCCCGCCAGCTGCAAGCGCATCGCCGTGCTGGATCGCAGCAAGGAGACCGGCTCCGTGGGTGAACCTGTGTATCTGGACGTGGTCACGGCGCTGAATCAGACCGGACGCGGCGACATCCGCGTGGTGGGCGGCCGCTACGGTCTGTCCAGCAAGGACACCACTCCCGGCCAGCTGATCGCCGTATATGACAACCTGCGGCAGGAGACACCAAAAAACAACTTTACCATCGGCATCAACGACGATGTGACCCACACCTCTCTGACCTATGAGAACGTGGAGTTCCCCCATCCCGGCGAGATCTCCTGCAAGATCTGGGGTCTGGGCGGCGACGGCACCGTGGGCGCCAACAAGAACGCCATTTCCACCATCGGCCTGGTGGCTGACAAGTATGCCCAGGCGTATTTCTCCTACGACTCCATGAAATCCGGCGGCCTGACCCAGAGCCATCTGCGCTTCGGCGACATGCCCATCCGCAGCACCTATCTGGTGTCCTCCGCCGACTTTGTGGCCTGCCACGCGCCGACATATGTCAAGAAGTACGACCTGACCGAGGATCTGAAGGACGGCGGCACGTTCCTGCTGAACTGCCCGTGGACGACGGAGGAACTGGAGGAGCACCTCCCCGCCAAGATGAAACGGGATCTGGCGCGGAAGCACGCGCAGTTCTATATCATTGACGCGGCGAAGCTGGCGGCGGAGATCGGCCTGGGCAAGCACACCAACAATATCCTGCAGGGCGCGTTCTTCGCCCTGACCAAGGTCATCCCCATGGATGTGGCTGTGGCGGATATGAAGAAGAACAACTACGCCACCTATTTCAAGAAGGCCGGGCAGAAGATCGTGGACCTGAACGACAAGGCCGTGGATGTGGGCGTAAACGCCGCCGTGAAGGTGGACATTCCCGCGGCGTGGGCGGACGCGCAGGACGCACCTGCCGCCGAGATCAGCGCCACGCCCTTTGTCCGCGACATCGTACTGCCCATGGATCGGCAGCAGGGCGACAAGCTGCCCGTGTCCGTGTTCCAGAAGCACGGCGTGCTGGACGGCACGTGGGAGAACGGCACCTCCGCCTATTCCAAGCGCGGTGTGGCCACCGCTGTACCCAAGTGGGATGCCGCGGCCTGCATCCAGTGCAACCGCTGCGCCATGAGCTGTCCCCACGCGGCCATCCGCCCGGTGCTGCTGACCGAGGAGGAAAAGGCACAGGTGCCCGCCGGATTTGTCACCGCGCCCGCCAAGGGTCTGGGCAAGGACGCTCCGGCGTATGCCTTCCGGATGCAGATATCGCCCTACGATTGCCTGGGCTGCGGCGTGTGCCTGACAGCCTGCCCCGCCAAGGGCGCGCTGACCATGGCTCCCTTCGAGGAGATGAAGGCCGAGCAGCCGCTGTTCGATCAGGTGGCTATGGACGAGAAGTACCTGAAGAAGGATGTCATCAGCGACAAGAGCGTGAAGAGCGCCCAGTTCGCCAAGCCCTACTTCCAGTTCTCCGCCGCCTGCGCTGGCTGCGCGGAGACGACATATATCAAGCTTTTGAGCCAGCTGTTCGGCGACCACATGTATGTGGGCAACGCCGCGGGCTGCTCCTCCGCCATCAGCGGCGGCGCGCCTATCCTGCCCTATTGCAAGGACTGCCGGGGTCACGGCCCCGCGTGGGAGCACTCCCTGTTTGAGGACAACGCCGAGTTTGCCTACGGCTTCTTCCACGCGCAGGACGCCATCCGTAAGGAGCTGCTGCTCCGTCTGGACGCCATCAAGTCCGCGGGTATTGCCTCGGAAGCGGCGGAGGCCTACCAGAACGGGTGGAATAAGCACGAGAGCTCCCGTGCCGTCACAGACGCGCTGCTGGCCGCGCTGGAAAAGGCCCAGCAGACGGAGGACGTGAAATACATCCTTGAGAACAGAGCCTATCTGTCCAAGAAGTCCATCTGGGCTGTGGGCGGCGACGGCTGGGCGTATGACATCGGCTTCGGCGGCATCGACCATGTGATGGCGCAGAACCGTGACGTGAACCTGCTGGTGCTGGACACCGAGGTGTACTCCAACACCGGCGGACAGGCATCCAAGGCCACGCCCACCAGTGCCACCGCCAAATTTGCCGCCGGCGGCAAGCAGGTGGCAAAGAAGGATCTGGGCGGCATCCTGATGCAGTACGGCTATGTGTATGTGGCGCAGGTGGCCATGGGCGCCGATCAGGCCCAAACACTGAAAGCCCTGCGGGAGGCCGAGTCCTATGACGGCCCCTCCATCGTCATCTGCTACTGCCCCTGCCTGGAGCAGCACATCAAGGCTGGCATGAGCAATTCGCAGCTGGAAATGAAGAAGGCCGTGGAGTGCGGCTACTGGCACCTGTACCGCTATGATCCCCGCCGGATCGCGGAGGGCAAGAACCCCTTCCAGCTGGATTCCCCGGAGCCTGACACGGACAAGCTCATGGACTTCCTCATGGGCGAGAACCGCTTCGCCTCCCTGAAGAACAACTTCCCGGAGAAGGCCGACGCCCTCTACGCCAAGGAGATCGCCGACGTAAAGGCGCGCTACGCCAAGTACAAGAAGATGGCGCAGGACTGAGCGCCGCCTGGCGCTGATATCTCATGCGCTGCGGGGGAACCGCCTGACCGCAGGCGGCTCCCCCTTTTCAACGATTCCCTTCCCTGCACAGAAAGGAGACATGTACGATGTACCAAACGATACGCTGCGAAAAGCAAGATGGCATCGCCATCGTGACCATTGACCGGCCTGAGGCGCTGAATGCCCTGAACAGCACCGTCATCGCGGAGCTGGAGCAGGTGGTGACGGCACTGGAGAGCGACCGCGACGTCCGCTGCATGATCCTCACCGGCGAGGGCCGCTCCTTCGTGGCCGGCGCCGACATCGGCGCCCAGTATCCGCTGGATCTGGACGGCGGCCGCCGCTGGGGTCAGCGGGGCAGCGCCCTTATGCGCCGCATCGAAAAGCTGGAGTTCCCCACCATCGCCGCGGTCAACGGCTTCGCTCTGGGCGGCGGCTGTGAGCTGGCCCTCAGCTGCGACATCATTCTGGCCTCCGAGAAGGCCAAGTTCGGCCAGCCTGAGGTAGGTCTGGGCATTACCCCCGGCTTCTCCGGCACCCAGCGCCTGCCCCGCCGTGTAGGTGTGGCCAAGGCCAAGGAGCTGATCTTCTCCGGCAAGATGATCAAGGCCGACGAGGCCAAGGAGATCGGCCTTGTCAACGCCGTCTACGCCCCCGAAGCCCTGATGGACAGTGCGCTGGAGATGGCCAAGTCCTTCACCAAGAACGCCCCCATCGCTGTGAAGTACGCCAAGGCCTGCATCGACCGGGGTATGCAGATGGACATTGACGACGGCATCGCCGTAGAGAACGAGCTGTTCGCCATGTGCTTCGCCACCGCCGACCAGAAGGAGGGCATGGGCGCGTTCCTGGAGAAGCGTCCCGCCAACTTTCAGAACGGGTAAATTGCGTTATGAAGCTGAATCAAGATGAGATCAAAACGATCCTGCCGCACCGTGAGCCGATGCTTCTGGTGACATCGGTAGAAGATTTGATCCCCGGAGAGGATATCCGCGCCGCCTTTTTCGCGGATCCTAAAATGGACATCTTTCTCGGACACTTCCCGGAAGAGCCGATACTGCCGGGCGTATACTCTATAGAATGTATGGCGCAGGCGGTGGATATCCTGCTGATGTCAACACTGCGCTACGCTGGAAAAACGCCGCTCCTTTTAGGCGTTGACAAGGTGAGTTTCCGAAAAAAGATCCTGCCGGGAGACACCCTTGAAATCCATGCAAATATTATTTCCGAGAAAAGAGAAAAAGCCATCGTCACTTGCGCTGCTGAAGTGTATGTTCATCAGGAATGGGCAGCCAACGGCGATATAACAATAGCTATGCGGTAAATTTAAGGAGGAAACGAAAATGGCATTGATGACCGCGAAGGAGTACATCGACTCCCTGCGTAAGCTGAACACCCGTGTCTACATGTTTGGCGAGAAGATCGACAACTGGGTGGATCACCCCATGATCCGCCCCTCCATCAACTGCGTGGCCATGACCTACGCGCTAGCCCAGGATCCCCAGTATGAGGATCTGATGACCGCCACCTCCAGCCTAACCGGCCACAAAATCAACCGCTTTACCCACCTCCACCAGTCCAGCGAGGATCTGGTGAAAAAGGTAAAGATGCAGCGACTGCTGGGTCAGAAGACGGCTAGCTGCTTCCAGCGCTGCGTGGGCATGGACGCCTTCAACGCCGTCTATTCCTCCACCTACGAGATCGATGAGAAGTACGGCACCCACTACCACGAGAATTTCAAGAAGTTCCTGGTCTACGTCCAGGACAACGATCTGACCGTGGACGGTGCCATGACCGACCCCAAGGGCGACCGCTCCAAGGCACCCCATGAGCAGACCGACCCGGATATGTACGTCCACGTGGTGGAACGCCGCGACGACGGCATTGTGGTCTGCGGCGCGAAATGCCACCAGACCGGCTCCATCAACAGCCACTGGCATATCTTCATGCCCACCATCGCCATGGGCGAGGCGGACAAGGACTATGCCGTGTCCTTCGCCTGCCCCACCGACGCCGAGGGCCTGTATATGATCTACGGCCGCCAGTCCTGCGACACCCGCAAGATGGAGGAGGGCTGCATCGACGTGGGCAACGCCAAGTTCGGCGGACAGGAGGCTCTGGTGGTTCTGGATCACGTCTTTATCCCCAACGAGTACATCTTCCTCAACGGCGAATATGAGTTCGCCGGCACCATCGTGGAGCGCTTCGCCGGTTATCACCGCCAGAGCTACGGCGGCTGCAAGGTAGGCGTAGGCGACGTGGTCATCGGCGCGGCGGCGCTGGCTGCCGAGTACAACGGCGTGGAGAAGGCCAGCGCTGTCAAGGACAAGCTCATCGAGATGACCCACCTCAACGAGACCCTGTACTCCTGCGGCATCGCCTGCTCCTGCGAGGGCTGCCCCACCAAGGCGGGCAACTATCAGATCGACCTGCTGCTGGCCAACGTCTGCAAGCAGAACGTCACCCGCTTCCCCTATGAGATCGTGCGTCTTGCTGAGGACATCGCGGGCGGCCTGATGGTCACCATGCCCAGCGAGACGGACTTCAAGTCCGACACCGTGGTGGGTAACAACGGCGAGACCATCGGCGAGATCTGCAACAAGTACTTCGCCGCCCGCGAGGGCGTCAGCACTGAGGATCGCCAGCGGATCATGCGCTTCCTGGAAAATATGTGTCTGGGTGCTGCCGCTGTGGGCTACCGCACGGAGTCTATGCACGGCGCAGGCTCTCCCCAGGCGCAGCGCATCATGATCGCCCGTCAGGGGAATATTCAGGAGAAGAAAAAGCTGGCAAAGAACATTGCCGGTATCCAGAAGTGAGAGGGCGGCATGGATAAGAAGCAAGCATGGCTCCAGCTGGTGCGGGAGAAGTCCGAGCACTATCTGAATCTGCACGACGGCGGCTTTGACGAGAAAATGCGGGCGCGTCTGGTGGGCTGCGATTACGAGGCGCAGACTGTCACCTACGCCTTCCCCACCCAGGACTGGCAGATCAACGAGAAGGGCGGCATCCACGGCGGCGTTATCGCCGGGATGTTCGATACGGCCTTCGGCGTGGTAGCCAACTTCACCGCCGGAGACAACGAGGCCACCACCACGGACATGACGGTGTCCTTCCTGCGGGGCGTGGATTTCGGCATGGAGCTGCACCTGACGGTGTTCATCGTCAAGGCGGGGCGCAGCCTTATCCGCCAGCGGGCGGAGCTGACCGATGCCGCCACCGGCAAACTGCTGGCCACCGCCAGCGGCAGTTGGATGCCGCTGTGACCACATTATACTTAGGACAAAACAAGGAGAACAAATATGGATTTCAATCTCAGCCGTGAGCATCAGCTGATCCGCAAGATGATGGCGGAGTTTACGGAAAAGGAAGTCAAGCCCATTGCGGCGGAGACCGACCGCACCTGCGAGTATCCCCGCGAGAACATCGAGAAGCTGTTTAATCTGGGCGTCATGGGTATGTGCGTCCCCAAGGAGTACGGCGGCGCGGGCGCCGATCCGCTGGCCAGTGCCCTGTGCATCGAGGAGCTGAGCAAGCAGTGCGCCTCCACCGGCGACATCGTGGCCACCCACAACGGCCTGTGCTGCGATCCTATCATGACCTACGGCACCGCTGAGCAGAAGGCCAAGTATCTGCCCATGCTGACCAAGGGTCACCATGTGGGCGCCTTCGCCCTGACGGAGCCCAACGCCGGCAGCGACGCCTCCAAGGGTCAGACCGAGGCCAAGCTGGAGGGCGACCACTATGTGATGAACGGCAGCAAGATATTCATCACCAACGGCTATGTGGCCGACGTGTTCGTGGTGTTCGCCATGACCGACAAGAGTCGCGGTACCAAGGGCATCTCTGCCTTTATTGTGGAGAGCAGCTTCCCCGGTTTCTCCGTGGGTAAGCACGAGGAAAAGCTGGGTCTCCACGGCAGCCCCACCGCCGAGATCGTGTTCCAGGACTGCATCGTTCCCAAGGAGAATCTGCTGGGCGTAGAGGGCAAGGGCTTCTCCATCGCCATGGCGACCCTGGACGGCGGCCGTATCGGCATCGCTGCCCAGTCCCTAGGCATCGCCGAGGGCGCGCTGGCCGAGGCCATCAACTACACCAAGGGGCGTGTCCAGTTCGGCAAGCCCATCAGCAAGTTCCAGAACACCCAGTTCACGCTGGCTGACATGGAGCTGGGCTGCGAGGCGGGCCGCCTGCTGACGTATCAGGCCGCCGTGGCCAAGGGCGAGGGCAAGCGCTACACCAAGCTGGCCGCCATGGCCAAGCTGTTCACCTCCGAGCACGCCATGAAGACCACCACCAAGGTGGTGCAGCTCTTCGGCGGCTATGGCTACACCAAGGATTACCCGGTAGAGCGTATGATGCGGGATGCCAAGATCACGGAAATTTACGAGGGCACCTCCGAGGTGCAGCGCATCGTGATCTCCGCCAACATGGGTCTGTAAGAGGAGGGAATAGACAATGAAGATTCTGGTTACCGTAAAACAAGTTCCCGACACCTCCGGCAAAGTCGCCGTAAATCCCGATGGTACTCTGGACCGTGCGTCCATGCAGACCATCATCAACCCCGATGACCTGAACGCCGTCGAGGCCGCCCTGTCCCTGAAGGACGAGCTGGGCTGCAAGGTCGTGGCGTTCACCATGGGTCCTCCTCCCGCCGAGGGCATGCTGCGTGAGCTGATGGCCATGGGCGTGGACGAGGGTGTTCTGGTCACCGCCCGTGAGTTCGGCGGTTCCGATACCTACGCTACCTCCCAGATCATCGCTGCCGCTATCGATACCTACGGCATCGAGAAGGACGACATCATCCTGGCTGGCCGTCAGGCCATCGACGGTGATACCGCACAGGTGGGTCCCCAGATCGCTGAGAAGCTGCATCTGCCCCAGGTCACCTATGCCGGCGAGATCACCAAGGACGGCGACACCCTGACCGTCAAGCGCATGCTGGAGGACGGCTACATGACCATCAAGGTCAAGACTCCCTGCATGATCACCTGCATCAAGGAGCTGAACACCCCGCGTTACCTGTCCGTGGGCGGCGCGTTCGAGTGCTACAGCAAGCCTCTGGTCACTATGACCTACGAGACCCTGAAGGATCACCCCCTGATCGACAAGAGCACCATCGGTCTGGCCGGTTCTCCCACCAATATTCTGACCTCCTTCACGCCTCCTCAGAAGGGCGCGGGCATGATGCTCGAGGGCGCTGACAAGGCTACCACCGACAAGCTGGCCGGCATCCTGGCCGCCAAGCACATCATCTAAGGAAGGAGAAAAGAAAATGGCTTTTAATAGTGCTGATACCGCTGCCTTCAAGAACGTATGGGTGTTCTGCGAGCAGCGCCAGGGCGTGATGATGCCCACCACCTTCGAACTGATCTCCGAGGGCCGGAAGCTGGCCAATGAGCTGGGTGTCGAGCTGTGCGGCATCCTGCTGGGCGACAACGTTGACGGCATCGCCGCCGAGCTGGGCGAGTACGGCGCCGACAAGGTGTACGTGTACAACTCCCCCCTGCTAAAGGACTTCACCACCGATGCCTACACCAAGGTGATCGTGGAGGCCGTTGAGGAGCTGAAGCCCGAGGTGCTGCTGTTCGGCGCCTCCAACATCGGCCGTGACCTGGCCCCCCGCTGCGCGGCTCGCCTGCACACCGGTCTGTGCGCGGACTGCACCCACCTGGACATCGACATGCCCAACTACAAGGGCTTCCTGCGCGAAGCTTCTACCCTGCCCGAGGAGCGCATCGAGAAGCTGGGCACCGTGATGATCAACCGTGAGCCCCACGATGTGTCCCGCGACCTGAAGATGACCCGTCCCGCTTTCGGCGGTCACCTGATGGCCTCCATCATCTGCCCCCGCTTCCGCCCCGCTATGGCGACCGTTCGCCCCGGCGTTATGAAGAAGCGCGAGTGCAAAAAGAACGTGGAGATCCTGCATCCCGCTTTTGAGCTGGCTGCTGCTGACATCCACACCGAGGTCACCGAGACCGTCAAGGCCGCCAAGAAGCTGGTTGACCTGATCGGCGCTGACTTCATCGTGTCCGTTGGCCGTGGTATCTCCAAGGACGTGGAGGGCGGCATCAAGCTGGCCGAGGAGCTGGCTGAGGTCCTGGGCGGCGTCGTGGGTTCCTCCCGCGCCTGCGTGGACGCCGGCTGGATCTCCGCTGACCATCAGGTCGGCCAGACCGGCAAGACCGTCCATCCCAAGGTCTACGTCGCTCTGGGTATCTCCGGCGCCATCCAGCACAAGGCTGGTATGCAGGACTCCGAGTGCATCATCGCCGTGAACAAGAACGACACCGCCCCCATCTTCGAGGTGGCTGACTACGGTATCGTCGGCGATCTGTTCAAGGTCGTTCCCGAGCTGATCGAGTCCATCAAGGCTGCCAAGGCTACCAAGTAATGATGAAGAGGACACGCGGATATGCGGCACACAGGGAATAATACCATGCGGTCACTGCGCCTGCTGGCATGGATCACCCAATTCGGGATATCTGTCGCAGCGCCGCCGGTGCTCTGCGCCCTGCTGGGCGACTACCTGCAACGGCGGTACGCGCTGGGGAGCTGGGTGCTGTGGGTGCTGATCCTTGTCGGCATACTCAGCGGCGTGGCGGGCTTGCGGCAATCGCTGCGCAGCCTGCGGCGCATCAGCGCGGAGGACGACGGGAAAAAACCGCCCAGAGGCTACAACGGACATGAATAAAGCGATGAATATGATAAAAAAACTGTGGAACGACGGCGGCGTGCGCTGCATGCTTCTGACATTTGCGGCCACGGAGCTGGTGTGCTCCGGCCTGATGGTGGGCGTTTTTGCGCTGCTGGGAAAATATACGCCGCAGGTGGCTGTGGGCGCCATTGTCGGCAGCGTGCTCGCCGTGGCCAATTTTGCGGTATTGAGCATCGGCGTGGAGAAAAGCGTCGAGACCTTTGACCGGGAGGGCAATCCTGCGGGCGCAAAGCTGGCCGTGCAGTTGTCCTCCTCCGTCCGGCTTCTGGTCATGGCCGCCGTCATATTTGTACTGCTGAAGGCAGGCGTTGGCGAGCCGGTGTCCATGATCCTGCCGCTGCTGTTTACGCGTGTCGGAACAATGGCGCTCAGCAGGGCAACGAAAACGAAGGAGAGTAAACAATGAACGGACCTATGATCTATTTTACCATCCCGATCCTGGGTGGTATTCCCATCACGCAGACCACCGTCTCTTCCTTTCTCGTGATGGTCATACTGTGTGTGACCGGCGGGATCCTGGGACGGCATCTGCAAAAAAGACCCAGCGGCCGGCAGGTGCTGACGGAAAAACTTATTACCACGCTGTACGACATGGTAGGCGATACCATGGGGCGGCACAATCTGTACTGGGCGCCCTATATCGGCACGCTGTTTCTCAGCTCTGCGTTGGGCAGCCTGATCGGTATGACCGGTTTTCTGCGCTCGGCCACGTCTGACCTGTCCACAACGCTGACCTGGGCGCTGATGACCAGCGTTCTGGTGTGGGTCTGCTCCATCCGCGCCAACGGCGTGTGGGGCTGGCTCAAGGGCTATGCCGAGCCTGTGGCGGTCATGCTGCCCATGAATATCGTCAGCGAGATCGCACAGCCCATCTCCATGGCATTCCGTCATTTCGGCAATATCATGGGCGGCGGCGTGCTGACAAGCCTTTTATACTCTGCGCTGGCCGCAGCCTCGTCCCTGATCTTCGGGTGGCTGCCCGGCCTTCTGGGAGAGATACCCTTCCTGCAGGTGGGCATCCCCGCGGTGCTCTCTCTGTACTTCGACATCTTTTCCGGCTTTGTGCAGGCGCTGGTATTCAGCCTGCTGACCATGGTGTATGTGGGCAATGCCTGCCCGCCGCCGGGGATCGAATAGATTCGTATGCTGTCCCCCGGGACGGTGTAGAATATAGCAACCTACTCACAACGAATAAAGAAAAAGGAGAACAAAAATGGAACAGTCTATCATTTCCGCAGCATGCGCCCTGGGCGCCGGTCTTTGCATGGGCATCGGCGCTATCGGCCCGGCCATCGGTGAAGGAAACGCCGTCGGCAAGGCGCTGGAGGGCATGGCCCGTCAGCCGGAGGCCACCGGTACGCTCCGTACCAACATGATCCTCGGCTGCGCCATCACCGAGTCCACCGGTATCTACTCGCTGGTCGTGGCACTGCTGCTTCTGTTCGTCAAGTTTTAACATAACCGACTATACCGAGCAAAGGAGAACGAAAAGTTGCAGAATTTTGAAAGCATTGTGGGCGTAAATTTCTGGACGGCTCTGTTTACGCTGTGCAATATGCTTATCACATTCCTGATCCTTAAAAAGCTCCTGTTCAAGCCTGTGAAAAAAATGATCGACGACCGCACTCCGACATCCGCCAGGAGCGCAGGAAGGTATTCAATGAGATGAAAACGGAGATCTCCGATATCGCCATCGAGATCGCCGAAAAGGTGACGGAGAAGGAGATCGACTCGGATAAGCATCGTGAGCTGATCGATTCGTTTATCGACCAGATCGGAGAAGCCTCATGAAGGACGCGGCAAAGATATACGGCGAAGCGCTCTATGAGCTGGCGCGCAGCGAGGAACTGGACGGCCAGCTGCTGCCCCAGCTTCGCGGAGCCGCAGAGCTGCTGACAGGCGCACCGGAGTATCAGTATATTCTCAGCAGCCCGGCCATATCCAAGGCCGAGCGCACAGGATTGCTGGATCAGGCCTTTTCCGGGCAGGTACACCCCTATGTGCTGAATTTTATGAAGATCCTCTGCGAGGCCGGAGCCATCCGGCTTCTGCCGGGCTGCCTGCGCAGCTATGAAAGGCGGTACGATCAGGATCACAATATCCTGAAGGCGCGCGCCGTGACAGCTGTGGAAATGACGCAGGAGCAGCAGGAGGCGCTGCGGCAGAAGCTCTCCGCCGTCACCGGAAAGACCATCCGGCTGACCTGCCGGACAGACCCGGATTGTCTGGGCGGCGTCCGTGTGGAAATGGACGGCCAGCGGCTGGACGGCACCGTCCGCAGACATCTGGAGGATATGAATGATCTGCTGTCGAAAGCAGTATTTTGATCTCAAGGAAGAGAGTATGTAAACTATGGAATTAAGGTTAGAAGAAATATCCAAGATCATCCGCTCCCAGATCAAGCACTATGAAAGCACCGTTGAGCACGATGAGACAGGCAGCGTCGTTCTGGTGGGCGACGGTATCGCCCGTGTGTCCGGCCTTGACAAGTGTGAGGTCAACGAGCTGGTGGAATTCCCCAACGGCGAATACGGCATGGCGCTGAATCTGGAGGAGGACACCGTGGCCGTCGTTCTGCTGGGCAGCGACGTGGGCATCCGCGAAGGCGACACCGTGCGCCGCACGGGACGAGTTGTCTCTGTGCCCGTGGGCGAGGCCATGATCGGCCGTGTGGTGGACGCGTTGGGTCGTCCCATCGACGGCAAGGGCGATATCGTGTCGGAGCGCTACGCGCCCATTGAAAGTCCTGCTCCCGGCATTATCCAGCGCCAGCCGGTGAAGGAGCCCCTGCAGACCGGCATCAAGGCCATTGACAGCATGATCCCCATTGGACGCGGCCAGCGTGAGCTGATCATCGGCGACCGGCAGACCGGCAAGACCGTTCTGGCCGCCGATACCATCATCAACCAGAAGGGACAGGACGTCATCTGCATCTATGTGGCCATCGGTCAGAAGCGCTCTACCGTGGCGCAGCTGGTAAACACGCTGGAGAGCGCCGGCGCCATGGACTACACCATCGTTGTCAGCGCCACCGCCTCCGAGCAGGCGCCCCTGCAGTACATTGCGCCCTATACCGGCTGCACCATAGGCGAATACTTCATGCATCAGGGCAAGCATGTTCTGGTGGTCTATGACGATCTGAGCAAGCACGCCGTGGCCTACCGCGCCATCTCCCTGCTGATCCGCCGTCCTCCCGGACGCGAGGCGTATCCCGGCGATGTGTTCTATCTCCACAGCCGCCTTCTGGAGCGTGCCGCCCGCCTGAGCGACTCGCTGGGCGGCGGCTCCCTGACGGCTCTGCCCATCATCGAAACGCAGGCCGGCGATGTGGCCGCCTATATCCCCACCAACGTTATCTCTATCACAGACGGCCAGATCTATCTGGAGACGGAGCTGTTCCATGCCGGCGTCATGCCTGCCGTGAACCCCGGTATCTCCGTGTCCCGCGTGGGCGGCAACGCCCAGATCAAGGCCATGAAGCAGGTGTCCGGCACGCTGAAGCTCCTGTACAGCCAGTACCGCGAACTCAAAGGTTTTGCTCAGTTCGGCGGCGATCTGGACAAGGACACCAAGGAGCGCCTTGCCCAGGGCGAGCGCATCGTGGAGGTTCTCAAGCAGAACCGCAACACACCGCTGGAGGTGGCGCAGCAGGTCTGCATCCTCTATGCCGTTGTCAACGGCTTCCTGTCCCAGATCCCCGTGGAGCAGATCCGCGATTTTGAGGACGGGCTGCACAAGGCGCTGGCCAACGAGGGCGCCGGCATTCTTGACGCCATCCGCAGCACAAAGAAGCTGGACGAGTCCACGGAAGCCCAGCTCAAGGACTTCCTGACGGACGCGGTGGCGTCCTATCTGGACAGACACTGACCGGGAGGGGAACAAATGGCCTCTTCCATGAAAGACATAAAGCTGCGCATCCACAGCGTGGAGAGCACCATGCAGATCACCCGCGCCATGGAGCTGGTGGCGGCCTCCAAGCTGCGCCGTGCGCAGGAGCGGATGGAACGAAGCCGTCCGTATTTCGAGATACTCCACGAGACGATCCACGATATAGCCGGGCTGGATGACACCATTCTCTCGCCCTATGTGATGCAGCGGGAGGTCAAGCGCACCTGCTGGATCGTGATCGCGGGCGACCGCGGTCTGGCCGGCGGCTATAACAACAACATCTTTAAGCTTGTACACGCTGAAGCCGCAGGCGGGGAGATGATCGTGGTGCCCGTGGGCAAGAAAGCGCTGGAATATTACCGGCACAAGAATATTCCCGTGTGGTCGGGCGCCTATCAGGAGGCCGGCGCCGTCACCGTGGGCGACTGCTTCACCATGGCCAACATGCTCTGCCGCGACTTCCGCCGGGGCGAGTTTGACGAGATCCGCATCGCCTTTACCACGTTTGTCTCCGCCCTGTCGCAGACACCCACCACCATGGGGCTGCTGCCGATCGTGGTGGATCACAGCGGAAAGGGCGGCGGACGCTCCGGCACGCGCATTACCTATGAGCCGGACAGCGAAACGGTGTATGACATGATCGTTCCGGAATATCTGGGCGGCCTGATCTATGGCGCGCTGTGCGAGTCCTTTGCCTCCGAGCAGGGTGCCCGGCGCATGGCCATGGACTCGGCGACCAAGAACGCGGGCGCCATGATCGATGATCTTACCCTGCGCTATAACCGCGCACGTCAGGGCGCGATCACGCAGGAGATCACGGAGATCGTGGCAGGTGCGCAGTATGAATGACAGAAAAGGAGACTATCCTATGACACAAAAAAACGTGGGCACCATCGTGCAGGCGATAGGCCCCGTGCTGGACATCCGTTTTCCCAACGATGCGATGCCGCAGCTGCTCAACGCCATTGAGATCGAGCACGACGGGAAAAAGCTGGTGGCGGAGGTGGCGCAGCACATCGGCGACGATGTGGTTCGCTGCATCGCCATGAGCAGCACCGACGGCCTGCAGCGCGGCATTCCCGCCACGGACACCGGCAGCCCCATTACCGTTCCTGTGGGCGAGGCATGCCTTGGCCGTATTTTCAATCTGCTGGGTGAGCCGGTGGACAACGGCCCCGCCCCCGAAGCCGAGGAGCGCTGGCCCATCCATCGTCCCGCACCCTCCTATGAGGAGCAGGAGAGCACCACGGAGATCCTTGAAACCGGCATCAAGGTGGTGGATCTGATCTGCCCCTATGCCAAGGGCGGCAAGATCGGCCTGTTCGGCGGCGCCGGCGTGGGCAAGACCGTGCTGATCCAGGAGCTGATCCACAACGTGGCCATGGAGCACGGCGGCTATTCCATCTTCACCG
>OKTX01000654.1_pt1 | contig 17778 bp, 14 predicted proteins | sample 1606261 | NCBI WGS metagenome assembly OKTX01 (sample SAMEA3879543, study PRJEB24766) | human gut metagenome | biome: human-associated habitat; feature: feces | place: USA | collected 1985/1987 | reverse complement strand
TCCGCCACACCACCCGCAACTTCCCCAACCGGGAGGGCTCCAAGCCCGGCGACGGGCAGCTGTCCGGCGTGATCCTCATGGACGCCCGCTCCATCGCCGCCACCGCCCGGAACCACGGTGCGCTCACCTCCGCGGCGGACGTGGACTATGACGAGCCGGCTTCCGCAGAGCGCCGGTTCGATGCCTCCGTGTACGACAAGCGGGTGTACCGGGGCTTCGGCCATCCCCAGCCGGACGCGCCGCTGCAATACGGCCCCAACATCGCGGAGTGGCCGGCCATCCCCGCCCTGTCCGATGATCTGCTGCTGCAGGTGGCCTCCGTCCTGCGGGATGAGGTCACCACCACCGATGAGCTGATCCCCTCCGGTGAGACGTCCTCCTACCGCTCCAACCCCATGAAGCTGGCGCAGTTCACACTGTCCCGCCGCGACCCGGACTATGTGCCCCGCGCCAAGGCCGCCGCCGCGCTGGAGGCGCTCCGCGCCGCCGGACACGCCGGGGAGGACGACACCCTGTCCGCCGCCCTGAGAGCGCTTGGCCTGACGGCGGAGGACGCGCAGCGCCTGCACATCGGCTCCGTTATCTTTGCCAACAAGCCCGGCGACGGCTCTGCCCGGGAGCAGGCGGCCTCCTGTCAGCGGGTGCTGGGCGGCAGCGCCAATATCTGCTACGAATTCGCCACCAAGCGCTATCGCTCCAACTGCGTCAACTGGGGCATCCTGCCCTTCACGCTGGCGGCGGGCGACAGCTTTGACGGCGTGCCCGGCGACTTCATCTACGTCCCCCGTGTCCGGGAGAAGCTGGCCGCCGGCGACGAGGTATTCCCCGCTGTGCTGCTCCACGGCGGCGAGACGCGGGGCATGACACTCTATCTGAAGAACACGGACGCTCAGGAGCGTGAGCTGCTGCTCCGGGGCTGCCTTATCAACTACTACGCAGCCAAGAACGAGGAACGCCATGGATAAGATCAGAATGCCCAACGCCATCGCCGAGCTGGACGGCGACGAGATGACCCATGTCCTGTGGGGCATGATCAAGAAAGAGCTGATAGAGCCGTTCGTGGAGCTGAACACGGAGTATTACGACCTGTCCCTGCCCAACCGGGACAGGACGGAGGACGCCGTGACCCGCCAGGCCGCGGACGCCATCAAGCGTCTGAAGGTGGGCGTCAAGTGCGCCACCATCACGCCCAATTTCCAGCGGCAGGAGGAGTACGGCCTCCGCCAGCTGTGGAAGTCCCCCAACGCCACCGTTCGGGCGGCGCTGGACGGCACCGTGTTCCGCGCGCCCATCCTGCTCAGCCGTATCAAGCCCGTGGTGGCCTGCTGGGAAAAGCCCGTGACCATCGCCCGCCACGCCTACGGCGATCTGTACAAGGCGGTGGAGTACCGGGTACCCGGCGCGGCCAAGGCCGAGCTGGTGGTCACGGACGAGAACGGCGCGGAGCTGAGCCGCCAGACCGTCCATGATTTCAAAGGCCCCGGCGTGGTGCAGGCCATGCACAACCGGGACGCCTCCATTCTCTCCTTCGCCCGCTGCTGCTTCACCTACGCCCTGTCCGTAGGGCAGGATGTGTGGTTCGGTGCCAAGGACACCATCTCCAAGGACTATGACCAGACCTTCAAGCTGCTGTTCCAGAAGGTCTATGACGAGGAGTACAAGGCCGCCTTTGAACAGGCAGGTCTTCACTACCGCTATGCGCTCATCGACGATATCGCGGCCAAGGTCCTCCGCAGCAAGGGCGGCATCGTCTGGGCCTGCAAGAACTACGACGGCGATGTGATGAGCGACCTGGTCGCCGCGGCCTCCGGCTCCCTGCCCATGATGACCAGCGTGCTGGTGTCCCCGGACGGCTGCTTCGAGTATGAGGCCGCCCACGGCACCGTCACCGACCACTTTTACCGCTGGCGGAAGGGAGAAAAGGTATCCACCAACCCCCTGGCCACCATGTTCGCCTGGGCCGGCGCCCTGCGGAAGCGGGGCGAGCTGGACGGCAATGCCGACCTGGTGCACTTTTCCGGCTGCCTGGAGCAGGCGGGGCTGGATATATTCGAGGCCGGACACTTTACCGAGGACCTGACCATGCTGTGCGCCCCATCGGAATACACCGACAAGCCGGACAACGACACGCTGCTGGGTCTGATCCGTGCGCGGCTGGAAGCGCTGCTGACAGAGTAACATGACTGTGCCGCGGACATGACGTCCGCGGCACTTTTCCCTCCGGTCATATTGACATATCCCCTACACATCTGTATAATAAAACATAACCAAAAATACAGGGAGGTTCTATCACAGGATGGACACAGCCGGCAGCGACTCTTGCCCTGAACGAGATCAGAACAACAGAGAATGACGTGAGACATGACCTGTGCGCGAGGCACACAGGCCGTGTCTTTTGCGCTTTTTACATCGCGCAAAAAGCGAGAGGAGGTGCTCCGCAAAAGCAGCGGAGCCCGGGAAAGGAGACAAAATTTGGATACCTCAATAGGTTGGTTATTGCTTTTACAGGTGGTGCTTATCGCCCTGAACGCCGTGTTCGCCTGCGCGGAGATCGCCGTGCTGTCGGTGAACGAGGTAAAGCTGAGCAAAATGGTGTCGGAGGGCAGCCGGAAGGCCAAGCGGCTCAGCCGGCTGACGGCCCAGCCGGCCAGGTTCCTGGCCACTATTCAAGTGGCCATCACCCTGGCGGGCTTTCTGGGCAGCGCCTTCGCGGCGGAGAATTTCTCCGATCCGCTGGTGGACTGGCTGGTGGGGCTGGGCGTAACGATCCCGCCCGCCACGCTGAACACCCTCGCCGTGATCCTGATCACGCTGATCCTGTCCTTCTTCACGCTGGTGTTCGGCGAGCTGGTGCCCAAGCGGATCGCCATGAAGCAGTCGGAGAAGGTAGCGCTGAACATCTCCGGGCTCATCACTGTCATCTCCAAGCTGTTCGCGCCCATCGTGTGGCTGCTGAGCGCGTCTACCAACGGCATACTGCGGCTGCTGGGCATTGATCCCAACGAGGCCGAGGAGCAGGTGGGCGAGGAGGACATCCGCATGATGGTGGACGCCAGCAGCGAGCACGGCGGCATCGACCATGAGGAAAAGGAGTTCATCCAGAATGTCTTTGAGTTTGATGACCTGACCGCCGAGGAGATCGCCACCCACCGCACGGACGTGGATCTGCTGTGGCTGGACGACACCATGGACGATTGGGCCGAGACCATCCACAACACGCGGCACACCCGCTACCCCGTGTGCGAGGACAGTGCGGACAATGTGGTAGGCATTCTGAACGCCAAGGAGTACTTCCGCCTGGCGGACAAGAGCCGGGACAACGTGATGCGCTCCGCCGTCCGCGCGCCGTATTTCGTGCCGGAGACCATCAAGGCTGACGCACTGTTCCGCAACATGAAGCGCACCGGCAACCCCCTGGCCGTGGTGCTGGACGAGTACGGCGGCATGGTGGGCATCGTGACGCTGAACGACCTGGTTGAGGAGCTGGTGGGCGACCTGGGCAGCGACGACAGCAACATCCTGGACGATGATGAGCCCCGCATCGAAAAGCGGGAGGATGGCTCTCTGGTCATCACCGGCAACGTAGAGCTGGACGATCTGGAGGACGCACTTGGCATCGAGCTGGACCAGGAGGAGCATGACACCCTGACCGGCTTGGTGTTCGACGCGCTGGGCATGATACCCGACGACGGCCCGCAGGACATTACGCTGGAGGCTGAGGGGATGCGGATCCATGTGACCTCCATTCTGGACCATCAGGTGGACGCGGCGGAGGTAACGCTGCTGCCTCAAACAGAGGACGCGGACGAGGCGAAAGAATAAAAAAGCAAAAAGGAGCACCCTACCGGGTGCTCCTTTTTTATCACAGCTTACTCGCCCATATACAGGTGGAAATACAGGCCATTCATGCCGATGCCGTCCAGCATAGCGATCATAACCGGACCGTCCTCCTGCTCAATGAAGCCGCCGGCATACTGGATATTGTTGCTGAACAGGCCCATAATATATACCTCCTGTACCAGCGTCCGCTGCACGGCCGCCGATCACATGATCGCAGTCAGTTGGCCTTGTGCTCCTGCTTGTGCTCCTGCTTGGGCTCCTGCTTGGCCGTGCCGGAGAATGCCTTGATCTCCACGCCGCCGCGGATGACCGCGCCCTTGACCACCGCCAGCGTGCCCGTCACCAGGCCGCCGCTGATCTGAGCCTTCTCCTCCAGGGTAGTGCCGCCGGTGATCTCCAGATCGCCGTTGACCTTACCGGCGCACAGCAGCTCCTTGGCGTTGATGTTACCCGTCACCTGAGAATCCTCGCTGACGGTAACAGTGCCCGTGACCTTTACATCACCGGTCAGCGTACAGCCGATGAGGTTCAGGCTGCCGGCGGTGATATTGCTCTGGATGACCGAGCGCAGTGTCACCGTGCCGGTGGTAATGACCTCGCCCTTGAATGCTCCGGCGATCTCCACATCGCCGTCAGAGCGCAGCGTGCCCTCCAGCGAAGTACCCGCGGCCAGATAGCTGGCGGCCTTGGCCTTCACCACAGGCTGTGCCGGCGCCTGCACCGGCGCGGTCTTTACCGGCTCCGGCTTTGCGACAGGCTTTTTGCCGCCGGCGGCCAGCACCTTGTCATCCTCGCTGCCCACGCCGAACAGTTCAAACATCGTCCGTTTCATTTCATCGCGCATAACAATACCCTCCCAATGGTTTTGTTGCTTCTCTTTCCTGTTCATCTATATATGTACCCGGTCGGGGACCTTCGCGGCCTCCTCATAGTGGAAGCCCATCAGCCGCCCGGGAATATAGATCCATGGCCGATGCAGTGTCTCGTTATAGTTGCCGGCGGCCTGCCGGTAAATGCTCTCGCTGCGCCGCAGGACCTCCGCCACATCAGCATTGCCCGCAGCCTCTGCCGCCCGCTTTTCAAAAGCGGCCAGCTGGCACCGGGCGCTCTCTACCATGCTCCGGTGCTGACGCAGCAGACGGCGGACCTCCCAGAACCACAGGGCGACAAGCGCTGAAGTGCTGGCGATCGCCACGAGCCAGATGACCCATTTCATACGCAAACGCCCCCTTCCGCAGGGCACAGCGCCCCCTGCTGTGGATATCGTAACAGATACGGGAAGGATTGCGTCCGCGTATGCCGCGAAATGCACATACACGTCCGCGAAATGTAAAATTTGCGGTGACAATTCCATTTTCTTATGATAAAATAAAGCCGCGGAAGCACAAGAAAAGCACAAGGAGGCGGCGCCATGTATATCGCAGTATGTGATGATCAGATCGAGGAACTGGAAAAGCTCACGGCGCTTTTGCAGGCCTGGCAGTCTGACCTGCACTCCGATGTCCGCTTTCAGACCTTCCGCAGCGGCGGCCAGCTGCTGGACGCTGCCCGCGCCGAGCGCTTCACCCTGTATCTGCTGGACGTGCTGATGCCCGGCATGACCGGCATGGACGCCGCACGGGAGATCCGTTCCTTCGACGCAGCGGCGGACATTATCTTTCTCACCACCTCTCCCGGCTTCGCCTACGAGAGCTACGGCGTCCGGGCGGCGGAGTATCTGCTCAAGCCCATCAATGCCAAGCTGCTCTATCCGGTGCTGGACAAGCTGTATCTGCGGGAGCAGAAGCCGCAGGACGGCCTGACCGTCAAATCCAACGGTATGCTGGTGCGCCTGCCCTTTTCCCAGCTGAGCTATGTGGAGGTCAACGGCAAACACCTGTTCTTCAACATGGCCGACGGCACCGTCTATGAGGTGGCGGCCTCCATGCGCGAGTATGAAGGGGCGCTGCTGGCCCGCCCGGAGTTCATGCGGGTCCACCGGTCCTACATCGTCAATATGCTCCAGGCCGAAAAGCTCTCCCCCGCCGGGGTCATCACCTTCAGCGGCCATAACGTGCCCGTGTCCCGCCTGCTGTACGGCCAGCTGCAAAAGGACTATCTGGCCCTGCTGTTTTCCGGGAGGGACGCATAATATGTTTGATTTATCTATGCAGTCCGCGCTGGATATATTCTGCTATGTGCTGGTGCTGATCTATGGACTGGCGCTCAGCGCGGATATCTCCACCGGCGGCCATGTCTCCCGACAGCAGAAACACCTGCTGACGCTGCTTTGCCTGCTGTTCCTGCTGATGCAGGGACTGGGGCTGGTGCTTTTGGGCGAACGAGCGGTAAAGCAGCTCTACCCGCTGGTCATCCATGTGCCGTTGGTGCTGATCCTGATTTTGTTTATGAAAAAATCGGTGGGCGTAGCCATTGTCAGCACCTGCACCGCGTATCTGTGCTGCCAGCCGCCCCGCTGGGGACGCATCGCCGTGGAGGCGCTGACGCAGAGCACGCTGGCCGCCGAGCTGGTCTATATCCTGCTGATGCCGGTGATGTATTATCTCCTGCGCCGCTTTTTCGTGGCCGCGGCCTATAACACCATGACCTCCTCAACGGCGGCGCTGCTGCTGTTCGGCAGCCTGCCCGTCACCTATTATATTTTCGACTATGCCACCACGATCTACTCCGATGCACTCTATTCCGGCATTCAGGCGCTGAATGAATTTCTGCCCACAGTGCTGATAACATTCTATGTACTGTTTCTGCCCGCCTTTCACCTGCAGTCACAGCGGCGCGCCGACGCGGAGATGCAGCGCTCCATGCTGGAGGCGGAGCTGGAGCAGTCCCAGTCTGAGATGGACTCCCTTCACCGGCTGGAGACCCAGACCGCCGTCTATCAGCACGATATGCGCCACCACCTGAATATGCTGGACGGTCTGCTGTCCGCCGGGAAGCCGGGGCAGGCACAGGAGTACATCAAGGGGGTGCAGGCGGACATCGAGGCCATCACGCCCCGCCGCTTCTGCGAAAACCATCTGGTGAACCTGCTGTGCTCCTCCTTCACCGACAAAGCCCAGCGGCAGGGCACCGTGCTGACCGTGGATGCCTCACTGCCCAACGATGTAGCCATTTCGGACACGGAGCTGTGCTCCCTGCTGAGCAACGGTCTGGAAAACGCCCTGCACGCCGTGGCGGACCTGCCCGCCGACCGGAAGCAGATCTCCCTGTACTGCGGTGTGCGGCAGAACAAGCTTCTCATCGAGATACGCAATCCCTGCGCCGGACCGATAGCCATGCGGGACGGCCTGCCTATCAGTGACCGGGAAGGGCACGGCTACGGATGCCGCAGCATCCAGGCCATCGCCCAGCGCAACGGCGGGCTGTGCGTGTTCTCCGCCCAGCAGGGCCAGTTTCTGCTGCAGATCATGCTTCCGGTGCTGGAGACGTAAGAAAGCTTTTGTTTGAAGGAGCCGCCTTGGGCGGCTTCTTTCTTTTTATCCGATATCCTCGATATACTATCACGCCTTGGACAAAATGCGGCGGTTCTCACCTTGTTTTTCCGTCGTTCCCGTGCTATAATTTCTGCAAATACCAGAGATAAGCCCGGCCGGGCGCAAAGGAGAGATACACTATGGCGACATTTACCGTGAACGGCAAGTCCGTCACTGTGGAAAAGAACCAGAAGCTCATCCGCTTTCTGCGGGACGAGCTGCACCTGACCTCCGTAAAGGACGGATGCAGCGAGGGTGCCTGCGGCACCTGCCACGTCCTCATCGACGGCAAGCCCACCAAGGCCTGCATCCCCCAGACGGACAAGCTGGAGGGCAAGACCATCCTCACGGTAGAGGGGCTCAGCGACTGGGAAAAGCAGGTCTACACCTTCGCCTTCGGCGAGGCCGGCGCGGTGCAGTGCGGCTTCTGCATTCCCGGCATGGTCATCTCTGCCAAGGGGCTGCTGGACGTGAACCCCGATCCCACCCGCGAGGAGGCCGCCTTTGCCATCCGCAACAATATCTGCCGCTGCACCGGTTACGTGAAGATCATCGACGGCATCCTGCTGGCGGCTAAGATATTCCGCGAGGGCAAGCTGCCCGCCCCCTCCGCCGACGACTGGCAGATGGGCAGCCGCGTCCACCGACTGGACGTGGAGGAAAAGGTCCTGGGCTATGGCCAGTATCCCGATGACATTTATGTGGACGGTATGTGCTACGGCGGTGCGGTCCGCAGCCAGTATGCCCGCGCCCGCGTTCTCTCTATCGACACCAGCGAGGCCGAGGCGCTGCCCGGCGTGGTCTGTGTGGCCACGCAGAAGGACATCCCCGGCAAGGTCAACGTGGGCCATATCAAGAAGGACCAGCCCACCCTCATCGGCGTGGGCGAGATCACCCACTATCTGGGCGACAGCGTGGCACTGATCTGCGCCGTGGATCAGGAGACGGTGGAGGCCGCCAAAAAGCTGGTGAAGGTGGAGTACGAGGTGCTCCCCGCCATCCACAGCCCCGCCGAGGCCGCCGCGCCCGGTGCGCCGCTGGTGTTCGAGGGCGACGAGAGCAACGTGCAGGCGTACAAGCACGTCTCCCGCGGCGACGCGGAGGGCGCTATCAAAAATTCCAAATATGTGCTGACCGAGCACTTCTCCACCCCGTGGACGGAGCACGCCTTCCTGGAGCCGGAGTGCTGCGTGGCGCTGCCGCTGGACAACGGCGGCGTAAAGCTGCTGACCACAGACCAGAGTGCCCACACCACCATGCATGAGTGCGCGTCCATGCTGGGCGTGGACTACGACCACTGCCAGGTGCGGAACTGCCTGGTGGGCGGCGGCTTCGGCGGCAAGGAGGATATGTCCGTGCAGCACCACGCGGCGCTGCTGTGCTATCTGACAAAGCGCCCCGTCAAGTTCAAGCTCAGCCGCCAGGAGTCCATCCTCGTCCATCCCAAGCGCCACAGCATGGACATGGACTTCACCATGGGCTGCGACGAAAACGGCATCATTCAGGGCGTGAAGGCCAGCGTGGTGTCCGACACCGGTGCGTTCGCCTCCCTGGGCGGCCCGGTGCTGGAGCGCGCCTGCACCCATGCGGCGGGGCCGTACAACTATCAGAATTTTGAAATAGACGGCTATGCGTACTATACAAACAATCCCCCCGCGGGGGCTTTCCGCGGCTTCGGCGTTACGCAGACCTGCTTTGCAATGGAATCCATGCTCAACCGCATGGCGCACAAAATAGGCATAAGCCCGTGGCGGATACGCTACATAAACGCCATACGCCCGGGGCAGGTGCTGCCAAACGGCCAAATTGCGGATGCCTCCACCGGCCTTGTTGAAACGCTTGAAGCCGTGAAGGATGCATACGAGGGCGCAAAATATGCGGGCATTGCCTGCGCCATGAAAAACGCGGGCGTGGGCGTAGGGCTGCCGGATACGGGCAGGGTAAGGCTTAAAATACGCCGCGGCAAAGTGCATATTGAAACCGGAGCAAGCTGCATAGGCCAGGGCTTGGGCACGGTGCTTGTGCAATACGTTACGGATGAATTGAACATTCCGCGCGAGGCCGTGGTATACGGCGGATCAAACAGCGACTCGCCCGATTCCGGCACAACATCGGGCTCCCGCCAAACGCTCATAACGGGGGAAGCGGCGTTAAGGGCCTGCCAAGGGCTGAAGGCCGACCTTGCGGAGCATAGCCTTAGCGAGCTTGAGGGCAGGGAGTATTACGGCGAATACCTTGCCAAGACCGACCCCTTGGGCAGCGATAAGCCCAACCCCGTAAGCCACGTTGCCTACGGCTACGCAACGCAGGTTGCAATACTTGATGAGGAAACCGGCCGCGTGAGCGAAATAGTTGCCGCGCACGACGTTGGCAGGGCCGTTAACCCACTTTCCGTTGAAGGGCAGATAGAGGGCGGCGTGATAATGAGCTGTGGCTTTGCGCTTACGGAGGATTACCCGCTTGAAAACTGCCGCCCAACGGCGAAATACGGCACGCTTGGGCTTTTCCGTGCGGATAACTGCCCGCGCGTAACGTCCGTAATAATCGAAAAACCTGGCATAGATAAGGCGCGCGGAGCCATAGGCATAGGCGAAATAACCTCCATACCCACCGCCGCCGCCATTGCGGAAGCATACTACGCGCGCGATAATACCGACCGATACGCGCTGCCCCTTTGCGGCACGCCGTATTCAAAGAAATAAACTTTACGGGAGATAAAAAAATGGAACTGAACCGATACATTGACCACACCCTGCTCAAGGCCGACGCCACGCCCGAGCAGATAGCCAAGCTTTGCGCGGAGGCGAAGGAATATCGCTTTGCGTCCGTATGCGTAAATTCCTGCTATGTTCCCCTTGCGGCAAAGCTGCTCAGCGGCACGGATACCAAGGTGTGCTGCGTTGTGGGCTTCCCGCTGGGCGCATGCTTAAGCGAAGCCAAGGCCGCGGAGACCCGCCTTGCCGTTGAAGCGGGCGCGGAGGAAGTGGACATGGTGATAAACATAGGCATGGCAAAGGCCGGGGATTGGGACTATGTGCGCAAGGATATTGCCGCCGTGGCAGCCGCGGCGCATCCACAGGCGATAGTGAAGGTTATAATAGAATGCTGCCTGCTTACGGACGACGAAAAGGTTACGGCATGCCTTGCCGCAAAGGAAGCGGGCGCGGATTTTGTAAAGACCAGCACGGGCTTTTCCACCCACGGGGCGACGGAAGCTGACGTTGCGCTGATGCGCGGCACCGTTGGCGCGGACATGGGCGTTAAGGCCGCGGGCGGCATACGCACCTATGCGGACGCCGTAAAAATGATAGCCGCGGGCGCAAACCGCCTTGGCGCAAGCGCGGGCATAGCCATAATGAAGGAAGCCGAAGGCCGCTAAGCTCCACCGACGGCAAAAGAGCACCCGAAACGGATGCTCTTTTTGTTTGCAGCTAAATTATGCCTTACTCGTGATGGCAGCAGCCGCAGCCGCAGTCATGCTCGTGCTCATCTTCGCAGTCGCAATCATCGTCGCAGCAGCATTCGCCGCTCATGCGCTCTTCAACTATTGCGGTAAGCGCATCGAACTTGTCCTCGTCGGCGGGAACGAATTCCTCCATATCGCCGTTTACGACTATCTTCATGATATATACGTCGTGGCCGCAGTCGCACTCCTCATCCTCGCCGTGCTCGCATTCCTCGCTCAGATCCATGAGCACCGCGTACTCCTGGCCTTCGTATTCAAAATAATCGATAACGTCCAGTTCAAAGTCGTTACCGTCGTCATCGGTAAAGGTTACAAAATCCCTTTCCATTTCTTCCATCGTTAGCTACCGCCTTTCAAGATTTAGGTTAACTGCTGTAATTGTACAACATAAATCTATTCTGAGCAATACTGTTTACATTATTCCTCTTTTAGGTTACGATAAGAACATATTTCATGCGGAGGTGCACAATGTTCAAGGCGGTTTGGAGCATAGGCAGGGACGGATTTGACAGAATAGAGGCCCTTAGGCGCGCGGCGGGCGCATGCCCGCAATGCATAAGCGACGGCAAAGATGCCTACGCCGGCCATGTTTACGTTTGTGAAGAAACGGGCGAACCCATAGCCGCCGGGCGTATGTATCCGGACGGCGACGCGCTTATTATAGACCGCATTGCGGTAATGCCGCAGTACGATGCAATGCCCTATGCGGAGCTTGTACTGAGGATGCTGCTTTTTAAGGCGCAGGAGCTGCCGCAGAACAATATACGCATAAACTGCGAAGAAAAACGCTTTGCATTGGTGCGGCGCTTCGGCTTTGCGCAGAGCGATGCGCACACCTTCACATGCAGCCGCAATGCGATAGTATGGGACAGCGAGTGCAGGCATTAAAAAAGTAACCGCTAAAAGGCAAAGCAGCGGTTACTCCTTATAACTTCTCTTTGACCGACCGTCACCGGCAGGTGGTTTTCTGTATTTATTATATGCTGCCCGCCGCGCTTTTTCAAGGCCAATATTCATTTATTTTTAGGTTTATAGTCTACTATAAGCCAGCCTTTTATATAATTGCAAAGGGGCAAAAGCATATTGTTTTTTATAAGTCTCAATTATATTGACATAATCTGCATTTATGTTATAATCGCTCTGGGGAAATGATTTAGCCCCGGAAAATAATTATTTATATCGGAGGATATCGCGGCAATGGCTATCAAGCTTGGCATCAATGGTTTCGGCAGGATCGGCAGGACCGTACTGCGCATCGCGGCGGAAAGGCCGGAGGAATTCGAAATTTGCGGCATCAACCTTCGCAAGGCTGAACCCGAATACATGGTTTATCTTATGAAATACGATTCCGTATTCGGCCGTTTCCCCGGCACCGTGGAGCAAACCGAAAACGGTATAAGCATAAACGGCCGCGAGATAGCCGTTTTCAGCAGCAACGATGTTAAGGAAATACCCTGGGACAGCTGCGGCGCGGAATACATAGTTGAATCCACCGGCGCGTTCAACACCACCGAGCTTGCCTCTGGCCACCTGGCCCACGGCGCAAAGAAGGTTGTGCTCAGCGCCCCCGCAAAGGATAAGGAGACCCCAACCTATGTTATGGGCGTTAATCATTGGGAATACGACCCCAGGTTCAACGTTGTTTCCAACGCCAGCTGCACCACCAACTGCATAGCCCCCCTTACCAAGATTGTTCACGATAACTTCGGCATAGAGCAGGGCCTTATGTCCACCATACACTCCGCCACATCCAAGCAGAAGCCCGTAGACGCCCGCGCCGGCCGCGACTGGCGCACCGGCAGGAGCGTTTTCAATAACATCATCCCCTCCACCACCGGCGCCGCAAAGGCCTGCGCGCTGGTCATGCCCAGCCTTAAGGGCAAGCTTACCGGCATGAGCTTCCGCGTGCCTACCAACGACGTGAGCGTTGTTGACCTTACCGCGCGCCTCAGCCGCCCCACAACTTATAAGGAAATATGCGACGCCGTTGAGGAAGCCAGCCGCACCACCATGAAGGGCATAGTCACCTTCACCCGCGACGAGGTTGTTTCCAGCGACATGCGCGGCGAAAGCCACACCTGCATATTCGATGAAAACGCCGGCATAATGCTGGACGATACTTTCGTAAAGCTGATCGCCTGGTACGACAACGAATGGGGCTACAGCTGCAAGGTGCTCGATCTTATCGCCTACATGGCTCAGCGCGACGCCGAATAAAACCTGAATACATAAGGGCGGCTCCAAAGCCGCTCTTTTTGTACGCAAAAAGGGACGCTGCTGCGCCCCTTTTGTTTATAATGCTATGCGGCTTATATCTTCTCCGCCACGCCGGTGCGCGCGTTGAATTCGTTTATAAGCTTATCCAGATCCTTGGCCTGTTCGTGTATGCCGGTCCAGTAATCATGGTCATACCACTGCGCGTTGAGCTCCTCAACGGTCTTGCCCTGCTGCTCTACCCAAGTATAGTACTTCAGGTTGTGTACGCGCTTGCGGTCGGCATATGTCAGCTCCGCCATGTTATCCGTGCGGATACCATGCAGATGCTCGCTGAAGTCGCGCGCGGCGGTGAGCAGAGAATAGTTGCCCTGCTGCTCGTTGAGCTCCTTCACGCGGCTTTCGTACATAACGGCGCTGTCGGTAGCAACGGTGGCAACCACATCGTCGCCCGTAAGCTCATAGTACTTGGCGAACTTTATGCAGCAAAGCACGTTGGCTATGCCGCTTATGCCCAGCAGGGAAAGCTGCTCTATGGTCGCTTCGGGCACGCCTGCTACTTCCCTGAGGTACTTATGTCCTTCTTCGCTGTTGAAGAGCCTGAGCAGGTTCTGGCTGTCCTCGTCGTCTATATCTATCACCATATCGGTATTGCGCACGTTATGCACCCAAGGCACATGCTTATCGCCAATGCCCTCTATGCGGTGCCCGCCGAAGCCGTTTTCAAGCAGCGTGGGGCATTGCAGCGCCTCGCCCACGGCAAGCTTGGAATACGGATACTGCTCCTTGAGGTAATCGCCCGCGCTCATCGTGCCCGCGGAGCCGGACGTGAAGCACGCGCCCGCAAAGCGGCTGGTTGGGGTCTTTATGCTTTCGTAAGCCTCAGCTATGGCGTGGCCGGTCACCTGATAGTGCCACAGCACGTTGCCCATTTCCTCGAACTGGTTGAATATTATAACGTCCTCCCTTGTGCGCCTAAGCTCCCAGGTCCTGTCGAATATTTCCTTAACGTTGGATTCGCAGCCGGGCGTGGCGATAACCTCGCCCGCGATCCGAGACAGCCATTCAAAGCGTTCGCGGCTCATTTCCGCGGGGAGTATGGCTATTGAATCGCAGCCGAGCAGCTTTGAGTTATATGCGCCGCCGCGGCAATAGTTGCCCGTGGAGGGCCAAACGGCCTTATTATAAGTCGGGTCGAACTGGCCGGTAACAAGGCGCGGAGCAAGGCAGCCGAAGCTTGCGCCGACCTTATGGCAGCCGGTGGGGAACCACTTGCCGCACATTACTATTATGCGCGCGTCTACGCCGGTAAGCGCGGAGGGAAGCTCAATAAAGTTCACCCCGCCAAAGCCGCCGCCCTGCATGGTGGGTTCATTATGCCAGCTTATCCTGAAAAGGTTGAGCGGGTTAACGTCCCACAGGCCGACGTTTTTAAGCGCCTTTTTAACGTTTTCCGGTATGAGGGCCGGGTTCTGCATCTGCGCAAAGGTGGGTATCAATATGTTGCGTTCCTTGGCGCGGTCTATGGCGTGTTGCAGCCGTTCTTCGTGCATGGTAAGGTCTATCATGGTCACTCTCCGCTTTTATAGTATTTTAGGGAATTTCCTATCCCAATTTTATTGCTTTTGCGCCGGATTGTAAACCCTTATGCGCGTTTTGCTCAAAATATTTTTGGCAAACTTAATATTTTTGTTGAATCAGTCCGTCATGGAGCGTATTTCTTCTTCCGTGGGCGGTTTATCCCGCATGCCGAGCGCATAGCGCTTCTGCTCCACGCGGCGGTTCACCCATTCGGATACGAGCGTATACAGCACCGCCATCACCGGCACGCACAGTATTACCCCTGCTATGCCGAAAAGCCCGCCGCCGAGTATTACCGCTATCATCACCCATATTCCCGAAAGGCCCACAGCCCCGCCGACCACGCGCGGATACACCAAATTGGCCTCCAGCTGCTGCACAACAAGCAGCGCTATTATGAACCATACCGTCATCGGCGGATCGGTCACAAGTATTATCAGCGCGCCCACCGCGCCGGAGCACCACGGCCCGATTATCGGCACCATCTGCGTTATGCCCACAATAACGCTTATCAGCAGCGCATAGGGCATGGAAAACAGCCGCATGGCTATGAACGTCATAACGCCGAGAATGGTGCACTCTATTATCATGCCGTAAAAATATTGGTTCAGCGTTTTGTTCGCGCGGGAGCATATATCGAGCATATTCGTGGCGGTCTTGTCGCTGAAAACGGCCACGATAAGCTTTTTGAACTGGAACATCAGCTTTTCCTTGTTATACAGCGCGTATACGCTTATTACCACCGCCAGCAGCAGATCCACCGCGAAGGACACAACGCTGAACGTGAAGCGCAGTATTCCCTCCGCCGCAGTGCTGACGTAGTTTTTCATATGCGTCAATATATCCTGCCCAAAGTCGCGTATTATCTCCTCCGCCTCGGCCGCAAGGTCTATCCTGTCCCATACGGAGGCGGCCCAAGACGTGAGCCCCGCAATATAGCCATCGAACCCGGCGGCAAGCGTTGTTATGCTTTCAGCAGCCTTGGGGATAATCAGCAGCAGCACCGCCGCTATCACCGCGAAAACAAACAGCATCGCAAGCGTAAGGCAAAGGCCGCGCTTTAGGCCGAGTTTCTTTTTATTCCATTTTTTGAATACCCTGTTTTCAAGGAAGCGCATGGGCATGTTTGCCAAAAACGCTATCGCAATGGCGATGAATACGGGCGTAAGCAGCGCAAAGAAGCCCTTTACGGACTTCATTACCGCCGGAAAATGCTCCAGCAGCTCATAAAGCAGTATGCCGAACGCGACGACCGATATGGGCCGCCGTGCGCTGCGCCAAATTATTGCAAGCTTATCCGCGCTTTGCTTTTCCGTTTCCCGGTTTTCCTGCGTGTTCTCCCGCGGCTCCGCCTTGGGCTTAGCATCGCTCTTGGTCTTATTGGGCTGTTTTTTCATTCATTATCCTCGCGCCGCAACAACATCGAATTCAACCTCGGGCAGCCGCCTTTGCAGCCGCATCACGAGCGGCTCCTTACCGCTCGGGCGGCCCGCCGCGCCCAGCACGATTATGCTTGCAGCCTTATCCTTTGCAAAGTCCACCAGCGCGTCCTCAACATCCCCGCTGCGGATGAGCGAAAGCTCCGCGCCCGCCAATTGCGCCGCGGTAAAAAGATACTCTATCGCGTCCGATTCAAACGGCGTGTTCAAAAAATTCCTGCCCGTCTCCACGCAATGCACAACGTGCACGCTGCTGCCCTGCCCCGCGCGCTCAAGCCCGCGGGCGATCAGCTGATCGCAGCTCCTTTGCCCCGTTACGCATACCATTATCACTTTGTTCGCGGCATTATCCTGCGCTGTGTGCTTCATGTCCCTTCACCGCTTCCTTTATCTTATCCGGCAGTTTTGCCTTCCTGAACCCTATCAGTTTTTCTATTGCTTCCTCCGGCGTGGCCGCCACGCTGAACAGCTTCAGGCACTCCGTATGCATAAAGCCCGCCTTGGCAAGCGCATCGAACTGGGCCAGCAGATTATCGTAAAACCCGCCCTGATTGAATATTACGACAGGCGCGTCAATATAGCCGAGCTGATTGAGCGTAAGCACCTCCATCAGCTCTTCAAGCGTGCCAACCCCGCCCGGCAGCGTTACAAAGCCGCTGCTCAGCCGTTCCATGGTGGCCTTGCGCTCATGCATATCCTTTGTGACTATCATTTCGCTGCAATGTTCAAACGGTATGCCCGGCTGGTTCAGCTTTTCGGGTATAACGCCAACCGTCCTGCCGCCCTTTGAATGCACTCCGCGCGCGCATGCGCCCATAAGCCCCGTGCGCCCGCCGCCGAATATAAGATCGAACCCCTGCTCCGCAAGGCAGCGGCCGAAGCTTTCCGCCGCGGCTATATATTTATCGTCAATATTGGGCGAGGACGCCGCAAATATGCATATGCCGGCCATTGGTGTATATCCCCCGTATCATCATTATTTCATAACTAAGTATACCATCTAACGGCCAAGTGTTAAAGTATCAAAACTGGGCATTTTTGTGACAGGAGGAAAACCGCGCCACTATGGCGCTCATGTCGTCCCGCACGCTTACCCCGCCCGCACGCGCAATAAGGGTGCGCGCCGCGCTCTCCGGCGTGTCCGCGTGCAGCACGGCGTCCTGCATGGCGGCATAAAGCCCGCTGCCGAGCGCATCGCTCAGCCCGTCCGTCATAAGCACCAGCGTATCCCCCGCATTAAGCCGCGTTTTCCTTATGCCAACGCTTGCTTCCTTAAGTATGCCAAGCGGCGGCGCTTCCGCATAAAGCGGGCGTATGCGCCCGTTACGGATAAGGAACGCGGGCGGGGCGCTTTGCTTCAATATTGTCGCTTCCCCCGTTGAAAGGTCTATTCTTATCGCGTCCAGCGTTGCATACAGCTCGTCCGTATTTTTTGAATACAGCAGTTCATTTATGCTGCGCACAGCGTCCTCCTCGCCAAAGCCTATTGATATAAGCTCGCCGTACATCGCCACGGCGCATTGGCTTTCCCTGTGCGCGGCAATGCCGGAGCCCATGCCGTCGCTCAATATAAGCAGCAGCTCGTGCCCAACGCGGCGTATCGCCATTGCATCTCCGTTTGAGGGGCTTTGCGCCATTGCCGCCGCGGCGCACCCCGCCTGCGCGCTTAAATATGCCCTGCGGCCGCCGCTCGGCATGCTGATGCGCTCCATGGCATTGCCTATTCCGCCCATATATGCGCTATGCGGTGAATATGCCGCCAGCT
>OKTX01000621.1_pt1 | contig 19027 bp, 24 predicted proteins | sample 1606261 | NCBI WGS metagenome assembly OKTX01 (sample SAMEA3879543, study PRJEB24766) | human gut metagenome | biome: human-associated habitat; feature: feces | place: USA | collected 1985/1987 | reverse complement strand
TCCCCCTTTGACGCGAACGCCCGCCGCCAGACGAGCTTCGCCGCGCTCGAGGTCATGCCCGAGCTGCCCAACGACATCGAGGTCGACATTCGACCCGAGGACATTGAAATGCAGGTCTACCGCTCCTCCGGCGCGGGCGGCCAGCACGTCAATAAGACCTCGTCTGCGGTGCGTCTCATTCATATCCCCACCGGCATCGTCACCGCCTGCCAGACGCAGCGCAGCCAGTTCCAGAACCGCGACTACGCCATGCAGATGCTCAAATCCAAGCTCGTGGAGCTGAAGATCCAGCAGCACGCGGAGAAGATCAGCGACCTCAAGGGCGTGCAGCTCAAGATCGAATGGGGAAGCCAGATCCGCTCCTATGTCTTCATGCCCTACCAGCTCGTCAAGGACACGCGCACGGACTACGAGACCGGCAACATTCAGGCGGTCATGGACGGCGACCTCGACGGCTTCATCAACGCCTACCTCACCAAGGCCGCGAACGGCGAACTGAAAAAATAAAGAAAAAGGTGCTCTGTCCGCCGGACGGAGCACCCTTTCACGCACGGAGATACGGAAAATGGACGAAAATATCAGAGAAGAGATCCTACAGGAAAATAAAATGGGCACCATGCCGGTCGGCAGGCTGCTCTTCAGCATGGCGGTGCCGATGATGGTATCCATGCTGTTTCAGGCGCTCTACAACGTGGTGGACAGCATCTTTGTGGCAAAGCTCAGTCAGGACGCAATGAACGCCGTGTCGCTCGCATTCCCGCTCCAAACGCTGTGCATCGCCTTTTCCGGCGGCACGGGCGTGGGCATGAACGCCCTGCTCTCCCGCTCGCTGGGCGAGAAGAATCAGGTGGGCGCGGACCGCGCGGCGAATGTGGGACTGTTTTTGACGCTGTGCAATTTTGCGCTCTTTGCCCTCATCGGCTGGACGCTTGCGGGACCGTTCTTCCGCTTTCAGACGGACAACCCGCAGATCATCACTTACGGACGCGACTATGTGACCGTCTGCATCGGCTGCTCGATCGGCCTGTTCTTCCAGATGTATAATGAGCGCCTGCTGCAATCGACGGGACGCACGAACCTCTCCATGATCACGCAGATCGCCGGCGCGGCCACCAACATCGTTCTCGACCCCATCCTCATTTTCGGCCTGCTCGGCTTCCCGCGGCTGGAGGTCGCCGGTGCGGCGATCGCCACCGTTATCGGTCAGTTCGTCGGCGCGTCCATCGGCTTCTATCTCAACCTCACGCGCAATCCCGACGTGCATCTGCGCCGCCGCGAGATCCGTCCCCACGCCGCGACGATCAAGGAGATCTACGCGGTCGGCGTGCCGTCCATCATCATGCAGTCCATCGGCTCGGTGATGGTGTTCGGCATGAACAAGATCCTCATCTCCTTTACCGAGGCGGCGACGGCAGTGTTCGGCGCGTACTTCAAGCTCCAGAGCTTCATTTTCATGCCCATCTTCGGCCTGAATAACGCGATGGTGCCTATCATTTCGTACAACTACGGTGCGGGCAAGCCGGAGCGCTTCCGCAGGACGATCCGCCTTTCGGCTGTCACAGCCATTGCCATCATGTGCGTGGGTCTTGCGTTCTTCGAGATCATCCCCGGTACGCTGCTCGGTCTCTTCTCCCCCTCGGAGGAGATGCTGACCATCGGTAGGACCGCGCTGCGCATCATTGGCCTGACGTTCCCGCTCGCGGGCTTCTGCATCGTCTCGGGCAGCGTCTTTCAGGCGCTCGGCACGCCGTTTTACAGTCTGATCGTCTCGGTCTGCCGCCAGATCTGCGTGCTGCTGCCGGTGGCGTATCTGCTCTCCCTGACCGGACGGCTGGAGCTGGTGTGGTGGTCGTTCCCCATCGCCGAGCTCGTGAGCCTGACGCTCTCAGCCATCTTCCTGCGCAGAACGCTGCGCGCGGCCGGCGAACGCCTGAGCCAAAACTAAAAACAGGAGACGCCGTCCGGTGGGTGGCGTCTCCTTGCTGTATTCTGCGCTTACAGCCCCAGACCGGGGATGTTCAAACCGCTGGTGAAGCTGTTCATGCGGCTGCTCATCGCGTCGTCCGCCTGACGCAGTGCCTCGTTGACCGCAGAGATTACGAGGTCCTGCAGCATCTCGACGTCCTCGGGATCGACCGCCTCGGGCTTGATGGTGAGCGCGGTGATCTCCTTCTTGCCGTTTGCCGCAGCGCTGACGGCACCGCCGCCGACGCTCGCTGTGAAGGAGGCCTCCTCGACCTCCTGCTGAGCCTTCGCCATCTCCTGCTGCATCTGCATGAGCTTCTGCTGCATCTGCATCTGCTGCGCCGCCTGTCCCGCGCCGTTCGAGAAGCCGCGGCGCGCGCTGTAACCCTTTGCCATATCCGTATTCCTCCTGATATTACTTGATATTGAAGTTATCGAACTTGCTGCCTATACGCAGCAGGTCCTGGAATTTGTCGCGTTTTTTTCCATCCTCCGGCTCGCCGACCACAAAGCGCACGGCGATCGCCTGACCGACACTCTGGCCCGTCACCTCGCGCAGCACCGCGGCGACCGCCTCGGTATCGAGCATGGCCTTCGTCACCGCCGTCGGACAGTAGACCGTCAGCACGCCGTTGGCGAGCCGCCCGTCCGCCTGACCGACGAACGCGCGCTTGTCGGGCGTGAGTCGGTTTTTGTAGCTCTCCATCAGCGTGAGCCAGATATCGCTGTCGCCGGTCGGTGCGGACGCTTCCGCCTTCGGCTCTGCGGCCTGCGGCGCGGGAGCCGGCGTCGCGCTCTGCGGACGTTCCGGCTCTGCCGGCTCGCCGTAGGGCGGGGGAGCGTCGTCAAAGGATCCGTCCGCCGACGCGGGCGCGCTGTCCTCCCACGGGGGAGGAGCCTCGTCCTCCACGGCTGTCGGCTTCGCCGCAGTCTTTGCGGGAGCGGGCTTCTCCGCCTGCGCGGGCACCACCTGCGCCGTGCTTTCCGCGGCAGCATAACGCACGCCTGCGGTCATCTGCTGTTCGAGCCGCGCGAGGCGAGCGTTGATGGCGCTCAGGTCGCCGGAGAGCGTTTCGTCGCAGAGCTTCAGGAGACACAGCTCCGCATCCGTGCGGCGGTTGACGCTCACGTTCATGTCCGCCGCCGCGCGCTGGAGCGTGGTGCAGATGGCGATAAGCCGCGCACTGTCAGCCTGCCGCAAAAGGCCGTCCATCGTCTGGCTGTCGTAGCCTCCCGTGAGCAGCGCCGCGCCGCCCTCGGGAGCCGTTTTGGAAATGAGCAGGTCGCGCGCGAGCGCGGACAGCTCGCCGAGCACCGCGCCCACGTCCTTGCCGCTGCCGTAGAGCCGGTGGAGCAGCAGCAGCGCGGCCTTTGTGTCGCGCCGCAGAACGCAGTCCATCAGCTGCGCGGTCTGGAGGTTGCCCGCCAGTCCCAGCGCGTCGAGCACTGCCGCGCTGTCGATGGTCCCGCCCGCCGCCGCGCACTGGTCCAAAAGACTCAGCGCGTCGCGCAGCGCGCCGTCGGCAATGTGCGCGAGCAGTTCCGCACCGTCCGGCCGGAGGTCGATGCCCTCCTGCTCCGCGATGTAGTTCAGCCGTCCCCCGATCTCGCGCGGCAGAATGCGGCGGAACGCAAAGCGCTGGCAGCGCGAGAGAATGGTCGCGGGCACCTTGTGCAGCTCGGTCGTCGCTAGAATGAACATCAGGTGCTCCGGCGGCTCCTCCAGAATTTTCAGCAGCGCGTTGAACGCCGCGATGGAGAGCATGTGCACCTCGTCGATGATGTACACGCGCTTTTTCACCTGCGCAGGGGAGTAGATGGCCTCGTCTCGCAGCGCGCGGACGTGGTCCACGCCGTTGTTTGAGGCGGCGTCAAGCTCCATCACATCGAGAAAGCCGCCGGACTCGATGCCGAGGCAGCTTGAGCATTTGTTGCAGGGGTTACCGTTCTCGGGGTGCTCACAGTTGACTGCCTTGGCGAGGATCTTTGCGCAGGTGGTTTTGCCCGTGCCGCGCGTGCCGGTAAAAAGGTAGGCGTGCGAGAGCCGTCCCTCCGCGACCTGCCGCTGCAGCGTTTCAGTGACATGCTCCTGCCCGACCACGTCGGAGAAGGTTTTGGGCCGCCACTTGCGGTACAGCGCCTGATACATACCACATTGCCCCTTTCGTGAGGATAGAAAAGGTCCTCCGTATACAGCTGCGTGACCGGCGCCCTTGCGGCACATGACTGGTCCCGCTTAATGCTGCTCGGTTCCCCGCCTGACATGGTTCGCGGGCATTCATTGCGCAAGACCGATCCCGCAGCTGTATGCGGAGGACGGATAACAAAAGATATTATACGATACGGTTTTCGGAAAGGCAACAAAAATTTTGGCAAATATCAAGAGAAAATTAGACACTTGAAGAAAAATAATTGAAAATGTAACACAAGAACACGCACCGTGCGGATCTGATCGACGCTGCAGCGTGACCTGGTTGTGTTACAAAGTGCCTTTATCACAAAGAAAGAAGCTCCTGTAAAGCGGCTTTCGCGGCATAAGGCCCAGTCTGCGGACTGGACTTATTCCACGGTCCGCTTGACAGGGCTTTTTCTTTGCGCCTTCAGTGAGCAAGTGAATCGCGCGAGCGCTATGCGCTCTTCGATTCACCAATACTTACATCTTGGGAGGGCAACAAAATGAACATCACCGGAACGGTCGGAAGGCTGAATATGTACAAGGTATGCTGGGCGGACTGCTACGGAGAAGAGCGCACCGACTATGTAGCAGTACCATACGGCCATCGCAAGGAGGCGGCGGAATCGGTCATTAAGGAAACGAATGGTGAGAACTTCATGCACCTGACCGCCATGACAAGACAGGTTCAGATGGGAGACCTCTACATCGTGCTGCCGTGAGGGAGGGCTGACTATGGCAACGAAGAACAACATCCGCAGCATCCGGTTCAGCGACGAGCTGGCTGAGCTGATCGACCGGCAGATCGGAGACACCTTCACACAGAAGTTTGAAAACCTCGTCACCAAATGCGTGTGGGAGCTGCCGAACAGAGAAAAGCAGCTGAAAGACATTGAGGCGCAGATCAAAAAGGAGCGGGAACGGCTCTACAGGCTCGAACGAGCAACGGAACAACTCCGACAGCTGGAGAACGACCTGAAGACGACACAGCACTATTTCAAATTCGTCGAGCGGCGGGCAAAGGCCATTGCCGAAGCTGCCGAGGAAGAAATGTAACACAAGATACCCAGCCGGCCCAGCTGGCTGCGGCGTCGGAATGTGTTACAATAAGAAAAGCCATTCCCCGCGGGTCCTCCCGCGGGGAACTGTTTCAGATCAAACGCTTTTATTCAGGGATAACTTGGAGGGCTATGATGAAAAAGCAGTGCTACATGACCGCGGGAGAGCGGCACCAGCTCGAAGCCATGCGGAGGAATAAGATACCGATTGCGGAGATCGCGCGGCAGCTGAACCGAAGCCGACAGACGATTTACAACGAGCTTCGGCGCGGAAGCTATCTACATACGGTCGATTATCAGGACGTTGTGCGCTACTCCGCCGACAAGGGACAGGCGATCCGCGAGCTGGCGTCAAAGTGCAAGGGCCGCAGGATCAAGACGGAGAACGACGCCGACTATATGGACTTTCTCGAATACATGATCTTAAAGGGAAAGTATTCTCCTGCGGCGGCGTTGGCCGAGGCCAGAGCGGTGGGCTACACCACGACGATCTGTGTAACGACACTGTATAGCTACATATCGAAGCGGAGGTTTCCGAGACTCCGTGACATGGACTTGCTGGAAAAGGTCAGCCGGAGACACCGGAAGAAGAGCGAAGAGCCGAGGATCGTGCACAAGGACTATCCGAGTATTGAGGTCCGACCCGAGCACATCGGCCAGCGGTCAGAGGGAGGACATTGGGAGATGGATTTGATCGTTGGATGCCGTGGCTCCAAGGCTGTGCTGCTCACGCTGACCGAGCGCCGGAGCCGACAGGAGATCATTATGAAGCTTCCGGATCGGAGAGCGGAGACGATCCGCAGGGCCATCGACCGGCTGGAGCGCAGAACGCCGCAGTTCCGGCAGAAGTTCCGCAGCATCACCACAGACAACGGCAGCGAATTTCTGCAATATGAGCAGCTGATCCGGAGCGTCCAAGGTGGGACAAGATTTCAAGTCTACTACTGCCATAGCTATGCGGCATGGGAGAAAGGAAGCAACGAGAATCATAACCGCATGATCCGAAGATTCTTTCCCAAGGGTACGAATTTCGACAAGGTGAAGCCCTCGGAGGTCAGAGCGGTGCAGGATTGGATGAATCACTACCCGCGAAAAATATTGGGATGGAAACGGCCATGTGAAATAGCGTAACACAAAATCTCGTCCGGAGATCTTCAGCTGCGAGATCTGCTGTGTTACGAAAGAGCGGCGGGGCCCGTGCGCTTCCGCATCGGTCCCCCGCCGCTTATTTACTCGATCCCAAGCACAGGGATCTTGCGCAGGATCCACATGACGCCCGCATAGATATGCTCGAAGTTGACCACGAGTACCACCAGCGGCAAGAGAACCTTGACCAACGGCAGCGGCACGAAAAAACCGATCAACGAGCAGTTACCAAAGACGAGATCAAAGAAATTGCTAAGTGCAGAAACGACGGTCTGCGGCATATCCGGCAGAACATCGAGGATATTCAGAACAGCGTTCAACACCTGAACGCCGAGATTTCCTAACGCTTCAACCAACATTAGTTCCGCTGCACCTCCTTGAGCTTTTTATAGCACAAATGCAGAAACGCCACGACAAGCATACCGGAAACAACGGTCTTATAGATCATGTAAACCGTCTGCATCTGAGCGCTGCTGACCGCCGACTTCAAATTATATTCACCGGCTGAAATAATGGTCTTATTCTGCCATTCGACCGCATCCCATCGCAAAACAGGCTCCTGCTCTTCAAGTGTCGCCACAGTGCCGACAAAATCAGCAAGGACGGTAAACGGATAGGTCAGCAAGCCCATACGCCCCTGATATGTCGCTGTAATATCTGCGACAAACTCCGCAGCATAGCCCTCACGGGGAACGAAAAGCGCCTTGATCTTCTCGGCAATGGCAGCGGGCAGGGCCGTGATTGCGTCGATGATATTTTGCAGCCAGCCCCAAAGCGTAGTGAAGAAAGCGCCTATCTTCTCCGCAATGGCGGCAGGAATGCCCTTGATGCTCTCCCAAATATTGGTGAGCGTTCCGGGCAGCTCTTTGATTTTCCCGAAGATTTGCGGAATATAGGGCAGATAGGGCTTTGCATCCTCGTCCGTGCCGGTATTGCCGCCTGTCTGCGTGCCGGCAAGGTCGAGCGTAGGAGCTAAGGTATTGGCCTGAAGCTGGGCAAGAATCTGCTGCAGAAGTTCCTCAATGGTCGTAGCCGTGCCGTCACCAACACCGGATAATTTAGGTTTTGCAGCTTCCTCCCCCTCGGCAGGTAAGTCAATAGTAGGATTTTTATAGTAGGACGGAGCAAAAACAGAAAGGCGAGATTCTAAATCATCATCAGGAGTAAACCGAATACGCGAATCAGAAGCCTGCAAGACACGAACATATTCTTTTTCCACACCATCTATAGCGTGGACGCCATATTGAAGAAAAGCTAAACCATCAGGAAGTTTAGCAATATATACGCCTTTGTACTTCTCCGCCATAAGGTCAACATAGGAAACACCACCTTTATAATAGCGATTGCTACCACTAAAAGAGTTATAAAAAAATGAAATCCGAATCGTACCACCATTCGAAGGATCCCATTCAATAAGAGCAACACTCTTTCCATCTAAAGTTAAGGACACAGGCGAAAGCGTCTCAAAATCAGCATAAGAATATAACGGCGAACCCAAATCAAAATCATAAATATAGTCGGTATAATCACTCGCCGAAATGCGCGTAAGAACAACCCTTCGGCTCTGACCGTTATACACATTCGAACGAACGCTATTATCCCATGTAAGAAACTGGCAATTTGCTACACCAGAGGATGAAAAAACGGGCTTTTCCTCACTGCCGGCAGTTACGCCTAAATTCTGTGTAAGCCACGTTGTAAAATCCGCGAATTTTCGAGCGACCAAACGAGGGACTGTCAAAGCATTTCCGCCAGAAAGGACAATCGCTTGCAGAAGCGCGTCCATATCTTCATAGCCCAGCCAGCCTGCAAAGGTTGTATCAGTTTTAAGCACAGCAGCCTTGAACTCGTTCCATTTCTGCGTCATGGCTTGCGCTATCTCATTGCTTGTCATGCCGTTATTGGAGAAGATAAGGCCGCAGCCACCGGCAAAGGCCGAGAGCAGAGCACCAATGACGACGGCATCATCCACGCCGGCGAGGGCCTCGGCCCGCGGCGGACGATAGGCGAACACGCCGAGGGTGAGGGTGAAGCAGAGGGCAAGAGCTATGTATCTGTTTGTATTCTTCATGATTTACCTCCTCCAAAACAACGAGTAGAGAAACCATGCCGCAAGCATCACGCCGACCGCAAAGGTCACTTCCGTGAGCCGGTCAAGCGAGGCCGTGAGCGTTTCCAAATACGGTTTCAAATCTTCTATCGTCATGCCGACATACTCGGTATAGGTCACAATGTCTCCCATTAGAACCGCACACGCTCCTTTCCGGTCACCATGCCGACAAAGGCATTGAATAGACGGCTTGCAAGGCCGCAGGCAATGACCAGCGGGCAGCTGACGCCCATAAAGCCGACGAGCGTATCAATCACGCTTTGATAATCCATTTGTCCCCCTCCTTATCCTGAATTTGCTTTTCCGCGCCAACAAATTTGCCGCGCTCCACAACACGCGACGTATCATACCGCGCATACATGGACGGTGAATGAAACCATACAAATTTCTCCTTGACCTCCCCTGAAATATTCGTGCCGGTGCTGTCGTCGCTCTCCAAGCTGTCGCGGTCCAGCAGAGCATTGACCTGAATACAACCCATGTAATTCTTGCAGAGCATAACGCTTGAAAACTGTTCCCGCAGCGGCTTTGCCATACGACCGAACACCTGCGAGGTCGCAACGATATGCTTTCTCTGCTTCCGCTGCTGACTGATCTGCGTGATAACTTCAATGTTGATGTTCTTGCTTTCGAGACTGTTCATATAAAGCTGTATCTCATCCACGAAGAAGATCACGCCGCACTCACCGTTGCTATACCGTTTGAAATCATCGTTGTCGCAGAACTCAAAAACACGGTTTTCTGCAAGGTATCGCTGCTCATACTCCGCAAAGACCTCCTCCGACATTTCAAATTTACCGTCTTTGATGAAGTCTGTTTTATCCTGATTGACAAACCACTCAAAGAAGGTAACAATGGGATAATCGGCAAGGGCCACATTGGTCACAAGCTTTGCATGAGGATAAGCGTCCAGCAGCTTATAGACGTAATTGACCGCCGAGAGCGTCTTTCCCGTACCCTGGCCGCCGACGAAGATCGCCAAACCGTCCGGATCAAAATAATCCGGGTGAGCGCGTCGGAAACCGGCTTTATAACGCAGCCAGTCCCGCAATATCACAGGCCGCTTGCTTTCGCGGCACAAATCCTTTTCCAGCATTTCTGATACCATCCTAACAGAACGTAACACAAAGCACCGGGTCGGGCCGGCTGGCAGCGACACCAAATCGTGTTACAAGATAAAAAGAGGAGGCGTAATTGCCAAAAGGAATTACGCCCCCAGCGCGAGGATCAACGCGAAGGGTTAGACGGAAATCTTGCCCTTCTTCAGCGCGGCGGTGAAAGAACGGACGACCTTACGACCGCCGAACCACGCGAGCACGAACGCCATACCGGCGCCAACACAGCTACCGATGAGCGTAAGCACATCAGCTGCGCTGACAGAGCTGGAGAGCGTGCTGAGCAGCGACGCCACATTGAAAACAGCCTGAGCTTCCTGCAAAATCACTCCTTCCTAAAAAATTGGCTTAAGAAACTCACAAGGGGCTTGCCCCTTTGGTAGCGGGCGTCGGAATCGAACCAGCAGCTATAGACGCAGAATCTATTATGCTACCATTGCACCAGCCCGCGATATATGATAGACTCCCTGTGAGGAGGGATAAAATGCAACTTTTTATCATTGCTGCACTTCTTGGATTTATTTTCTTTGTCATTCAAGCAATTCAGAAGAAGCAGCCATCTACCGGAGCACCAAAAACGGAAACCATTGAGGAGCTACCGAATGCGGATACCCCGCTGCCCATCGCCGGAGCCTACCAAAAGAAATGGCTTTTGACCTACAATGAAAAGGATGCTTTCAAGAAGATCAAAGCAGTCACCGATGAAATCAGCTGCTATACGTTTTCCAAGGTGAGGCTGCTTGATCTGCTTGAACCAGTGAAGGGAAACACGAAGTACAAAACGTATTTCTACAAGGTACAGGCGAAGCACGTTGACTTCGTGATACTGGACGAAAAGCTCGTCGCCCGCTGTGTCGTCGAACTGGATGATGCCAGCCATGACGCCGAAGATCGGAAGAAACGCGACGTCTTTGTTGACGAGGTATTGCAGAGTGTCGGCTACCGGATCATTCACACACGCGCCATAACCGAAGAGGTCCAGCAACAGATACGAGAGATCATGAAAACTTAATCCACTATGTAACACAGTTTTGCTGCAGCCCCAGGGCGCCGGCGTCAAAAACTGTGTTACGCTTTTCTCCGAACAGTCTTTCAACCTTTTGACACAGCACGTCAAATTTGTGCTGCTTGATAAGCCGCTCATACTTCGGATTCGGAGCAACCTCACGATCCTGTATCATGCGCTCGAACTCATAAAGCCCATACATCTGAATGCAGGCATCAATGGCGTTCCCGGCCTGATTGACCACATAGCGCTTACAACGTTCCTCGTTGTACTCCATGCCGGGCGCAGTGTAAATGCTGATCCGCTCGGCGTCCTCGACGAGGTTATACCAATAGTCCTTCATCGGCCAGCGCCACTTGTTGCTGTCGGTGTCCGGCTCGACGTAGCGGAGGTAGTTGAGCAGCACACCGGCGAAGGCTTCACCGATCGGCAGCGGGATCATGCTGAACTGGATCGCACGATCATCGCGCATCTGAATCTCGACACGGTTCCAATGCTCACCCTGCTTGCCACGTTCGGCAGCCTTATCGTAGATACGGACGAGCACCTTGCTTTGCGGGCTTCCGATTTGGATGCTTGTACCCTTGGAGCTGACGATGCACTCCCAATAGTCGGACTTGCTGACGTACATTCCGCATTGTGTATCCCGTGAGACTTCACCGATATCCAGTATGCCGGAATGGTCATCATAGGCCACATCCAGACGAGTGATCTTCAAGCCGAAGGAGCGAATGAAGTCAAAGAGCTTTCGCCACTTCTTCATGGCGTCAGTTTCCAGCGTGGAGAGCGTTTCAAACGTGCGGCAGCCTTGACCGGACATTTCACACCAGACGCCCATATCGGGACGGCCGTTATAGTGAATGGAGATGCAGGAGAAGTATTTACGATCCTGATAGCCCTTTGCGCCTTTGGTGTTCGTCCACGGCACATGGGAGAGACCGAGCGCATCTATGATCTGCTCAGGTGTATGTATTTTTGAGGTAAACGACAACCAGTCGTATAGAACGATATTATCCGCTTTGCTATCCATAAAGAGAGCCCCCATGCCTCTTTTGTAGGTAGTGCCCCCCTGTTAGCGGGGGGGGGCACGCCGGAGGGAGCTACCCTCCGGCGCTTTCTCGGGATCTGAAACTTACAGGGAGATGGACTCCAACGAGACGACTTCGCCAGTGGAAACAGCCATTGCGACACGCTTCTTTTCGTCAAAGAAGAGATTGCAGACCTCCATCGGATTGATGTTCTTCCATACGGCATCCGAAGCACATTTGAGTTTCTGCGCCTTCAGGCCGCAGGCGGTGTAAGTATCCGACTTATAGGAGCTGACCGGCGAGAGAACGAAAAGCTGATAGTAGGGACGCTGGACGTTGACTTTTTTGCCGTTGGCGTCCTCTTCCTCGGTATCCATTAGACCCTGTGCCCAACCTACCACGAGGTATTCATTTTCCTTGAAGCTGTATTCGCTCATATAGAGCCTCTCTTTCTGCGCATATAGCGCTGCACAAAATCAGTCCGGACAGAGAAGCCACGAGGGTGCCGTCCGGACTGTCCAATTTCATTATAGAATCTGCCGCAACAAAAATTTTTTGAAAAAAGTGAAAAAAGGACTTCACAAATAAGAAAAGCTGTGGTATGATATGCGGGCTGAAAAGTTCATGGGCCTGTAGCTCAGTTGGGAGAGCGATCCCGACATAAAGCGGGCCCACTTGATGATCGATATTTTCAGCCAAGTTAATATTTGGGCCTGTAGCTCAGTTGGGAGAGCGTACGGTTCGCATCCGTAAGGTCGTGGGTTCGAATCCCTTCAGGTCCACCATAAAAAGCCGTGAAATCAAATGATTTCGCGGCTTTTTGCAACTATTTGGAGAGATTTATATGGATGCGAACCGAGCGTTTCCGGCGAATTTTGGAGATTTTAGGGAGTATTGACCCCAATCGGTTCGCATCCCTTGCGATCATATACTCTTTTCAAACCGCATTACCTTATCCAGACGCACGGTACAGCGGGCTTTGGGCGACTTGGAGCAGGCAGGACTGGTCTCGCGCCAGCCCCGTTATCGACCAAACGGCAGCCTGACCAGCAATCTGTATCAGATCGCCGCCAGAAAAGGAAAAAGCTCACAGTCCTCCGCCAAGGGGGGACTGTGAGCAAATGCTGTCACGAGGGTAGCGTCATCATGGCGCATCCAGAAGGACTCACTCTATCGGAGGTCATACGACAGAGAAGAAACAATTATTTTAAAATAACAGAGGCTTCTGTCCAGTCTTTGATTGTTTTATCTGCAACTAATGACAGATCTGACCAAAACTCATAGCCGCTTTCATCATATACACCTATCGTATAAAAGCCTGCTTGCTTTGCCGTCTTTGCTGCCTGTAGGGAATCTTCAAAAACAGCTATTTCGGAGGGGGCCGAGCCTAACCGATGGGCCGCTTCATAAAATGCATCAGGGTGGTCTTTTCCTGCGCCGACTTCATCGCAGCTTAACAAGAAGTCAAAATAAGAAGTTAAATTTAATCTGGAAAGGCAGACTTCAACCAGGTGTCGGGGCGTTGCCGTGACGATGCACATATGTACACCGCATTTTTTTAGCTTCTTCAAATACTCTTCGGCACCAGGTTTTGACTTTACATCGCTCTGATAATGCTGCCGCATCATTGAAATCATTTCATTCATAGCTTGCTCAGGTGTATCTTTCAATCCGAATCGTTCAATAAACAAAAGAACTGATTGATATAATGGAAGAGGCTTGGCAAGCTCCAGCACTCTCTCCATATCGGGGATAGATACACCCCGCTGTGTGAGAAAATCGCGCTCCAAGCGTCTCCAATAACGCATGGAATCTACTAAAGTTCCGTCCATATCAAAGATGCATTTTTCCCGCTCCATATATAGTCTCCCTTATAAAACCGTAATACCGTGAGCTTCAAGATATTCCCGATGCTCAAGGCCCAAATTATCATCTGAAACAACATAGTGAACGACATCGCACTGGCAAATGCTGTAGGTGTTGTATTGCCCATATTTTTTGGAATCCATTAATACAACGATGGTATCTGACTGGCGGATTACAGCCTGTTTCAGAAGACAATCCTCCTCGTTTTCGCAGCAGAAGCCGCTGGATGGATTGAAGCCAGTTACTCCTAAAAAACAGATGTTATATCTGCATCCTAACACTTCGGTTGTACTGCGACTTCCTTGAACATTGAGACCATAGCGATTCATTCTGCCACCAATCAAATGAATGGTCGGTCGAGTAAGGCTTGCTAACTCTATTGCACAGGAGAGTCCTGTAGTAAAAATTTCATATGCATTGTCTGGGATGCTTCGAGCAAACTGCGTTGCTGTAGAGCCAGAATCCAAAAAGACAGTTCTATGCGTTTGAAGCAAGGTAATGGCCTTTTTAGCGATTGCTTGCTTTTGCTCTCGATTCCGTTGAACCCGCTTGGAGAAAAAATCCTCGGCCCCGGCAACGATTTCCGCAGAGCGCGCACCACCGTGAACGCGGACAATACGCCCTGACTCATTTAGATGTTTCAGATCTGTGCGCAAAGTCATCTCTGACACATTGGGAAATGCGGATTTTAACTGTGCAAACGTGATCTGGCCTTCGGCATCAACCAAATCAACAATTTTTTTCCTACGTTCTTCCATCAGATTTCTCTTTTCTTTTAATTCTATCTGTTAGGCCAATGCTGCAGGAGGTATTCCTCTGCCTCTGGACACCATAATCCCCGATGATCTTTGGTAATTTCAGCAAGTGCCGCATAACAGGAATTACGCTTGCCCAACTCTTTAAAATCGCTAATAGCTGTAAGAGGCATATTGATATGCGTGTAGATCAGTTTTTTTCCACCCGGTATATTGGGCTGATTCAGCGTCGTTTTGGCGGCAACATCTAATCCACCGATATGCGTAATCATCACCGCAGGGTTAAGTATGCCAGTAGCGGACATCTGAAGAGATTCAAGTAAATCAGAGGTATTTCCGCCGGTGGTTCCAAGAATATGAGCCGAATTATAGTGAACATCGTAATAATTTAAGGATGCAGAAAAGTTTCGATCAGTAGGCCCCGAAAAAAAGTTCATGCAGCCGTCGTGCCCTAAAATTTTTGATCCCAATTCGCATAGGGAAGGGATGGCGGCCAAAATGAAAACGTCATCGTATCCCGCAGAGGAATACGCCAACAGCTTTTCCGCAGGGTTATCTCCGCTGATATTCAGAAAGATCAAGAAAAAATGAACAATATGCCTGAAAAGCAGAAATTGTCATTGGAAGAGAAGGTAAAAATAGCAAAGAGATGTCTGGCTGCAGAGGTAAGCATAAGCGAAGCGGCTGCAGAGGTTCGTGTCGATTGGGGAACAATACGGCGGTGGGTCGTGCAGTACGAATTAGAAGGGGCAGCGGCCTTTCTGGCGAACAGGCGAATCCATGTGTACAATCCAGAACTAAAGCAGCGGGCGGTACAGGAGTATCTGTCTGGAAAGGGCAGTCTGGCAGAGATTAGCAAAAAATATGAGCTGCGGAGTAGAACTCAACTCCGAAACTGGCTGAAGGTGTATAATGCTCATGGAGATTTCAACTCCAGAAAGAATTCAGGAGGCGGAAGCTACATGAAGCAGGGACGGGACACCACGCAGGAAGAGCGCATTCAGATCGTCAAGGACTGTCTGGCCAGTGGGAAGGACTATGGTGAGATGGCTTTGAAGTACAAGGTAAGCTACCAGCAGGTACGCACATGGACGCTGCGGTTCGAGGCGATGGGCGAGGCCGGTCTGGAGGACCGACGCGGAAAGAGGAAGAAGGATTAGGTGCCCAGAACCGAGCTGGAGAAAGCGCAGATCGAGATTGAACAGCTCAAGCACAAGCTGTATCTGGCAGAAATGGAGCGTGACCTGCTAAAAAAATTGGACGAGATCGAGAGGAGAGATGCCTTTCGGAAGTAAGACAGCGCCGCATCTATGCTGCGATCCGGGAAGCACACGAGGAAAATGGTTATCCCATTGAGCCAGCCTGCGAGCTGCTCCACGCAGCGCGTTCGGCATACCACAGGTGGGCTTCCGGCAAGCTGAGCCGGCGGACTGCGGAGAATGAACGGCTTGCGGAAAAGCTCGAACAGCTCCATGCGGAAAGTCCGGATAAGGGCTACCGGCGGCTCAATGACGATCTGCGCCATGACTGCGTCATTCATGTCAACGACAAGAGGGTTCTCCGCATCTGCCAGGTCAGAGATATCCGTTCCACGATCAAGTACGACAACCATGGCTGCACCAGACATGCAAAAAATCCGCAGTATCTTGCCGAGAATCTTTTGGACAGACAATTTTATGCCGCAAAGCCCAATGAGAAGTGGCTCACTGATGTAACAGAATTCAAGTGGTACGAGGGAACCGAGGTTCACAAACTCTATCTGAGCGCCATTCTGGATCTCTGTGACCGGCGTATTGTGTCCTATGTACTCAGTGAACGCAACGATAACCCGCTGGTTTTCAAGACCCTTGATAAGGCTATTCAAGCCAATCCGGATGCGCATCCCCTGTTTCATAGCGACAGAGGGTTCCAGTACACCAACCGCACTTTCCACCACAAGCTCGTGCAGGCGGGAATGACGCAGAGTATGTCCCGTGTGGCGCATTGCATTGACAACGGCCCGATGGAGGGCTTCTGGGGCATTTTGAAGCGGGAACGCTATTACGGCAGACGGTTCACCAGTAAGCGGGAGCTTATTCAGACGATCGAGAACTATATCCATTACTACAACACCAGGCGGGTGCAGCGCAATCTGGGCGTCCTGACGCCGATGGAAAAGCACACGCTTTGCCTCGCCGCATAAAAGCGGCCAGCAGCGCTTGGCTGCCGGCCGGGAAAACTTTATATTTTTTCACTGTCCTCTTGACGGGTTGCGGTTCAGATTCCGGCTCCGTGCAGGGCTTTGGTTATAGGGGAACTTTATAGAGCGTTGATCTCTGCTTCCAGCTCGCGGATGAATGCCATCAGGTCAGCGAAAGAGGGGCACTCGCCGAACATCATGCCCTGCATGACCGCGTAGTCCTCCTCCAACGCAGCATAGCGGTATTCCGGCGGACACAGCTTCATGGTGCCCGGCCGTGCCAGCTCGTACTGCGCCCACTTACGGGGATAGAACTTCATCTTAAACTCCACGACCCGGCCCAGCAGATCCAGGTCCTCATAGGCGGCCACTTTGCTTTCAGAGTGGGCGATGCAGTACAGGTCATAGTAGTGGCGGGAATAGCGGCTGGGCATCGGCAGATGCTCCGGGCGATTGGCCTCATGGTGCAGGATCGTCACCTTCTCCCAGAAGGTGCGCTCAGCCGCAGCGGTCAGTACCACGGTGTTGGCCTGTTGGAAGGCTGCGCGATAACACTCGGCGGAATAGGGGCGGATCTCCCGCGGCTGTGACGGCGTCCAGGCTGCCAGCGCACCGATCTCCAGACGGATCACCTGCAGAATGGACTCGGTCTTAAAGATACTGGGGTACCGGAAACAGATGGTCTGCTCGTCGTCCGGATCTATGTAGAGGTCCGCTTCCATACCCAGTATGATACCGAACTCGCTGCGCAGGGAAGGGAGGAGGATGTCGCGCAGGAACTGCTCGGCACGCTCATTTGCTTCCTTGTTGAACTGATCCTGCTTTGTATTGCTGCGCGGCGCCCATGGCTCATGGAGCCCATAGCCCAGCACGCGCCAATCCAGGATCAGGTCAATATCTTCGGAAAAACGCTGGATCAACCCATAGCATTTGGAGAGGCTGGTGCCCCCTTTGAATGTGAAGGCTGCCTTCCAGGGACTGTGATGGAAGAGGTGGTCCAGTGTCAGGCAGACCCAGAAGTCCTTTTCGATGATAGCTTCATGCAGCCCTGTCTGCTGCGCGGTATTACGAAACAGAACACGGCGGTCCTGCTCAGATGCTTTGGCGATGTTATACATATCAGTCCTCCCGGCAGATTTTTTTGATGAGGCTATAGATCCACGCTACCGCCTGCTGCGCCTCCTGTAAAAGCGCCTGCTTTTCATGATCGGTCAGGAGCCGCTGCAGTTTTTTAATGGTAGTGTCATCCACATTCTCCTTGCCCAAAGCGCGCAGGGCCTGTATGACCATGGCGCTCTTATAGGACAATCCGGAGATCTCCCGGTTGCTTCGATGCTTAAACTCTAACTCCAACTTGCCCACATTGAACTTGTGGTAGGGGCCGTCGGAGATATAGGACCACTTGGCGGGGACCTGTGTAGATAGGCCCAGCAGGTTCAGTGCGGTGGCGCCGGAGGGTGCAATGCTCCAGTTGAACTTCCGGGCCAAGGCCTGCGCCACGTGATGGGGCGACGGAGCCTCATACTCACCCAGCAGCTGGCTGAAGACGGGCCGGTAATAGACGCCGCGCATGATCCGCTGCAGCTCACCTGTCTGCTCCATACGGGACAGGCACTGCCGCACCGTATTGACATCAGCCAGATCCACATAGTCGGTAGACACGAAGACAGACTCCGGCTCTGCGACTCGGATGCGCTCCAATATACAGTTGTAGATCGTCTGATTGGCCATAGCGGCACCTCCTTGTTGTAATGAATATTATATAGTTTTCATTACAAAATGCAAGTGGGTGCCTTTAGTTTTCTCGACTTGACGGTCAAATATACGATTTGTAACGAAAATTGTACAGTTTTCATTACAAACAGGCGATGCGGATATAGACAAAGTATCGGCATAGGTGGGGGGTGTATGGGCGCGGAAAGGGGGAAGAACGCCCAAACCCAAATGCGGCAGGGCTGGTTACTTGGGGATTGGATCGAAGTTCTTAATGATGCTGGCGATGAGCTTCAGCTGCATCCGTTCCTTCATCTCCTGGTCGACACCGCTGAATGAGACATTGTTGGCATCACGGAATGTGCGGGTGGCCAGTTTGGAGATGAAGCCATCGAAGTGTCTGAGATCTTCGGCCATAGCGTCCGGATCGCCGGTAGAGGCAGCTGCGATGGTATCGTAGTCGAGCAGGGCCCGTGGCTTCTTGCGATGGCGCGGCATGGCAATCACTCCTTCATTTTGGATTTAAGCGTCTCAAAAAATGCTGTTCTGCGGCGCTGAATCGAAGATTTGGAACTGTTGAGGAGCAGGGCGATCTGTCGGTCGCTCAGATCCAGCAGGAAGGAGAGCAGCAGGATGCTGTAACCTTCCACCCCGATCTCCAAAAGTGCTTGTCCCAACCGATCATCGTGGATGGGCAGATGGAAGCCGCACACATCGAACAGGTACATATCGGAAGGGTATGTATCCGTGGTGTGCAGCTGCTCCAATACCGGCTCCGGAAGATCGGAAAATGTAATCACGTGCTCAGCACGTGCCGTTATGTGTCGGATGTAGTCGATGCTTTCGCATTCCAGCACATCCTTACAAAAACGTTCAAACTGCCTGCAGACTTTTGCTTTCTGGGAGGGTGAAA
>OKTX01000604.1_pt1 | contig 19427 bp, 17 predicted proteins | sample 1606261 | NCBI WGS metagenome assembly OKTX01 (sample SAMEA3879543, study PRJEB24766) | human gut metagenome | biome: human-associated habitat; feature: feces | place: USA | collected 1985/1987 | reverse complement strand
CGCGGTGGAGATCACCGCCCGCACGATGAAGCTCGTGCCGGGCATGGCGCCCGCCGGCGAGATCTTCGTGGACGGCAGCGGCGTGGGCGACGTCGGCGCGGTCGTCCTGCGCGACCGCAAGCACCTTGCCGAGGACGGCATGGTGGTGGTCGTGCTGCCCATCTCCGCGCACGACGGCTATATGCTCGCCGAGCCTGAGATCATCACCCGCGGCTTCATCTACGTCAAGGAGTCCGAGGAGCTGATGAATGAGCTCAAGACCGTGGTCATGTCCGCCGCCGAGGGCGTGCTGGGCCGCCGCAGCCGTGACATCGGCGAGCTCAAGGGCGCGATCAAATCGGGCGTGAGCAACTACCTGTTCAAAACGACCAAGCGCAGCCCGATGGTCATTCCCGTCATCACAAAGCTGTAAAGAGTCAAGCAAAAAGCAGAGCGTTCCGCGGAACGCTCTGCTTTTTCAAAAGGCGGCGGAATGGCTTGCGTTTTGCGCTCCAGCGTGATAGAATGTCTTGCTGAAAAATAAAAGGGGGCTTTCCTTTATGAAATTAGGTATCGTGGGGGATGCGGGCAACAAAGTATCTCAATAAATGCCGATATATCTCCATATTCTGCCGGATTGAAAACTTTCTGCTCCACATGACTTCATGTAAATCAATGTAACTCCCCGGCAAAAGGGTGAGTAAAAGGTGAGTAAAAATAACGAGACGAACCATGTAACACAAAATGGTCTGCTGCTTTTTCGGCGGCAGGCCATTTGCTGTAATATCATGCCCGTAAGTGTCCGGCGTGCTCTGCACGGTGATGATGGACACGGGCAGCGGGAATATGCCGCGTGGAAAGCGAAGCAGCAGGCCAAGCGGGAACAATAGACAGCAAAACGTAGGGGACGGAAATCACCCCCGCCACAAACTGGTAATTGCAGAGAGGTCTGGCAACGATTGTTTGCCAGACCTCTCCTAATGCAGTTTGTTTAATTATCAGATTCCAAAAGCCTGAACACACCAATAGTATCCGTTCGCGTCTTTTGAAACACCGACACCGATATTGTTGATAGTTTCGCCAGCCATAGCCCGAATGTGGATGTTCAATTTTCTTCCATTGAAAAAGTGAATTCCCCGCACTCTTTATGAGAAAGAGCACGGGGAATTCGCCACAATTTATTCTTCGCACTAATAATACCGCAGCATGGTTGGTGGACAAGTTTTACGAAATAGACTCATAATCGCCAAAAACCTGAACACACCAGAAGTATCCATTGGCATCAATAGCAACACCAACGCCAATATTGTCAGCAGTTGCATCAATCATAGCCTGAAAATGCACATCCGAGTTCACCCAATTAGTTACGGATTCTTTTGCAACAGTCGAACGATTGCTGCTTGTAGAACCGGTGAGATTAGTCATAGAGCCATAGGTCATGCCCGCTTTCTTACGGCAGTCCCGTTCAACCTGGCTATTATGTCCATTCCACCCATCACCGGACATCGCATAATACTCCGCCGCAGCCTGTGCAGCGTTCATCACGGCGGAATCCGTAGGAAGCTCGGCAACACCGTTCTCCTTACGAACCTCATTCGTCAGGCGGACAATTTCATTACGGATATCCATATTGGCATTGAAGTCAACAGAGTTATAGTCGAACTCGCCACCCTGATTGCCAGTGCCGCCGGGGTTAGTAGAGGTGCCGCTGGGCGTCGTAATGGCGACGGAGCAGGTAGAACCACCGACGCGAATAACGACGGTGCTCAGCGTGCTGTTTGTTTCATCGGACTTGAAGAGACTTACAACCATAGTGCCAGCCTTGTAACCCTCGACCATGACGCTGCTGGAATCCACATCAATCCCGACAAAGCCAATGTCGGTCGTATGGTTATAAAAACCATTGCAGTCCTTGATATTGACGCCAAGGATTTTGCCGGAGCTATCGGACACCTTAAAGTAAGCCTTCTGGCCGACGGGAACATTGACCTCAAAGTAGGAGCCGAGAGCACCAACAGCCTTAGACTTGTACTCGGCAGTTACATCAGCGCCGGTATAGGTCTTGGTCGTACCGTCGGGCTTCGTGGGAATCTCGGTGGAGGGATTGGTTTCCGCGCCACCGGAAGCGAACTTGGCTTCATAGCGATAGAGCATCACGACGGCCTGTGCGCGGGTAAGGGTGGAATTGGGGGAGAAGTGGGTCTTATCAACGCCGTTCACAATGCCGTTGGCATACGCCCAGTTGATAGCGGTGAGAAGCTCGGAAGAAAGGCCCTTCACATCGCTGAAAGGAGCGGCAGAGGCGGTCTTGCGGTCAATGCTCTTATAGCCGGCGTAGTTATAAACCATCGCGCAGAACTCAGCACGGCTGATGGGCGTGTCACCGAGGAACTTATTCGAGCCAGAGACAGTAGAAATCAGGATGTTATTCTTCTGCGCCCAGCTTGCAGCGTTTGCGTAGTAGATGGAGGACTTCACATCGGAGAAAGAGGAAGCGCCGCTCACGGCAGGCTCGCCGGCATAACGGTAGAGAATAGCGGTCATCTGGCCGCGCAAGGTCTTGTTGTTGGGGCTGAAGGTCGTGGAGGTCGTGCCGTTCACGATCTTTTTGTTTACCGCCCATGTGATTTCCTTGGAGGCCCAGAAGGAATCCGGGACATCCGTAAAGAGCGCCGCAGACGCGGACACGCAGCAGATCGAGATTGCCATGCAGAGGGTGAGCAGGATACAAGTCAGTCTTTTCATACGTTTGCAGTTCCTTTCATTGTGCTGCCGGGGGCAGACCGTCCGGCGAATTTTGGCTCGAAAACTGTCGAAAGCTGTCGATTACCACAGAAAAGTCTAATACGACAAAGCAGGAAGGTCAACCATGAAATACGCAAAATGGCCGACCTTCCTGTTAAGTTTCCGTCAAATTATATTGTCGGTAAATTCAGATGTCAAAACAGAAAAGCGGCCTCTCTTTCACACCTTGACGGATGCTCTGCAAGATGGTCGATAGCAAGGCCGAGTTCAGCGATGTTCCCACCGGAAGCTACTATGCAAATGCGGCGGCATGAGCCGTGAAGAATGGCGTAAAATGGTATCAGTGATGGCCTGTCCGGGCTGGACAATAACTGCAACCGCGCACATTCAAGATTTCCTTGGATGTGCGCGGTTCCTTTTATCCGACTTCGACCATCTGCATCATGCAGTCCCCGCAAAGGATATTGACCTTTTTCGTGGCGCGGACAGACTGCCCGCATTTCGGACAAATCAGCTTGCGGGTGCTGCTGGGGTGTTTGCCGCCCAGTGTGGTGCTGGCTCCTGTCTGGGCTGCTCCCCCGGCGGCTCCCGTGCGGATAAAGGGCGGTAAGCTACTGCGTCCGATTTTGATTTCGTTCCAGTTTTTTGAAAGTGCATATTCAACGAGGTTTTCTCCCGGTGTGGTATTCCAGCCGTATTGTCCGCACGGGATGCAGGTCAAGCCGTGGGCTTCGGCAACCGCTTTGAATTTTCCGTTGTGGTACTTCCCTCCCCGGCTGACCTCTTTGATGTCGTTTTCCCGGCAATAGAGATGTACCATCTCATGCAGCATGGTATCCAAAGTTTCCTCGATTGGGTAATTCAGCACTTCGGCGGCAATGTTCAGTTCATACGCGCCTCCGTCCTTGCGCTGCCAGACTTTTGCCGTGGTACAGTGTCCGTAGGTTCCCGGCTTGCTCTGCACGGTGATGATAGGCACGGGCAGCAGTCCGTCAAAAAAGTCCGTGTTAAGGGCGTTGTAGATGTGTTCCAGTTGGCTGACAGCTCGGCTCATTTTCGTGGTTTCTTTCATCGGTGACGTTCCTCCCATTCTGTGAGTTCGCGAAGCGGGCGCCCGCTCGCTTCGCTTTCGTCACCAGCAGCCCTATTCTTTGTAGCTGTCAATACTGTCGAAGACACTTGCACAACTTTTTTCAAAAAGTTGCGGTATTGACAGCTATGAAAAATAGGGGTAATGCACAAGGTGACAGTCAGCACTTGACTGTCACCTGTTCTCATTTTTTCACTTTTTTCAAATTATTTCGGAAGCCCGCCAATATTTCTGTGGCCGCATCTTCTGTTATCCTTCCAGCGACCATGTCAGCTTTCAGCTTTTCCCACAGCTCTCTTGCTTCGTGTTCCGCAGCAAAGATTTCGTCTTTGGTCTGGGTCAAATAAGACTGTTCCTTGCGCTTGCGTAACATATTGCGGATTTTTTCATATTCTTTGTAGCACTCACTCTGTCTCCTGTAGCTGACCCTGATATTCTCAAATTTCCTTGCGCATTCTTTGCTACAGTAAACTTCTCTGTAATCAAACTGAGGACTAAAAAATTTTCCGCAAATCTTACAACGCTTGATATTGATATTTTGCGATACATAATAATCTAAAATTGAAAAACAAAGTCCTATCAAATTTTCGCAGGTATATGCAGCAAAGCTATCTTTCCGCTTGATTACCCAATCAATGTACTGTTCATATTGGGCTGCATCGTTCCATATAGCCATAGATTTATTGACGTGGAGAACATATGATTCTAAGGGAGACAGCATCTGCGAATCGACTTTTTCATCATGCGGAAGCCAGCGGGAGATATCACTCAGAATTTCCCTATATTTGCTGTATTTAAGGCTTCGTCCCCTATCTGACGATAGAACATTGAGCAAGGCAGATAAAAACGCAAAATCATTCTGGTAGTTTTCAAGGGCGTTTACTACGATCCCGTCTTGCACAGTATTTATATTGATTTCAGCAACGGCGCTGCTTAGATAAGCGTAGGCTTCATTCAACAATTCAATATGCTTGCTTATATTTGAATGAGGAAGCGGCCAAACGTCCACTTCTTCTAAATTGTCACCACACAAGTCTTTATTAGGACACCTTTCACACAATCCTTCCTCCATACTCCACATTTCTTCAAAAGAATATGGGCATTTGACGTGGCTTGTAACGATAATCTTGGGGTTTAATCTGATTTCGACACTATCCTTTTGCATGAGAATTGTAGCTTTAGCAGCAATCTTCTCCTCAAATATATCCAGTTGATTAGTTTTATCCACGATATCTGTCCTCGTTTCTTTTCTATTTCCGAACATACAGCCGGATTGCAAGTTGTGAAAAAGTGTTGTAAAATCGGATCATGAAAAATCTGTACCCTAACTATAGCAAAATGTCGGACAGATTTCAAGCCAAAAATATAAAAATAACAGGAGGTTCAAAAAAATGAAAGGACTCGGACAGTTCCGGCAATTTGACTGGGCAGGTTTTTCTGCCGGAAAAGCATATCAGGTGGTCGGCGTTTCGGATTGGCTGGACCGCGACACAGGCAAGCGGCTGGGCAAGCGTGTTGACGTGGTTATTACTTCCGACAACACACAGTATGAGCATCGCAATGGCGAGCAGTTCACCAATTTGTACCAACGCTTAACCTTCAAAATTGAGGGGAGTGCGGCAGTTGATGTAGCCATTGGCGATATCGTGATTCCGGTGGATGCTGTAGCTCGTTGCTATGGCGAATACAGCAATCAACTCTCGATTGTATGCAAAGGCGTCCAGACCGTTCCCACCCAGCAAGCCATGCCGAAAGCCAAGGTATAAAATATGTATTATCGATCCGATGCTTCCCGGCTCCGCTTTGCTCCGCTTTACGTCCGGTTGGCGATAATTGGAGTGATTCCACTTTCCTGCGGAATAATCTTTTCCATATATTCAGGACTCATTTCCCCCGTTCCGGGGGAAATAGGTCCTTTCGGTGAACTTCAACAAGAGATAGCGTTGCTGGCGAATATCGCTTATGTCATATGCACCGCTGCGGCAATTTACTTAATTGCGCTTGCAGTAATAGGCTATTTGCTCCAGACTGACACAATGCGGATCGGTACGATGATTCGGCAGGCCCTGTATCAGCCCTCCCATGGAAATCCGCTGCACCTGCGGGATGGGGACCTGCTCCCAAAAGTCAGTTGCTGGTGCATTAGTTCAGGGTTATATGGTTTGACGATCAGTGCGCAGCAGAGTGTATCTGTGGACGTGCTCATTGCTGCGGCCCCGACCATCTCGGCAGCCCTAAATCGAAAGTACCAACAGTATGCCGTAGTACAGGTGGATGCTGATATAGCGTTTAGGTCTGTAACCTTCATCATTGAGGACGTGCTAGCTGACCGTTCCATTACCTTCACTTCTGCTGGTGAAATGTTGCCGGAATCCCCCACGATTCTCCGCGTAGATCAGACCACATGTATCGACCTGACAACATCGGGGTCGATCTTGGTCGCGGGCAAAACGCGCAGCGGTAAGACGACCGGCGTGATTGCTCTTCTGATACAGGTGCTATCCTATGGGCCGGATGATTTTGGCAGCACCATCACAATTGTTGATCCCAAATGTGCCGAACTGTCCCGCCTGCCGTTCACGGTTACACTAGATGATGACGGGGAAGCTACCGGAATTCTGGATGCCCTTAAGGCATATGTGGCAATTATCACGCGGCGCCAGAAATTCTTGAATGACCTGTCCGAGCAGACAGGCGATGCTGTTAAGTGGTGGGACGCAGATTTTCATCCATCGTTTCTTTTTTTGGATGAATATGTCTCATGTCGCGCAGTCTTGCCTAAAAAGGCAGCCAAGGACAGTGATTACTGCTTGGACACGTTTGATGGCTTGATTAAGCGCATTGTCACGACCGGTGCCTCTGCTGGGTGCTATATAATAATCAGTATCGCGGAAGCCAGTGTGCAGGAGGGCGGTCTACCCGCCATGCTCCGCTCTGCAATGTCCACTAAGATTTTGTTTCGGCCAACGCGAGCGGAAGGGCTGCTGATGTGGGACGCAGAAAAGCTGGACAGCTTTGTTGGCGATAGAGTATATCAACAAGGAGATGCGTGGTTTTCCAGCACAGATGGTGTCCACGATGCGGTATCATTCGTACATTTTCCCCATATGCAATTTCAGGTATATAAAGAGCTGGGGCAGCTTTTGCAGGAGTATTACGATTAACCACGCTGCCGGGGGCGCAGCCCAGAGGCAGTGTGGCGTGTGTCAAATAGTTGAATAATCCAGCCGTAGCGCGGCTACTGGGCTTGTTGATAGTAGCCGCGCTATTATGCCAAAATGCCAAAATCTTGATAATAGGACTGTAAATATGAGCAAAAGAAAGATAAATGGTCCATGCGGACAGAGAAATAGACCCTATAACTTTATGCTGGCGCAACAAGTAGAGTATCTTAAACCACCATATGATTCGCTGGATAAGTTATTTGCGCGACTGAACGAAATTGGCGCGGAAAGATACGCTGGCATCCTGCATGATAAAGATTCAAGGGAAAAACCACACATTCATGTATTCATGCATTTTGCAAATGGCCGTGAGGTCGTCGCAATTGCTAAAAAGCTAAATATTGCACCGCAGTATATAGAGAAATGGGACGATGGTATTGACAACGGATTTGCTTATCTAATTCACCGAACGCCAAAAGCAAAGAATGATTACCAATATTCACCACACGAAGTAATTGCCAATTTTAGCTATATTGATTGGCTCGGTGAATATGAGACAAGGAAGCAGGAAAAGGGAAAAAGTATTCCTTATGGAGGTAATGACATAAACCATCTGTTGAACTGCCTCTATATTGGTGCTATGACCCGTGAGGATGTGGAAAAGCAATTATCCGGCAGTCAATACGCAAGGCATCACAAGAAAATTGATGATGTGTGCGCCAAGCGGCTGCAAAAACTTGCGGAAGAGAGAACTGCCGAACGAAGGGCTAAAGGCGAAAAGGTAAAAGTTATCTGGATTTATGGTGCAGCTGGTACAGGGAAAACTCGGTTTGCAAAGGAGCAAGCCGCAAAACAGTCCGAAAGCTGCTACATTACAGGCAGCAGCCGGGACCCATTTCAGCGATACGCCGGAGAAGATATAGTTATCTACGATGAAGCCAGACCGGGAGACATCCCATTTTCAGACCTTTTGAAGCTGCTGGACCCATACGGCGAAGATGTAGCGGCTCCCAGCCGTTACTACGACAAAGCAATTTGCGCTGGGACATTTTATGTCACTTCTCCATATTCGCCGTGGGATTACTACAAAAAAACCATGGGTGAAGGCTGGATATTTCAGCCAGACAAGTATGAACAGCTTCTCCGCAGATTAACATTGGTGATCAGGATGACGGAGAAAAGCATTCAACCTGTTCAATACGATATGCGGAAACAAGAATTTCTCTCCATCTCTGGAACCTCGCGAAAAAATACATACTGCCAGGAGCAAAAGGATGATCAGAATGAAGCCGTGGATTTATTCAACTCTTTCTTCGAGGGTTCAGTTCCTAATGCGCCAGAAGGTGGAGACCTGTGTAAGCAAGTGAGGATTTTCTAATGAGTCAGGAAGTACCTATCCCCGAAAAACTGCTCCTTACGATCAAGGAAGCTGCTATATATTCTAACATCGGCATCAATCGCATTGATTCGATGCTGCGAGAAGACGGATGCCCGTTTGTTCTTTTTGTTGGCAGTAAGAAGCTGGTAAAAAGGCGAGAGTTTGAAGCCTATCTTGCGGAGCGGTTTGCAGTTTAGCAGTTTAACAGACATGCCCTGCTGCCTTGGTGCGACAGGGCATGTCTCATATTTCGGATAATTAGAAAATGCTTTTTATCTATTGAGAAAATGAAGTTACCATGATACAATTACTAAGTTACATGGCTCGTTTTCTCGTTGGTCGAGAGGAGCCAAATATATGGGAAAGAGTTTGAAAGGAAAAGAACTGGGCAAGGGTATAGGTCAGAGGAAAGATGGCCTTTACTATGCGCGATGCACAAATAAATCTGGACAGCGTTTGGAAAAGTGCTTCCAAGACCTCAAAGAAGCACGGAACTGGCAGAAGGAACAGCAGTATCGGCAAGTACACCCAGAAATAAAATCTGCGCCGCCCAAAATGACGGTGAACGAGTGGTTTGACTTTTGGCAAACCAATTTGCTCACTGGGCTGGCACCGAACACGGTGAGAAACTATCGTGAACGCTATGAAAAAAACGCAAAGGCACTATTAGGCAAACTCCTGCTAACAGAAGTAAGGCCGATGCATTGCAAAGCTGTCTTCAACGGTATGACCGGAACTTATGCGGGTTCAACTATTCGTCAGGCATATATCGCACTGGGGGCAATGTTCAAGGCTGCAAAGGAAAACGGATTGATTGAGAAACATCCGATGGACGGTGTCCGTTTTGACAGCCCGGTAAAAGCGGTAGACGAGATTCGCTTTCTGACGGTCAGTGAACAGAAAGCGTTCTTAGAAATCGCAAAACGTTCTCACAATTATGCACAGTACGCTTTGATTTTGGAAACGGGTCTGCGTACTGGTGAGGTGATTGGGCTGACATGGGATGCGATAGACTGGGAAAATCACACTCTGACGGTCAATAAGACGATGGAGTTTCGCCATAAGCAACATGAATGGCGTGCGGGACCGCCTAAGACAAAAAAGAGTTACCGCACAATCCCGTTGACGGATACCGCCTATCAAATCCTGCGTGACCTCTACTTAGGATGTGAGTACCGCAAAGAGGCTCCGGAATTGGATAAGGTGCTGACCTACATTGACTGTCGGACAGCCAAGCAAGCAAAGCTGCATATGCGTGATTTGGTGTTCATCAATTACCGAACCGGAATGCCAGCTAAGAACAGCAGCTATGATACGCACCTGTACAAGCTATGCGATAAGGCAGGAATAGAGCATTTCTGTATGCACGCGCTACGGCACACCTATGCTACCCGCGCCATTGAAAGCAGGATGCAGCCGAAGGTGCTGCAAAAGCTGTTGGGTCATGCCAGCATCAAGACGACGATGGACCGTTATGTTCATGTGACAGATGATTCAATGTTCCAAGCTGTGCGTCAATTCCAGAATGCCCAAACCGCTTAATTGTGAGCAAAAGGGTGAGTAAAAGGTGAGTAAATCACTAAGCAGGAAGTTAATATTTGAAGGAAAGTTCTTAAAATGTGCATTTTGCGCGAAAAACAGTGCTTTTCTTCTTGAATAATAAAGGAGAAGAATTAGAGATGAAATTAGGTATCGTCGGGCTGCCGAACGTCGGCAAGTCCACCCTGTTCAACGCCATCACCAACGCGGGCGCGGAGAGCGCCAACTATCCGTTCTGCACCATCGAGCCGAACGTCGGCATGGTGGCTGTGCCCGACGAGCGGCTGGACAAGCTCGCCGAGATGTACCACCCCAAGAAGAAGACCCCCGCGGTCATCGAATTCGTGGACATCGCGGGCCTTGTCAAGGGCGCCAGCCAGGGCGCGGGCTTGGGCAACAAGTTCCTGGAGAACATCCGCCGCACGGACGCCATCGTTCACGTCGTGCGCTGCTTCGATGACGAGAACATCATGCACGTCGTCGCCGACGCCAGCACGAACGTGCCCGTCGATCCCATCGGCGACATTGAAACGATCGACCTCGAACTCATCATGGCCGACCTGGAGATGGTGAACCGCCGCGTGGAAAAGGCCGCGAAGATGGGCAAGGGCGACAAGAAGTTCCTGCACGAGGCGGACGTATTCAAGGCACTCGCCGCGCACCTCGACGCCGGTAAGAGCGCGCGCACCTTTGAAGCTGACAGCAAGGAGGACGCCGAGCTGATCGCCACCGCCGACCTGCTCAGCCTCAAGCCCATCATCTACGCCGCAAACATGGACGAGGACGGCTTTGCCGACAAGGACTCCAACAAATATTATAAGCTCGTCGCCGATTTGGCGGCAAAGGAGGGCGCGGAGGTGCTGCCCATCTGCGCCAAGCTCGAGCAGGACATTGCTGAGCTGGACGGCGACGACCGCGCCATGTTCCTTGAGGAGCTTGGCATCGAAAAGTCCGGCCTGGACCGGCTCATTCAGTGTTCCTATACGCTGCTGGGTCTTATCTCCTTCCTCACCTACGGCGAGGATGAGTGCCGCGCGTGGACCATCGTCAAGGGTACGAAGGCTCCGCAGGCCGCCGGCAAGATCCACTCCGACATCGAGCGCGGCTTCATCCGTGCCGAGACCATCAACTTCTCCGAGATGATCGCCTGCGGCTCCGTGGCCGCCGCCAAGGAGAAGGGGCTGCTGCGCAGCGAGGGCAAGGACTACGTCGTCAAGGACGGCGACATGATCTATTTTCGCTTCAACGTCTGAGCTTACAAAACGGGGAGATACCATTCTCCCCGTTTCGGTTATCCTTCCTGTAAACCTATATAAAATTTTAGGTTGACAGAGACGCCGTGCTGTGCTACACTGGCCCCATCCTATTGAGAAAAAGAAAGGCAGCCTCATGAAAACAAGAGACCTCATTTACTGCGCCCTGTTTGCCGCCCTGACCGCCATCGGCGCGTTCCTCCACTTCCAATTCATGCACGCGACCATCACGCTGCAATGCTTCTTCACCGCCATGGCCGGACTGCTGCTCGGCGCGAGGCTCGGCGCGCTCTCGCAGGCGCTCTACGTCGGCCTCGGTCTGGTGGGTCTTCCCATCTTCGCTGCCGGCGGCGGCTTCAGCTATGTGTTCAATCCCACCTTCGGCTTTCTGCTCGGTCTGATCCCCGCCGCGTGGGTCATCGGCAGGCTCGCGGAGAAAAACCGCACGCCGCTGCGCCTCGCGCTTGCCTGTGCCGCCGGCTTCGCTGTGCTTTACGCCATCGGCCTGCCCTACATCGCGCTCATCGTAAACGTCTACAACGGCGGAGCCGTCAGCGCGGCGAAGCTCGCCACGGCCTATATGCTGCCCTATCTCCCCGGCGACTGCCTGAAGATCGTCGTCAGTGTGCTCCTTGCCCCGCGTATTCTCAGGGCAATGGCAAGGAATTCATAAAAATTTTACCGCAAAGTTGCAAATGCAACTTTGCAAAACTGCAAATACTATGCTACACTAAGCTCACAAAGGCAAGCAACCTAAAAATTCCAACAAAAATCAAATGGAGGATACGAATATGAAAAAGTGGGTCTGCAAGGTTTGCGGTTATATCTATGAAGGTCCCGAGGCGCCCGCGGAGTGCCCCGTGTGCCACGCCAAGAGCAATATGTTCGAGGAAGTCAAGGGCGAGATGAAGCTCGCCGCCGAGCATGAGTTCGGCGTCTATGCCAAGACCGTGAAGAACAACGACCAGATCAGCGAAGAGGACAAGAAGTATATCTTCGATCAGCTCATGGCCAACTTCAACGGCGAGTGCAGCGAGGTCGGTATGTACCTGTGCATGGCGCGCATCGCGCACCGCGAGGGCTATCCCGAAATCGGCCTGTACTGGGAGAAGGCCGCCTACGAGGAAGCCGAGCACGCCGCCAAGTTCGCGGAGCTCCTCGGCAGCGACCTCGAGAGCAACATGACCGATTCCACCAAGAAGAACCTCGCCTGGCGTGTGGACTGCGAGTTCGGCGCGACCAACGGCAAGTTCGAGCTGGCTGCCTGCGCGAAGAAGAACGGTCTTGACGCCATTCACGACACCGTCCATGAGATGGCCCGCGACGAAGCCCGTCACGGCAAGGCTCTGGAGGGTATGCTGAAGCGGTACTTCAACAAGTAATTTTCGCAAAAATCGAACCTTTTGAGAGGGAACAGGGAAGCCTGTTCCCTCTCTTTTTGCGTTCCGTGTGTCCAGCCTGTGTCCGCTGCCGGATATATCTGCCCGAAAACAAGAGAAAAGTGTCCCGTGCAAACTGTGTCCTATTTTACTGTTTTTCTGTCATGTTGACTAATTTGTAAAAACTTGTCCGCTTTGTACCCGTTTGCTCCATAGCTGTTTTTGCGGTGATTTCCCCGGCTTTCCAAGAAGTGTAGACGCTGTTCCAGTTCTCAGGAAAGATAAGTGCGGGACGCCCCAATTTCTTGCCATTTTGCTTTGCTGCTTCAATGCCCTCCGCTTGCCGCTTACGGATGGTTTCGCGCTCCTGCTCTGCAATCGTTCCCAACACTTCAATAAGAATGTTGTTTACCATCTCGAAAACCCACTCTTGCCCCTCTGGTAATTCCATCATGGTTGTTGGGAGGTCAATGACTTTCAGCCGAATACCGTTGTCTTTGAAGTATTGCAGTTCATTTTTAATATCGCATTTGTTCCGGCTTAAACGGTCAAGGGATTTCACAACAAGAGTATCACCCCGCCGCAGCATGGCATTTTTTAGGGCTGCGTAACCCGCTCGATTCAAGTCCTTGCCGCTCTCCTTATCGGTAATGATTTCCCGATCCTGCGCTCCAAGAGCCTTAAATGCGGCAATTTGGCGGTCAAGGTTTTGCTCTTTGCTTGATACTCTGGCGTAATAGTAAGTACGGCTGTCCATGTTCGTGCCCCCTTTGTTTATCTGTTCGTATTCCATCGCAATCGTTCGTAAAAGTCAATATGTTTGCGAATATATCTGCAAATATATTTTTATATTTTACGAACGTCAAAGCAGCACATTTACAGGTGTTCATAAAGGTATACTCTTGCGAACAGCCTAAGTAAACCAAGAAGGAGTTGGACAAATCCAACTCCTTCTTTATGTCAGTTCGCTATTTACCATTTTCAATTATCTGATAAGCTTCCTGCTCCGCATCAATTCTGTACCGTCTTTTGTATAACTTCCAATATTTCTGTGGTCTTTCCCGGCTCTGTGTCCATGAAGAAATCTCCTTACGCATGATTTTCCGCCATATCTAGAGCAGTGATATTGTTTAACTAAACATACCAACCACCGCCGATGGGGAACGGGATGGTCGCCACGCCGTATTCCGGGTGGCTGGGGTTATTGAGAACCGCTTGAATCATCATGTTATCTCCTCCGTTTTTCTTTCCAGATTTAAGACCACCTCGCCATACCTGCACAGCAGGAGTGCTCCGAGGATGAGCCGGAAGGCTCTGTCACTGACCAGCTCGGAAAAAGCAAGGTCTTCTATCACGATGTTGTCACCGCCAACGGAAATGGTCTTCGCCGCCTGATAAATGCTGTACAGCTCCGGGTGAATACCGGAGAGGCGAATGGCGGGGAAGTCGAAGCCGCTGCTGTCGAAATGCCAGAGGACTCTTTGCCAAAGCTCCTCATCGGCGGTAAGCAGAAACAGCGCAGCCGCATTGCGCCCGGACATACCGTAGCAGCGGTTTTTCCAATGCGTCCATCGTTCTCTGTGGGCGTCACCGAGGAAGAAGCGAAAGGGCTGCCGGTTCAGCTCATCTCGCAGCCGTCTTTGCAGCGGGCGGAACATCCTCCCACCGAAGCACTCCCGCGCCAGAGTGTTCAGCTCCACCACGCCGGCCTCGATGCGCTCCTCCAGACAGACGCACTCATTCAGGTGACAGGGTTGTCCGCTGTCATATCTCGTGCAGTCTTTGCAGCGCACATCGTCGGCACTGTAGCGAAAGCTGCTGCGGATGCGTCCGCTTCTGCGAGGCTGATGACGGGGTGGCGTCATCATCTGCACCTCTGCGGCGAACAGGGGTGTGAACTTCATAAAGTATCGCGTCAAGCAAATCAAACTCCTTTTTTGAAAATAAAAAAGGGCCGGAGTCTTATTGCTAAAACTCCGGCCCATGCCATACTGCTATTACATTGTCTGCTCCTGCGAGGCTCGTTCCTGTGCGTCCTCCTGCTGACGGACGCGCTCGTCCAGATCCGGCACGCATATCTCAATCTGTTGCTGGACGCTGTGGATCAGCTCCACCTGCTTATCCGTAAGCTCAAAGAAGTCCTCATTCACAGAGTCGGTGCAGCATCGGTAAATCTCAGTCAGCTGCTCCGGGCTGAAAAGCTGCTCCTTTTGGATAAGCCCAGAGCGTGTGGCGAAATCCTGCTTGGCGGCATCGTAGTTCTCCATGAAGTAGTGTCCGTGTACCACGCCTGTCCGGTCATAGTCCCAATCCCATGTGACGAATTGAACGCCGTATTTGCTCGGAGAACCTGCCAGCACCGTGCCGCCAAAGTCAGCGAGGATGCGGTAGTCACCATCCAGCCCGCTGGCTTTGAGCTGCGGGGCGGCTTCCATAGCGGTCATATACTCCAGCGTCTTCGCGGCGATGTCCTCGACGCGATATAGGGCATCCTCTGCTTGGGGCGTGTCCGCATCCTCTCGCCGATAGAACACGCTGCCCTTGCCGGTGATGCGGCAGAGGGGTGCGCCGTTCCAAAGGACAGGCAACTGCTCTCCCTCCACCGGCAGAGTTTCAAAGCCTGCACGGTGCAGGGGAATACGGACTTCTTCGAGGTAGCGAAGCTGACGGCTTGTATTTTGTGTGTCCATGTGAGCGATCCTCCTGTTGTAAAAAAATAAGGCCGGAGAGGTCTTCTCCGGCCTGCCGTTTCAGACGCTGCAGCCAGCGCCCTTTTAGAAATCGAAAAAGGGCGCCGCTTTTTTCGGCCCGTCAAAGCCGACAAAACGACGCCCAAATATTTGTGATTCTTTTTCTGCGATGATGCCGCTTTTTTCGAGAGAAAAGTCCTCTCTAAAAGGGCGCTGGAGGTTGGAAACTGTCCAAGACATGAGATCCTCCAGTTCAAATCCGGTCAGTTGCTCCGAAACCTCCATAAAAATCTATGGTTCAAAAGAAGAAATCCGGGCTCGAAAAAGCCCGGAAACGGTTGATGCGCCTGGCTTTGCGCCAGACGCATCTATACCGGTAACTCTTTATGTCAGGCGGCTTCAATTCGGATATTTTTGGTCAAGGACCGCAAATCGTAGCTGGCGTCAATGAGCGCGCTCCAATCTATAAAAAATCGGAGCAAGTGATATGCAGCTTGCTCCGACGTTCTATAACTTAACACTATGATTGTGCAGTTCCAGAATAATGCAAAAGATTACTCTACGATGTACCCTGTTGCTTTTAAGCGCCCGATTGCACTATCAATTCGTGAACCGGAATATTTGCTACCCTTGATCTTAATAACTTCGGTTTTTATTCTGCTTACATCTTTAACTTGAAGATATACATATAGTGCTGTCGCAATTAATTCGAGTTCACTTGGTGTTTCCTTTGAAAACTCATCAATGACTTCATTTACCGTTGGATTGATATTGCCATTTTCAAAAGAATCACCGACCACAGAAATCAAGTGTTCCATGGGAGTATAGTCAATTTTCAAGATGCCTTCATCATTTAATTCTCGGACAGCAAAATCAAGATCTGCGCTATATGGCCCATAGAAATGGATCCCATAATCGCAACCAAGATCTACATGTTTTGCCTCAATAAGAAACACTATTTTTTGGAGAGTTTTTTTACAAGGGGCTCCATTATTTTTTGTTATTCTACTAATTACCTTTACTATAGCCTTGTTGTCAACCATGATTAATCCTCCATAAAAGCGCCATTTATGCACTTTGCAACTCTTTAATTCTCGTCAAGACTTCATCTGCAATTTCTTTTTCTGCATAGATTCGATTAATACTGATAGGCTTTACAATAGATTCCAGAATAATGGATTCTTCCATAATATCTTTAACTTCACCAGTTTTCTCATCAAGAATCATTATTCCCTTTCCACTATCATCCTTATGTGAGAGAAGCATTGGCGTAAGCTTATGTGCGGTTTTGTCAACACTATCAAAGACTACACGATCGCTGTACTCTTTTTTTAAAATATTGAAAATCATTCTGGCATTTATCTTGTCAGCTGTTCCTGAATGAGCTTTTGATTCCAATACACATGTCATGATTTTACGCTTTTTAAATGCCATAACATCATCATTTTCTGATTCTGCAATCAGATTTAAGATGCGTGTGTCGTCCCATTTCAAGTATTCCGAAGTAGTATCAGGATATTTTCCATTAGGAAGAACAGTTTTCAAACTCTTGACTAAAACTTTGTCCAAATATCGCCTGGTCTTGTGAAAGTAGACCTGAATAAACATGAAGTATCTTGCAAGAACAAACTCCTCAAGAGCTTGAACACCACCCCTTTCGATAGCAAGTTGGAGTTGGTTATTGTGCTTATATGCAGTTAGTGTTGATACAAATCTATCAAGGTCATATTTGCCGTATGTAACACCACAATAGAGAGAATCTCGCAACAAATAATCCATCTTGTCGCAATCGAGTTCTCCATCCATAAAGCTCTTTAAAAACAAAAAATCTGGGAAAATAAACTTTTCATTTGTGATGTCTTTTCCTTCGTAAATCATCCATACAAGCTCTGGCGTTATATTGTAGGAAGTACCATATTGTGATCTGAATTTTACCCCAATTGCATTAATATAATCTGCTACTTCAGTTTCAAAAATGATGTCTTTTGTATAATCTTCGTGCTGTTTACCGTTTTCAAACAGTTCTTCGGAAGCATGAGAAAACGGTGCGTGGCCTAAATCATGCGTTAAACCAATAAGCCGCAACAGTTGACGATACCATGCTGTTAGACGTTTATTCTCATTATCATCGTCGGAGAAAATATTCGGTACTTTTTGCGTTACAGAATCAAATACACGTGATGTTAAATGCATAACTCCAATTGAGTGCCCAAAACGAGTGTGTTCTGCTCCATGATAAACCAAGTATGTCGTGGCCAATTGATGAATGTTCCTAAGGCGCTGGAATGGTGCTGAATTAATGATTTTTAGTTCATCTTCGGAAACATCAATAAATCCGTGGACAGGATCTCTAAACTGATACATAGTCTTTTCTCCAATGATACTACAATAAAGTGGTCATAATACCCACTATTTAATTTAGTTTACCACATACATTTCCGAATTACAACTAGAGAAATATAGGCAGCAATTTAAGGGTTATTCTTACATTACGATAGTCTTATTCAAAACGAGAGGCGAAGTTCGAACATGAAATAGAAATCACTGTCTTTCCAGAAGTTTATCAAATGTATGGTTCCAAGCATTGTAATTATTTACCTCCCGTATTTTCATTACAATTAGCATAACTCTACCTCTTTTCTTTGAAATCTACTTTTTTCTGCGATAATATATTCAAACTCCGTCAACTGAAAGGATCATGCTATGAAATATTCATCCGCAGAAAAATCAGAAGTTGTCAAACGATACCAACATGGCGAACCTGTTCGGAAGATTTCCCAAGCTACCGGCATTTCTAAAAGCACACTTTATACTTGGATCAAACCATACAGCCAAATTGCATCCCATAATCATATACCTGTTACTCTCAAAGATTACGATGACTTAAAACGTCATGCCGAAAAGCTGGAACGTATAATTAAAGTTCTCAAATGCGCTAGTTGTACAGCCTCTGCTCCTTTGCCAGAAAAGCTGACTGCTTTAGAAGCTCTGTATGGACAATATAGCGTTTGGGTTCTGTGTGAAGCTTTAGATGTCTCGCGTGGCACTTTTTACAATTACATATTACGAAACAAACGGGAGAACTCATCTTATGCACAGCGTCGCAGAGAACTCTCTGTCAAAATTCGTTCCATCCACGAAGATACCGGTCATATTCTCGGCGCTCGCAAAATTCGAACCATATTAATAGAGCAGGGCGAATGTGTCAGTTTGAAACTCGTTAACGAACTGATGAAGGAAATGAATTTGAACAGTATGCGGAAATCAGCTAAGAGCAACAGCCCTACTTTGTACTCGACAAAGAAAAAAACAAATCTTCTTCATCGCAGTTTTTATGTAGATGCGCCCAACAAAATCTGGGTTAGTGATGTCACCTGCATCAAATTGAAAAACCGGTATTACTATATCTGCGTGATTATCGATCTGTTTTCTAGGAAAGTCGTTTCGTACCGAATCGGCCTGAGTAACAGCACTCAGCTGGTCACTAGTACATTTAAGTTGGCATACAAAAAGAGAGTTCCCGGCGGAGGGTTGACGTTTCATAGTGATCAAGGCACACCATACACTTCATATGCTTTTCGGCGCTTACTCCAACAGCATCATATAAAGCAGTCTTTTTCAAATCCAGGTTCACCATTAGATAACGCAGTAGCGGAGTCTTTCTTTGCTACTATGAAAAAGGAGGAACTATACCGTATTAATTATCAATCTGAAGCGCAACTTCGTCAGAGGGTGGATGCGTATGTTTCCTTTTTTAACCATACTCGCCCACACATGAATCTAAACTACAAAACGCCAGACCAAGTAGAAGCCAATTTCATGGGTGGCACAATTTCCGGAAATGCCATACTCCCCGGTTCAGATCCTGACAATTTTTGATTTTGCACTTTTATTTTTTGATTTTTGCTCTCGTGCGCTTTTATCTTTCATGTCAATACCTGAAATGAAAAACGCCTGCAATTGCAGGCGTTTGAAACAAAAACAGAAGTAGCAAGTCGGACAAATCCAAAAAATTTGTTCGTATTTACTACTCCTGTTCATTATGGAGGTGACACCCAGATTTGAACTGGGGAATGAGGGTTTTGCAGACCCTTGCCTTACCACTTGGCTATGTCACCGTATGGAAAAAGGAGCAAATGCTTTGCTCCTTTTTCATTTGGAGCGGGCGACGAGGCTCGAACTCGCTACCTCCACCTTGGCAAGGTGGCGC
>OKTX01000600.1_pt1 | contig 19687 bp, 16 predicted proteins | sample 1606261 | NCBI WGS metagenome assembly OKTX01 (sample SAMEA3879543, study PRJEB24766) | human gut metagenome | biome: human-associated habitat; feature: feces | place: USA | collected 1985/1987 | reverse complement strand
TTACGCCATTTTTTGTACCTCCTGTGTACCTCACCACGAAAATCTAAGGATTATCATTGACAAGGTCGTGGAGAACTTTTACGCCATTTTACGGGATTTTACGGAGTTATACAAAAATATTGGAGAAATAAGGAGAAATAACATGAGTAGCAACATTGAAATCAGACGAATCTGTGTGTGGTGCAAGCAAGAATTCATTGCGCATAAAACAACTACAACCTGTTGTTCGCACAGATGTGCAAACCTTCTGTATAAACAGAAGAAACGTGAGGCTTCTATTAAGGCTAACAACCAGATTGTCGAAAAAGTCATCAAGGAGAAGCCGATTGCAAAAATCAGAGACAAACCTATTCTTACTATCACAGAAGCTGCCACATACATTGGAGTAACCCGACCTACTCTTTATAGCTATCTGAAAAGAGGTGAATTAAAAGCCTCCCGACTTGGATATAAATTTCTATTGAAAAAGGAAGATATTGATAACTTATTCAATAAACCTATAGAATTTAAGATTCCGGTCAGAGACAAACCTTCCATTAATGACTTTTACACCACAGCTGAAGTCAAGGAAAAGTATGGAGTAAAGGATTCCTGGATATTCCATATCGCTAAGGAACATAATATCCCACGAACCTTTCACCGTGGGAAAACCTATTGGAGCAAAAAGCATATTGATGACTACTTTGCAAAGAAAGCTCCCGATCCTGAGATCAAGGAATGGTACAGCACGCAAGACATGCAGGAGAAGTTCGGCATGACGCTGACGGCCATCTATTCTTTTGTATCAAAGAATGCCATTCCCAAAAAGAAAGTCGGCATTATGGTGTATTACTCCAAAAAGCATGTGGACATTGCCAAAGGTCTCATAGCTCCAGAAGAGCCCAAATACTACACCATTGCCGAAGCGATGGAGCGATTCAATCTGACACGGGATCAACTCTACCACTATGTGAAATACCATAATATTTCCCGTATCAAGGTCGGTAAATATACCAAGATCCTGCGGGCAGAGCTGGACAAGTTCTTTGAGCCTCCAAAGATAGAATGAGGCAAAAGTTATTTTCCGGTGATAAATACCACCATCATAACACCTATTTTATTTGCAACAAAAACAAGTATTAATCAAAAAACAATATAGCTATGATACTTACATGCACCAACGTAACTTTGAGACAAAAGCCATTGCGTAACGACCGCATATCTCTTTATCTGGATTATTACCCGGCCATCCGCAATCCTTACACGATGAAGATGAGCCGCCGGGAATTCCTCGGCATCTACATCTATGCCAAGCCCAAGAACGAGCAGCAAAGAATGTTCAATCAGGATATGCTGAACAAGGCAGAGGCAATCCGCTGTATCCGTGTCCAGTCGCTTATCAATGAAGAATTTGGGTTCCTGGACAAGAACAAGCAAAAGGTAGATTTCCTCGCCTACTTCCGAACAAAGGCACGGGAAAAGTATGAGAAATGGGATTGCGTTTACAACCACTTCGAGAAATTTGTCGGTGGCAAATGCACCTTTGGCGATGTCACCGTGGAACTGTGTGAGAAGTTCAGGGATTACCTGCTCAAATGCAAACAGATCAATCATCCCAATGCCTACATCTCACGCAATTCGGCAGCCGGCTATTATTCAACTTTCCGAGCCTTGTTGAAGATAGCCTACAAAGAGAAGATGCTGCGTGAGAACTTGAACGACTTTCTGGAAAAGATAGAATGGAAAGAGGTCAAGAAAGAGTATCTGACACTTGATGAAGTCAAGAAACTGGCAGCTACTCCCTGCAAGATTCCAGTCTTGAAACAGGCATCCCTGTTTGCTTGCATGACCGGTCTCCGTATCAGTGATATTCTGAAGCTGGACTGGCGTGATTTTGAAGTCGGCCCGGATCAAGGCTATTACATCCGTATCTGCACCGAAAAGACGGAAACAGAAGCTACCCTCCCCATCAGTCAAGAAGCGCTGGAGTTGTGTGGCGAATGGGGCACCGGAAAAGTCTTCAAAGGCTTAACCCGCTCCATGACACATCATCCCTTGAAACAATGGATTGCCGAAGCCGGAATCAGAAAACACATAACCTTCCACTGCTTTAGGCATTCATACGCCGTCATTCAAATCTCTTTAGGCACAGACATTTACACAGTATCGAAGATGCTAACGCATAAGAATGTCACCACCACTCAAATCTATGCTGATTTGGTCAACTCAAAGAAACGAGAAACGGCGAATAAGATTTCTCTTAAATGAAAACACTACTCCAAAGATAATCTGTACTATACAACTAAAATAGTACGGATTATCTTTGATATTATATAGGTCTAATATAGACTTTCACTGATAGACCATCATGTTCTTTGGTCAAATCATGCTCAAGACCGCGAGGATTTCGTATATATCCTTCGGGATCAAATACAAAACAATATAAAAATTTGCATTTTGGATGAGTCTTATATTTAGCAATATCAATGATTAACTGATCACCTAGCTCTTTATCTTTTAATCCATCGCGTGTCATTTTTACTTCTATTGAAATTTCTTCATTTTTCAACAAAAAGTCCATACGATTGTTACCGCCTGCATATGAAGGCGTCCATTCTTCAGGTCGGACGTCCTCAAAATGTAATCGTAAAATAGCGTTTAATAAATCTTGAACATCGTATTCATCTTTAATCTCTAACGTAGGGCGTCCTGCATGCCTACGCTTTAATTGTCTTGCACATATATGAAATTTCTCAAATATTTTATTTAGAACTTTATCATAGTCCACTTCTGCTATTTTAGGATTTATCTCATGAAAAGCTTTTAATATTGCAATAAGTTGTTCGCATTCATTTTCATCGCACATATTTCTCTTGACCCAAAAATCAAATCTTTCAGTCTGAGGATGGTTCGGATACAATGATTGCAAAAACATCAAAGACTTTGCTCCCCATTCTGCATAGCCTTTACTATCTGCGATATAATCTCCAAAAGAAGTCCTTCTCACACTCATTAGGAATGATTCACCTTCTGTTATTAATTCTTTCAAATCCATATATAATTCATATTGTTATCTACAATCTCATAAGTAATTCAAAGATACTGATTTATTTTGATTTTACCCCCTCCTATTTATACGAAACACACAATTAGAATATAATTGGGATTTTTTCGTTTGACTCTGGCTTATTAACTAGGAAATAAGCTACATATCGAGGACAAATGCTGCCACTTTCTTGGATTTATAACATGGTATCTATGAAATGACATATATTTGCGCACAAACAATTAGCAAATATCACTATGAATCAGAAAAGTATAGAACATATAGCACTTTATTCCTTTGTATTGGTAGGTATTCTTGTTGTTGGCGTTTTAGCTCGTCAGTTTGTTATATCCAAAGGTGTTGACGATTTCAGTAGTAGTGTTGCATTTTTTGCAACAGTAATTGTCTTGATGGCGATCTATGCCAGTTTACAGACAATTTTCAATCAGTTTCTGCTGCCACGCGTAGAAGCTTTTCTATTGCGTTTCTCTACTTTTCAAACGATGAAAGATAACAATGATGCTGTTTCTGTTTCGGAAACCCTATCTGTTGAGGATTCAAATCAGGTTACCCCCGATGTCATTGAGCCTGCTCCTACCGCCGAAGAAACAATCTTTAAACCTTCAGAATATGAAGTTTTGCGAACCAATGCTATCGCAGAAAAGAATCGTGCTATTCAAACCAAATTGGAAAAGGTCATTAGCTATACGAAGCAAACAATGGTCGCCTATATGAGTGAAGAAGATCTCAACCGTTTATGTGCATACATCGTAGAATATAGTTCAGGCGATACCTTACAAAAGATATCGCCTGTAAAGGTTGACTCTCAACTAAAAAGTATTGATATTATGCACTTTGGTTGGAATATAGGCAAAGCTTTTGGTATAAAGCGTATTCATACAGCTACATTTATTAAAAATGTCTTTGCCCACACTCTTTGCGATTTGGAGATTTCAACTATTGAGCGTAAAATGTCACATACGGAATCAGTGTGCTGCATCAAACTGGATAGAAAGATTATGTAAATAAAATCTTAATCAGCTTCAAATTTAAAAATGTAACATATCCTAATAAGCACTTTTATTTTTTCAAAAAATAGAGTGCCAATGTTATAGTTGATAACAAAAAGAGGACAAGATTTCTTGTCCTCTTTTTGTAGGCGGCAAGGGAGTCGAACCCTCATGGCGAAGCTATTGATTTCAGAGTATGCTTTTACCACGCATTCTTTTTCGAGCATTAACCGCCCAGTCCGCCAAATGCCCACCGTTCTAAAAAGTTACCTAATGTCTTCATATTATTCAGAGATTTAGTGAAATTAAACAAGTTAATCCATCCAAGTACAAACTGGTAAAAAGTCGGCAACGGACACCCGAATAAATGAGTAGATATTAAACATACCCCTACGTTCAATCAAATTCATTGCAAATTTAAAAAAACTTTTTAAATAGAGTTTTTACTATTCACAATTTATCATCACACATTTCACTTTTTATCGAGAGGCTATTTTTTCTTATCAATATCCATTAATAGTTATTGGTCTAACACTAAAAGCAAGTAATATACTTGCTGTATTTCAACTGTTTAGATGTACTAATCATCATCAAAAGTTATCTCACAGTTATATTCAGGTGATGTTTTCCACCATCAAAACACCAATTTCCTTTGCCAGCGAACAATTAAAAACGAGTACGTATGGCAAACGAACAAATCACTTTTGATAAGCTGCCGCAGGCGGTAGGTTATCTCACAGAACAGATGGAACAAATCCGGCAAATGGTGGCGGCATTACAACCCCAGGCTTCTTCCGACAAGCATCGTCTTGTTGAAATTGACGAAGCCTGTAAAATCACACGAAAGGCGAAGCCTACCATTTACACGCTTGCGCGTAAAGGACTGATTCCAGCTTACAAACGAGGTAAGAAACTCTACTTCTATGAAGATGAGCTGCTGCAATGGATTGAGTCCGGGCGCAAGCAGATGCAGGCAATATCGCTCCAGGAACAGGCAGCGGAGATAGTACATGGAGCGAAACGCAAACCAAAGGGAGGTTATAACTTTTGATCTGCATGGCTATGGAAACCTCCAAATTAACAGCAGAAGGTATTATCGGCGAGGCTGTGCGCATCGGAGCCAAGATGTCCGGCGGTGAGTTCCCGATAGAAATCTTTCCTATCAGGATCCAGCGTATCATCAGCAGTTTGCACGATTGTCAGGGCTATCCCGTGGATTATGTCGCTGCGGCTATCCTTGCGGCCATTGCTGTGGGGATTGGCAACTCCCATCTGGTGCAGGTGAAGCGCAACTGGCTGGAAAGTCCCATTCTGTACATGGCACTGATTGGTCGCCCTGGGGCCAATAAGAGTCATCCGCTTAGTTTCGCTTTCCAGCCATTCATTGAACATGACTATTGTCAGAATCAGGAGTATCAGAAGTTGTATGCCGAGTATGAACGTACTATGTCCATGAGCAAAAAGGAACGCATGGAAGCCGGTTTGGATGAATTTCCGCAGGCTCCCGTGCGCAGACGCTTTCTTGTTTCGGATATCACTCCCGAAGGATTGAGCCTGATACATGCCCAGAATCCCAGAGGGCTCTGCCTTTGGTCGGACGAGCTGTCGGCCTGGTTCAAGAATTTCAACCGCTACAATAACGGTTCGGAAGAACAATTCTGGCTTTCGGTGTTCAATGCCAAGCCTACGATTTCCGACCGCAAGAGTACGCAAAGTTCCATTTTTATCAGACGTCCCTATATCTCTGTTATCGGTACCATCCAAAAGAAGATTCTGGGCGAACTGGTCAAGGGCGAGCGTTCGAGTAACGGTTTCATAGACCGTATTCTTTTCGTGATGCCTGAATCTGTCTTGAAAAGCAGATGGAACGACCGGGAAACTCCTGAAGAACTGGAAATCCAGTGGCAACAGATTATCGACAAGCTGATCGCACAGGATTGTCCGCATGACGAGAATAATGAGTTGCAGCCTCAATGCCTGCCATTCGATGAAGAAGCCAAGCAACGGCTTTACTGCTGGCAGCATGAAAATGCCCGCCAATGTGATTTGGAAACAAATGATGCTTTGGTAGGTATTTACTGCAAACTGGAAATCTACATTATCCGGTTTTGTCTGATTATCCAACTTGCCCGATGGACTTGTGGAGAGTGCGACAAGCATACGATTGACCTTGAAAGCGTGAATCGTGCCATCCTGTTAACTGAGTATTTTCGGACAACAGCCGTAAAAGTGCAGACTGCTGTCAGTCAGGAACAGTTGAGCGAATTGCACCGCAATATCTACCTGAATCTGCCTCAGAGATTTACAACGGCAGAAGGTATCGGTATTGCTGAAAGCTACGGGATGAAGGAGCATGCTTTCAAGATGTTTCTAAAACGACACATCGGAACATTATTCAGAAAAGAGAATCATGGAGAATACAGTAAATAAACCTGTTACTATGCACATTTTCGCAACCGAGGGGTTTGTGAAGTTGCGAAAATGTGCATAGTAACATCCAAACAGAAAGAAAAATGAACTACAGATTCACATTAGAACCATACAAAGGTGTCAGCACCCGGCACACATGCCCGAACTGCCACCGCAAAAGTTGTTTCGCCAAATACATCGATACGGAGAAGCAAATCAGCTTTCCCGATTATGTAGGGCGATGCAACCATGAACAGAAGTGCGGCTACAACTATACGCCCAAAATGTACTTTGACGAGAACCCGATGGCCAAGGAACGATTGAGCGAAGAGTTTGTACCGGTGTCAAAGCCACGCATCAGTCTGACTCCTGAACCTTCATTCATTGAGCCGGAAATCATGAGGCAGTCCCTGAAGCTGTATCACACGAACAAGCTGTTTCAGTTCCTGAGTTTCCATTTTGGACAGGAGGCTACCGAAGAGCTGATGTTGCGCTACCATGTGGGAACCTCGAAGCATTGGCCGGGAGCTACGGTCTTTTGGCAGGTAGATATTTCCGGACGGGTACGAACCGGAAAAGTGATGCTCTACAATCCCGAAAACGGGAGACGGATTAAAGAGCCGCACAACTACATCACATGGGTACATTCCCTTCTGAAGAAAGAGAATTTTCACCTTCGGCAATGTTTGTTTGGTGAACATCTTTTGGCCTCCGACCAGCAGCGTCCGGTTGCCCTTGTGGAGAGTGAGAAAAGTGCTTTGATATCCAGCTTCTATCTGCCGCAATATCTCTGGATTGCTTCGGGCGGAAAGAACGGAGCGTTCAATCGGGATGCCATGAGCGTATTGAGAAACCGACGTGTCCTGCTCTTCCCCGACCTGGGTGCAACCGACTATTGGAACAGTAAAATGGAGATGATCCGAAGCCTGGGAATAGAGGTTTCTATCTTCGATTTTATGGAAAGAAACGCAACAAAAGAAGAACGTAATGCGGGTTATGACATCGCCGATTTTCTGCTGAGAGAAGAGACAAAGGAAGCTATTCTTAATCGTCTTATCACGTTGAATCCGGCCTTGAAAACGCTGGTTGAAACTTTCGATCTACAGCTTGTCAATGTGGAAAAAGCACCGCTTTCAGCAATGGCTCAACATACCTAAAAAGGAATTTTCAAACGATGACTTTCTGATGTCTGATTCACTTCTTTTTCACTGGAGCAAGTTTATGCCGGTGTATTACATTTCCCGGCCACTTGCTCCCCTCAAAAGACGGTGAGACGGCTCCCGATGGTCACAATTATTAATCTCAAAAGCAAATATTATGGACAAGAAAAATACAGTTACAATCCGTCTTACAGACGAACAATTCGGCTGGCTCAGGGCACTCAGCCGACGCAGCAAACGCAGTCAAAGCGAGGTAGTACGTTCACTCATCGAACACGGTACGGTGCGCGAACGGATTACGAGAGAAAATCTTGACATCATCCGAAAACTGATTGGCGAAAGCACGAACCTGAACCAGCTTGCCAAACGAGCCAACGCTTACGGTTTTTATCGTGTGGCCGATGAGTGCCGGGCCGTCGCCCAAGAGATTTCACAACTCATAAAACAGCTCAAAGATGATAGGTAAAATTGTAAAGGGCACATCGTTTTTGGGATGTGTAAACTATGTGCTGAAAGAAGATAAATCGCGGCTGCTGAAAGCGGTTGGTGTCTATGGTTCGCCCGAAGAAATAGCGGAGCAATTCGAGTTGCAGACTTTACTGAACGACAAGGTCAAGAACAAGGTCGGCCATATATCATTGAGCTTCTCCGCAGAAGACGGGGACCGCATCCGTGACGATGATGGGCTGATGTTGAAAATTGCCCACGACTATATGAAACTGATGGGAATCGAGAACACGCAGTTCATCATCGCCAGGCATACCGACCGTGATCATCCGCATTGTCACATCGTTTACAACCGGGTGGATAATGACGGCCGCACCATCAGCGACAAGAACGACCGCTACCGGAACGAAAAGGTCTGCAAGATGCTGACAGCCCGTTACCGCTTGCATTTTGCCGAAGGAAAAGAGCATGTCAATTTCATGCGGTTGCGCCATCACGACAGGGTTAAGTATTTTATCTATCATGCCTTGAAACGAGAAGTTCCGAATGCCCGAAGCTGGAGTGAGCTGCGACTGGCCTTACGGAAGTACGGAATTGATACGCAATGGAAGCTAAGTCGCACGACTGGCGAGATGCAAGGTGTCAAGTTCACATGCAACCAACTGACCTTTAGCGGTTCCAAGATTGACCGCCAGTTCAGTTTCCTGAACATCGACCAGGAGCTGAGATATAACGCTCTTTCTGCGACCATGAACCAGCATCAGGCACAGGCAGAAACCATACGCGAGGAACCTCGTCATGAATATCAGCAAGAGAATCATTCCGGCATCAGTCTGGGATTGTTCACGCCCTCTCCTACGGATTATGATACGGAGGAAGCAATACAGGCCAACCGGCTTAAAAAGAAGAAAAAGAAACCGAAACGCAAGCAAAGTTTAACAATTTAATTTTCAATATTATGTATCAATATAAAGCAAATTACAATGATTTGATTAGTGATTTCAATCTCTATCTATGCGAGAGATATGGTTACAGAAATCTGTGCAGTGTTATGTGGAATGAAAATGGTATTTGCATCAGTATTCACAAGGGAGGTTTGGATATTTATATCCGCTTTTGGGAGTACAGCGAAGGCGTAGGCAACTACCCAGACTGGAGTATCATTATTGCTCGTTGCGAGTTTTTCTATGAACTTAGGAAGAACCGCCATGAACTCCTCAAAGATCTTGTGCGATTCTTCAAGGAGTATATGCCTCATTACGGGTATAAATATCTTTGCACTGAAGATGACGACTATAAGTACTATCAAACGCTTAAGCTCCCCTGCATCAAACGTGGTTTTATGGGACTCCACTGCAACTATGGGGCACCGCTGAAAGATGTTGATGTATAGATGTTAAAGTAACCTTAGAATGTTTACTCCCATTTGTCCGATACTATCCGAATAAATGGATACCTATGGACAAATGGGGTACTTTCTATATTATAAATAGCGATTCTTATAGCCATTTATTCAAAGCTTATTAACAGCAGACAAGTGTTTTGGGGTAAATGAGAATAAATTCAACTATATAGAAAATCCAGGATACTATGAACTTTCATATTATCTCAGTAACGCCATTGCTATTTATAATTTTTGAGTCTGAATATGAAAATTAATAATTCAACTTCAATTGTACTTTTTAATAGCTGAAGATTTTTCCAATTGATTATTTCTCAATATCTTTGCATAAAATCAATGTAATTGAATTACAATGAAAAAAATTAATCGGTTAAAAGTTGTACTTGTAGAACAAAGAAAAACAGGTAAATGGCTCGCAGAACAGTTAGGAAAAGATCCTTCAACTGTTTCAAAGTGGTGCTCAAACATCACCCAGCCTCCACTTGATATACTCGTGAATATCGCAAACTTATTAAAAGTTGACATTAAAGAATTGATAAACGAAAAGAATATAAACTAAATATATGGCAAGACCTATATTCTCTGGACATGAGTCGTTTGCGTGTAAGTCGCATTGGCTTAAACGCGGTTACGACTTTGTTATTGCAGACAGAAACTTCAATGACGATGATGCCGTTGTACATCTTGGTGTTGGTAAAAATATGGTAGCTTCAATCCGCTTTTGGATGAAAGCTATTGGCTTGTTGCAGGATAATGAATTGAATCCTATTGCAGACTATCTATTTAATGATGGAAATGGACAAGATCCATATATAGAAGATATTGGCACATTGTGGTTACTTCATTTTATGTTGATAAACACTCAATATGCAACGATCTATAAAACCACATTTGTAGATTATCATCGCCAGCGAAATATTATCGAAAAAAGCAGATTGCAGAACTATATTAAGCATACTTGTTTTGAGGGGACGACTTACAAAAACCTTTACAACGATAACACCGTTAAAAGAGACATTGGAGTAATGCTCCATAATTATTGTACAAAGAATGTTGGTAATATTAATGTAGAAGATAGTAACTCTTTGTTTACCCCTCTTAATTTAATATGCGAAACAGATAAGGATTCATATAGGTTTAACTATGATACTCGCAGCGATCTACCAAGTTTGATATTCTTGTATGCTTTGTTGATTAAGTTTGAAGGACAAAATAGCATCTCATTTGATGATATAGCAGAATTAGCTTTAATTTTTTGCCTAACAAACAATGACCTGCTTAATGTTATTAAAAACGTGTGCGACCTATATCCATCAGAGATCGTATTCTCTGATGTGGCTGGAATTAAGGAATTGCAGTTCCGTGCAACAATAAATTCAATAGATGTGCTTGACAGATATTATGAAGCGAACTAATATGAAATATACTCCATCGATAAATATTGCCCAAACAACCTTCAATCCTGCGGGTTATATTGTAACTCAAAATGCATTAGGAGTTGTTGGCAAGATTGTAGACTCGTTTAATGCAGGCGTACATTCATTCAACATTATTGGCTCATATGGAACTGGTAAATCTAATTTCATTTTAGCACTTGAGCATGGATTGCAAAAAGGCAATAAACTTTTAACCAATAAGGGACAATTTAATGGATTTGTAAGATTTAGATTCGAAAAAATTGTCGGTGATTATGCATCTCTACAAAAAGTTCTAACTGAGCATCTGTTCCCTACGAATGCATCAGATAATTTATTTGAGAATCTAAGACTCTATTTCAAACAGGCTGAAAAACGTGAGGAGTTTGTTGTTATCGTTATCGACGAGTTCGGTAAATTGTTAGAATATGCGGCAAATAACACCCCAGAGAGGGAACTATATCTTTTACAAAAGTTTACAGAGTTTATCAATGATGAGCGGCGTAATGCTATTTTGCTCACAACACTCCATCAAAATTTCAACTCTTATGCACGCACTTTGACTGAAAGTCAGAGAAATGAATGGACAAAGGTTAAAGGTCGTTTTAAGGAAATCGTATTTAATGAGCCTGTTGAGCAATTGCTTTATCTTGCATCAAAACGTATAGAGAAGCTGCAACGCGAGGTTATTAATCAGAACTTTGAAGACATATATAATCTTGCCATAACAAGCAAATTTGCTAGTTCATCTATCACTTATGATACCGCTTTAAGTTTATATCCCTTAGATCTTTTTGCTGCACAAGCATTGACTCTTTCTATTCAACGTTATGGCCAAAATGAGCGGACACTATTCTCATTTTTGGAAGCGACAGGTCAAGGTTCTCTCCTAACATTTAAGGAAAATATAGATACAACATATAGTTTGGCAGATGTTTATGACTATGATATCTATAACTTCTATTCATATCTATCTGAGGTGAATCCTGACTCGGCTGCTTGGACTGGCATCCGTGTAGGATTGGAGCGCGTTGAGAGTTTATTTGAAGGAAGAATCGCAGCAGAGGCAATCAGGTTAATCAAAACGATAGGTATGCTTAACCTCTTTGGAAAGGCAGGTGTTCAACTCAACAAAGAAGGTTTATCTGCATACGCAAAATTTGCACTTGGAATTAGTGATCCAGAACATACTATTGAGTTACTTACTCAACACAAGATAATTCGTTATGCAACTTATAAATCGCAGTACATCTTGTTTGAAGGTACAGATGTTAATATTGAAGGTGAATTGTTAAAGGCTGCAGGAATAGTTCCTCGCTCGAGAGATGTCGTGGAGAAACTTGTTGCATGCTTTAACCTTCCCACGGAGTTTGCTAATGCGTCATACTTCCGTAAGGGAACTCCTAGATACTTTAAGTATGAAATCTCCGATCAGCCAATAATTCGTCAGCCACAAGATGAAATTGATGGCTATATCAACCTGATTTTTAACGAGAGTCTTACATTGGATAATCTCAAACAGCATTCGGCTGGTGTTAAAGAGGCGATTCTGTACGCTTACTTTAAGAAGGCAGATCAAATTATTGACCACGTATGGCAATTAGATAAACTGGCCTATGTGCAAAACGATGTTGACAGTCAAGACAATGTCGCACAAAGGGAGATTAAAGCTCTGATTGCGCACGAACAAAACCTTTTGAATGCAAGTGTCCTCAATACGCTGTTCAATTTTAATGACGATGTGGAATGGGTTTATCGTGGTGAAGTAATTGATATATCTTCAAAAGCAATGTTTAACAAGTGGCTATCTACAATCAGCAATGATGTGTATAGTGAGACTCCTATATACATCAATGAGATGATTAATAAGCATAAGCCAAGTAGTGCGATGTCAATAGCTCGCGTAAATTTTCTTGCTCATCTTTTGGAGAATGGTGCAAGCGCTAATATTGGATTCGAAGATGGAAAATTTCCACCAGAGAAAACTATATACTTGACATTACTTCATAATACAGGTATTCATCGACGCATTGGACGAGAATATATACTAGACGCTCCGATTGATGAGAGCTTTTTACCGTTGTGGAATACGTGCGAGAATTTCCTTGAAAGCAGCAAGGAAAAGCCTCGAAAATTGGGAGAATTAATAAAAATATTACGTTCTCGTCCATTTAAGTTGAAACAAGGCGTTATAGATTTATGGCTACCTGCATTCTTGATTATCAAAAAGAATGATTATTCACTCTATAATGATACTGGAATATATATTCCTACAATTACTCGCGAAGTGCTTGATATTATGCAGAAATCTCCGGCAGGCTTTTCTGTTAAGGCTTTCAATGTTGAGGGGGTCAAACTTGACTTGTTCAATAAATATCGTGAGGCTTTGAATCTGACACAGGGTGCGGAATTTACAGCAGAGAGTCTGATAGAGACTATTAAGCCTTTCTTGTTATTTTATAAGAAACTTAACAAATATGCTAAATACACTAAACGATTACAAAAATCAACTGTTCAGTTCCGTACAGCATTGGCATCTGCAAAAGATCCAGAGAAAACCTTTTTTGAGGATCTCCCGCGTGCATTAGGATTTAAGGATGCAGAGATAGCAAGTAATGCAGATGTTCTTAAGCGATATGTAGAGTTGCTCCAGAAGGCTATTAGAGAGCTCCGTATGTGCTACTCAAATCTAATTAATCGATTGGAGGAAGTATTAGTTGAGGAACTTGGCTTACAATCGAAAGACTATGCATCATATAAAGTTGAGTTAGAACAACGTTATGCGTCAATTAAAACTTACTTATTGACAGAACGACAAAAAACTTTCTTGACACGTATTTTAGCTAAAAATACTGATCGAGCAACATGGTATCAATCGCTCGCATATATTGTGCTTGACAAACAGTTAGAGGCTTTATTGGATGAAGAAGAGGCATATTTGATGGATAACCTCGTACATTCTTTCAAAGAACTTCTAAAATATGTTGAGATCAGCAACAAGGGATTGACTAACGAAGACAATTTCTTCCGATTTGAGATGATTTCGAATGACGGCACTGCAACGCAACAAATCGTACAGTTAAGTTCTGTAAAGACTAAACAAGCTAAAACGCTTGAAGAAAAGATTAATAAGTTTTTGTCTGGCGACAGGGAAATTGATGCGTATGCACTTTTAAGTATCATTAAAAAAAAATTGAACAATGACTAAAGTAAGACATGTACTTGGTATTTCTGGAGGTAAAGATAGTGCAGCTTTAGCCATCTATATGAAGCAGAAATACCCAACATTAGAAGTGGAATATTACAACTCTGATACGGGCTGTGAATTAGAAGAGACAGAAAAACTTGTTAATAACTTGGAGTCTTTTCTTGGAAAGGTTGTACGATTAAAAGCAGCAGAAGGTAGCCCAGAGCCAACACCTTTTGACCACTTCTTAAAGATTAGTGGAGGCTATCTCCCATCGCCACAGGCTCGCTGGTGTACTCAAAAAATGAAGTTAGCAGAGTTTGAGAAGTTCGTTGGAGATGAACCTGCTGTTTCATATGTAGGTATTCGTGGAGATGAAGACAGAGAGGGGTATGTCTCTACTAAGCCAAATATACAAGCTATTTTCCCATTTAGAAGAAACATCTGGAGTCTCGATGTTATACATAAGGCCTTACACAATGAAAATTTGGAGTTAATAACCGACCTTTACAAACAGTGGGCTCCAATAGGCATCAAAGAAGAGGCTATTGAGATTGCATCAACTCCAATAAACAAGTCATTCTATTATAGTCGTAAATTGAATGCACTACTTGATTTAAGTATCAAAACATTCAATCGAGTAGTGTTTGAGTTCCTGAAGACTACGGATTATCCAGTTGGCAAGTTGGACGAATTTCCTCTAATTGATAATGAGGATATCCTTGTCAAAGAGGATATTTTTAGAATATTGGAAGAAAGTGGTGTTGGTGTACCTGCTTACTACAATCCTATCGAATTTGAAGTAGATGGTAAAAGAGGTGAGTATTGCCGAAGTCGTTCTGGTTGTTACTTCTGCTTCTTCCAGCAGCGTATCGAATGGATTTGGCTTCTTGAACAACATCCAGAACTATATAAGAAGTCAATGATGTATGAGAAAGATGGCTATACTTGGATTCAAGGTGAAACACTTGAAGAATTGAGTCGTCCAGAACGAGTACGTCAGATAAAATTGGACTATATCAAGAAACAAGAGAGTTTGAAGGCAAAAGCCACTAGTGGCTTACTTGTAGATATGTTCGATGATGACGATGAAATACCTTGTGCTAACTGTTTTATATAAAAAATATGGAAAATGATGTTACAAATGTCGGTTTTACCGTTGATGCTGGATTAATTCAGCGTCTAGGATATGAATTGGTTGGTCGCGCTGAGACAGCTGTTTCTGAGCTAATTAAAAATTCATATGATGCTGATGCGACAGTTGTTGATGTCGATTTTATCAACGTATCTACTCAAGGAGGTTCATTAATCATATCTGATAATGGACTCGGCATGACAAAACAACAATTAATTAATGGGTTTATGAGAATTTCATCTACTGACAAACTCCATAATCCCACATCTATACGTTTTAATAGAACAAAGGCAGGAAAGAAAGGAATAGGAAGATTTGCTGCACAGCGTTTAGGTGAACGGTTGATTCTTGTTACACAAACTAAAGAATCTACAAATGCAATACAAATTGAGATTGATTGGGATAAATATTCTATTGATAAAGATATAACAGCTATTACTTTCCCTATACGAAATATCCCAAAAGAAAAAGTAGAAGGAACAACGATAAAAATACATGGTCTTAGAGAAAAATGGACAGAGGCATCTATTAAGCGTATATATCGATATGTATTAGATCTGTTTCAGCCGGATTATTTATCAGAGCGGAGTAAAGTTGATAATCTAGCTATTCAAAATGAAGAAACATTTAAAGTAAATTTCAATTTAGTCTCTAATGAAGGAAAACGTTCGTTTTTAAATGATCAAATATCAGTATTTAATAAATCATTAGCCATTTTTGAGGGGTATGTCGACAAGAATCATCATGGAATCATCACAATAAAAAGTGAAAGTCTTGATATAGATGATACTATGGAGATTACATATAAAGACGAAGAGAACAATTATTCTGCGCTTACAGATGTATATTTTAAAATTCACTATTTTATTTATGACAGACCGATATACTATGGAGATAGGATATCCGGACCTGAATTAAAAAAAATTCAAGAATTGTCTAAAACCGCAAGTGGAGTTAGACTTTATAGAAATGGCTTCAGAGTATTGCCATATGGAGAGCCTAAAGATGATTGGACAAATATTGATAAACGGTGGAGTACTGAATCTGGCAAAATCAATATTCCTTTGAATAATCAGAACTTATTTGGCTTTGTAGAAATAATCGACCCTACTGGTAATATTTTTGAAGAAACAGCTAGCCGCGAAGGACTAATTGAAAATGATGCCTTTAATCAGTTGTCCGATTTTATCAATAAATCACTCATTGCAGCCAGAGGTAGGATTGCTGAAAGAATCAAAGTATTTAAAGAAAAGCAAAATACTGATGATTTTACCCAAGATTCTTATACAAAGGAGCATACCACTCAGGAAATGTTCATTAAATTGAAGAATCTTATTGATGGTAAGTATATTCAAGATGCGAACACTAAAAATGAAGGACAAGATACAGATCGTGATAAAAAAGAAGGACTTGAAATAATAAAGAAACTTGAAAATCTAATAGAAGAGGCTGGTATGCTTAGAGTTTTAGCAGGCCTAGGATTGACTATTGGAGAGTTTACACACGAAATGAAGCAATTCCATTCTTCTGTATATAGTCATATAAGTAAATTAAATCAATTGAATCTATGTAATGAAGCTCAAGAACAAATAAATGAGATAAAAGCTGTTTTTGACAATTTATTCAGTTATACTGATTATTTTGGTACAACAATTTCTCAAAACACAAACAGAAAAAAAACTCCGATTGATTTATTGGCAGTTTTGGATAGATTTGAAAAAACAATTAAAAACGACTTGGAGAAAAATAAAATTAATTTTAATGTGGACGCTTTTGATTTTGATGTTACAACGATTCCTATGCATAGTTCAGAGTGGAATTCCATTTTATATAATCTATATACAAACTCAAGAAAAGCGATTAAAAGAGCAAATGTTGTTGGTAAAATATTGATTGAAGTAGGCGTTGAAGAGAACAATGTGTTTATTAATTTCTCAGATAATGGTGATGGCATTCCAAAAGAGAACATCAATCGAGTATTCAATGCATTCTTTTCAACCTCTACTCCTGCAAGTTTTGATGCCCCAAACGAAGAGCAGTTGATTGGTACTGGCCTTGGGCTAAAAATAGTTAAGGATATTATTGTTTCATATAAAGGTAGTATTTGTATCGTTCCTTCATATGAAGGATATTCTACTTGTTTTCAAATTAAAATTCCTAAAAATTAACAAATATAATCAACTATGGCTATACATTATTTTTATATTGATGATGATCCTGAGTCTCAAAAAAAAGTTGAAGGTTTTAATAGCGAAGAACTATCTATTTATGCCATGCAACATAAAGATTCTTGGGAGTTGCAACTAGAATTCTTAAAAGAATATGAAGATAAATATGATGGTTTAATTCTTGATTTAAAATTGGATGATCTTCCAAATGACAATAATATTCGAGCGAAATTCAGAGGAACTTCTATCGCTCAAGAAATTAGGACAAGACAAAAAGAAGGAATATTGAAAAGTTTTCCAATAATTCTGTTTTCTGCAAATGACAAGACACAGCAAGCTCTTGAAAAATCAGGAACTGATTTATTTGATATTATAATTGACAAATCAAAGTTGAATGAAATAGCATTTCCTATATATACAAGACAACTTATTGATTTGGCTAAAGGATATAAGTACTTGTGCGATTCTTCCTTGACAACAGAAAAAATATTTCAGATTGATATTCCTTTTATTGACACAAGATTTTTGAGTGAGTTTTGTGAATTAAGGAAGGCTCCTGTTCATATTCAAACCAAATTCTTAATTACGGAATTTTTAACGAAACAAGGATTGCTTATAGATGAGGATGTTCTCGCTGCTCGTTTGGGTATTAATAAAGCAATATCAACAGATTGGAATATGTTGTTGGAAGAACTTTCTAAAAATAAATATAATGGAGTCTTCAATAAAGGATGGCCACGTTGGTGGATGCATTTAGTAGAAAAATGGTGGAGCGAAAGCATTAAATCTGATTCTATTTTGCGTTCAACACCAGCAAAAGAAAGGGTTGAAATAATTAAACAAGCTACAGGCTTGGAACATTTGATCGCTGCTGAAAAAATAAGCAAAGCGGATAGTGATGAGTTTTGGACTCTCTGTAAGGGATCTCATCTTCCATTAGATCCCGTTGACGGATTAATCATTCAAGGTCAAGATAATTTATATCCATGGCAAGAACCTGAATATGTTTCTGTAGATGCAGCACTTTGGAGAAGGAATATTGACGACTGGATCAGTGTTGCTGATGTTGAAAAAGAAAGATATGATGAACTAAAGGTCATATATTCACGCAAAAAACAATAAACTATGGGAAATTCTATAGCATCAATTCAATATATAGCCAACATCCTCAAGAATAAGAAACTTTGTCTAGACACATCACCTATGACCAATGGATATAATAAAGGAGAAAGGACGTGGAATGTTGCAAGATTAAAATTTACAATAAAAGATAATATTCCAAGAAATACTATTCCCTTAGTTCAATTTTTGGATGTACTTTTAGATGTATCCTACAAAGAAACTGATAATACAGATATCCCAGTGTCACAGTACAGTTTCAGGGTAACTGTGGAGGGGAGGAATCAAAATGGATTGTTTAAATCGTCTTGGCATTTAGATTATGACAACAACAATGGTCAAGATTTTATTCATCCTCATTTTCATATAACTTGGGGTGGAAATAAAATGAAAAATTTAAATTTAGGTGAAGTATTACTATTACCAACTCCTCGCTTTTCGTATCCTCCTATGGATATAGTTTTGGGAGTTGATTTTATTCTTTCTAATTTTGTAAAGGTTGATATTTACAAGCAAATACAAAGTGATTCGCAATATAAAGCTGCGGTAAAAAAGGCACAAGAAAAATATTGGAAACCATATATTCTATCATTAGCACATCATTGGTGTGGTAATAATTGCCAAAAAGTTCAATTAACGAATATTAAAGCTAAAGATTTTCATCCTACTTTGATAGAATAAAGTTCATGCTTAAGACTGACATCATATGGCCAAATCACAGGCGTTACAAATCACGCACTGAGTGGGAACCTATAGGTTTCTTCTCAGATTGTTTGTGTAATGCAACACAGTTTGATTTGATGCTTGGATTCTTTTCATCTTCTGCTATTAGCGTACTTGCTAATGGATTTGCTACATTCCTTTACAATGGTGGCAAGATGAGACTTATCATAAATAATATATTAACAGAGAATGATAAATCGGCCATTGCAAAAGGTATAAATACAAATGTAGATTTACCATGTTTTGATTTATCTGATATACAGAATATATATAAAACTCTCACAGAAAGAGACAAACATTTTTTTGATTGTATAGCATGGCTTATTCGTAATGATAGAATAGAAATAAAAATAATTTCTCCCCAAAATAACGTAGGTATTTCTCATACCAAATCAGGGGTATTCTATGATGGAGTTAATATTGTTGGATTTGATGGCTCTTGTAACTTTTCAAGAACTGCTTTAATTGACAATATTGAAAGTTTGAC
>OKTX01000599.1_pt1 | contig 19713 bp, 14 predicted proteins | sample 1606261 | NCBI WGS metagenome assembly OKTX01 (sample SAMEA3879543, study PRJEB24766) | human gut metagenome | biome: human-associated habitat; feature: feces | place: USA | collected 1985/1987 | reverse complement strand
CCAGCCGGAAATGCCGAGAGCGGAGGCGCGTCATTTCACAAGCGGCGGGCAGGACTACCTATTCCAGCGCAACCTCTATGAAACGCGCCGGATGCTCTATACCTTGTATAATGCCATCGGGGACAACCCTGAAACATGGCAGAACGGCCAGCCGGTGAAATTCCCCAGCGGGAATGACAAGGTGAAGATCAACCTGACCATTCCCGCAGATGTCACACCGCAGAGCTTTTGGCCGTGGCGCTCGGAGCAGATCACAGGGCTATTCAATTCCTGCCCGCCGGGGACTTACTCTATGGAGGCATGGAATGTCTACAAAAACGGCGTGTTTCAATACACTGAGTACAACATCTATGTGAGCTGACAACTTCATATCTCAACGCGCGGGCGGTATGCAAAAGCATACCGCCTTTTCTGTTTCCCAAAATCAATAAAAGGAGAAAATGCACATGAAAAAACGATTGATTTCCATGCTCCTTGCACTGGTAATGGTGCTGGGGATGCTCCCCGTCACGGCCCTTGCCGCCGGCAGCGAGGAGGAGGCTTTGGGCGAGGTCAATATTTACAACGGAGAACAGAAGCTCTCCTACCTCTCCATCAACGGGCGAATCCGTGAGCTGATCTATACCTATTTTAATTATGTGGGAGCCAACGGAAAAACGAAGGAGATCCCCGCCTACTGCGTCAATCCGAATATTTACGGCGTCCCGCAGACGGTAGGCCCCGGCGAGAGCATCAAATACATCGCCAAGGAAAAGGGCAGTGATCCAAAAATTATGGGTATTATCGCTAATGGCTATCCCACCCGCGGCTTATCGGAACTGAAGCTGGAGAACAAGTACCACGCCTACTATGCGACCAAGATGGCGCTGTGGTGCTACCTGCTCCCCAACTGGAACATCAACAACCTGAAGGTCAATCCCAACCTGACCGGCGCGGAGCTTCAGCGGGCGCAGGCTATCCTTGCCGCCGCCAAGGACATCTATGTGCGCGGCACGGCGTGGAACAAAATCTACTCGCCCCGTGTTACCGCTGCCCCCGACCGCGATACCGCCTATGCCGTCACGGTGGACGGACAGCAGTACAAGCAGCAGGTGTTTACAATTCACTCTGACACATGGGTATGTAATTACGCCATCCGCGTGGCCTTCTCTGATCCCGCCTCCGTCCCCGCAGGAGCGCGTATTGTGGACATGAACAACAAGGATATTACCACCATCACCACCTCCGGCACCGGGGATGGCTACGGCGGTAAATTCAAGGTGCTGTACCCTGCCGCTGCGGTGGCGGGCAAGACTGGCAGCGTCCAGCTTTCTTTTACCACTGATGTTTATAAGTATGCTGTGTTTTACGCTGTGTGCGCAGAGCAGAACAAGTACGGTAAGCTGCAAAATTATATGTGCGACACCGATCCTACCGTCACCATGCGCCTGTCCGCATACAGCAATTTCAGTGACGGGGAAAAGCCCGAAGCGCCTGACACCGGCCTGAAGCTCATCAAGCTGGAAAAGGGTACGGATACCCCTCTCGGCGGCGCTATTTTTGAGGTGGTCGATCCTGACGGAGCCACCGTCGGCACCTTCGCTACCGGCTCGGACGGCACCGTGACCATCCCTCTGACGCTGGCGGGCAGCTACACCGTGTATGAGCGTGTAGCGCCTTTGGATCACCTGCTTAGTGATACGCCCGCACAGAATATCAAGGTGGAGTATGGCAAGGTAGCGGAGCTGACCTGCTGGAACGAGCCTTACGGAACGCTTCGCATCGAGAAGCTGTCCGACACCGGGGCGCACCTGCCCGGTGCCATGGTGCAGATCAAGCACATCGAGAGCGGCGTGACCTACACCGCCGAAACCAATTTTGCGGGCTATGCCATCTTTGACAACATCAAGCCCGGTGCTTACGAGATCAAGGAGATCACCGCGCCCTCCGGCTGGCTGAAGGACGACGCCACCTATACGGCTTCCGTGGCCACCGGCGAAACCACGACCTTTTCTCTCGTGAACAAGGAGCTGCCCGGTCTGCGGATCATCAAGTATGACCGCAAGAACATGGTGGCGATGGCTAATGTCACCTTTGAGATTTTCCGTGACAGCGTTTCTCTCGGCAAATTTAAGACAGACGAGTTTGGCGAAATTCTCTTGACGGACGCTGCCCCCGGCACCTACCGCGCCGTGGAGATGGACACCGGCAGCGACGGCCACATCCTCGACACCACGCCGCAGGAGGTGGAGCTGTCTGCCGGCGACGGCATCAAGGAACTGCTGTTCTTCAATGATGTGAAGCCCGGTATGCGGCTTATCAAAGTGGACAGCACCGACCCCAGCAAGGTCATTCCCAACGCAGTTTTTGAAATTAAGTCCGTGGCTGGTGATTACGGCCCCAAGGAATTTACCACCGACCAGAACGGCGAAATTGACCTTTCCAAGCTCCCCACCGGCGCGTATGTGGTGACGGAAAAATCCTGTGAGGGCTATATCATTGACCAAGCGCAGCGCATCATTCAGTTGGACGCCAACGAGGACGCGCAGTTTGTCTTTACGAATACCATCAAGCCCTCTCTGCAAATCATCAAAACCAGCTCGGACGGGAGCCGCCTGAAAAATGTTCATTTCCGTATTGCCAAGATCGAGGACGGGACGCATTATCTCGACCGCACCACCAATGAACAGGGCGAAATTCTGATTGCTGATTTGGAACCCGGTGTTTACTCCGTCAAGGAAACCGCCACGGATTCCTCTCATATCCTCGACCTGCGGGAGTACCACATGGAGCTGTTTCCTGGCAAGACCAGCACTCTGACCGTGGAAAATCAGAAGCGTCCCAACCTGACCGTCTACAAGCACGACGCCGATACCGGTGAGCCGATTGCGAACACCGTGTTTGAAGTCCGCGCCGCAGACGGTCACAGCGTCGATCAGATCAAAACGGACAGTGAGGGCAAGGCGGAGTTGAAAAATTTACTCCCCGGCGTGTACGAAATCTCGGAAAAGTCCGTGCCGTCGCCGTATCTGCTGGACGCGCCCTCTCAGCTTGCCACCCTCTATCCCAACCGCGACCACACCGTTTATTTTGAAAACCATCAGAAGCCCGCGCTGACCGTTAAAAAGGTGGACAGTGTGACGGGAGATCCCTTGCAGGGCGCGAAATTCCATGTTATCTACGCCAGCAACAACACATCTTCCGGCGAGATCAATGACCTTGGCGCTTTCTATACCGATGAAAACGGCCAGTTCCAGCTCACCGGCCTGCGGGACGGCTGGTACAAGGTAACGGAGCAGGAGCCGCCCACGGGGTACGCCATCAAGGAGGCCACGCAGGAGGTCTACATCAAGTCCGGCACCGGTAAAGTGCTGACCTTTGAAAATATTCCCCTCTCTGCGCTGGTGGTGTGGAAGTACGACAGCGTGACAGGCGAGGCGGTGAGCAACGCCGTATTCCAAGTGAAGTATCTGACCGGCACCTCCGGCACGGGCGGTACGGTTATCGGCTCCTATAAGACTTCCGCCAATGGCAGCTTCACCGTGACGGGGCTGAAAGAAGGCACTTATATCGTCGAAGAGCTTGCCAGTGACAGCGGCCATGTCATCGACTCCGCACCGCAGACGGTCTACATCAGCGGCAAGCAGCAGGATGTGGTGCAGCTCTACTTCGGCAACAGTCCCAAGGGCAGCCTGCTCGTCAAGAAGATCGACAGCGCGACACACGCGCCGCTCTCCGATGTAGAATTTTTCGTGACCACCGCAGACGGAACGGTGGTGGGCGACGCCAACGGCAAATATGTGACAGACAGCACAGGCAGCTTCACCGTCAGCGGCATCAACCCCGGCACGACGCTGGTGGTAAAAGAAACCCGTGCCAAGGCAGGCTACCTGCTGGACGACGCCCCGCAGACCGTAACCATCAAGGCAGGCCAAACCGTGACGCTGGAGTTCCGCAATCAGCCGCAGGGCGGTCTTATTATCAATAAGCTGTCCAGTGCGGATAAGAAAACACCCCTGGAGGGTGTGCTGTTCCAGATCACCTATTCCGACGGCAGCTTCGTGGATAACGGTACGCTTTCCAGCAAGGGCTTGTACCGAACGGACAAAAACGGCCAGATCATTCTCAGCGGCATCACCGGAACGGTGGTTGTGACCGAGGTGGAAACCATCAAGGGCTATACCATCGACGAGGCCACGCGCAGTCAGACGGTCGAGGTCCGCACCAATGATACGCAGACGCTTTGGTTTTATAACCGACCGATCTCCGGCATCCTGATCCACAAGATCGACAGCACCACGGGCGATGGCATCCCCGGCGTGTCGTTTCTGCTTTATGACAGCAGCCATCGCCCCGTGGGTGAGTACACCAGCGACCAGCGCGGCTATGTCTACATCGACAATCTGACCGAGAGCGGGCGCCATTATCTGCGGGAACTGGAGAATGAGGGCTATGTTCCCGATACAGAATTGAAAACCGTCTATGTCCGCAGCGGCGAGGTGACGGAGCTGACATGGAAGAACACGCCGATCCGCGGTCAGATCCAAATTGTCAAGAGATCCGCGGACTACAATCCCACCAACGGCCTGAGCGCCGGTACGCTGCTGGAGGGCGCGGTATTTGAAATTACCGACAAGGCTGGAAATGTGGTGGATACCATTCGCTCCAACAGCCGAGGGCTGGCGATTTCCAAGCAGCTGCCTCTTTCGCGGTACTTTGTGCGAGAGGTCAAGGCCCCGGAGCATTACGGCATCAGTGAAAAGGAGCTGACGGTCTACCTTGAGTATGAAGGTCAGATCGCCCGCCTTGAGGTGGAAAACAAGAGCCTATCCACCGGCGTTTCCATCACCAAGACCGGCCCAAAGGAGATTATGGCAAATCAGCCGGTGCGCTATGCCTTTTCCGGCATCGCCAACACATCTAATATCAGCCTGCGTAATTTCTATTGGAGAGATACGCTCCCGGCACAGGTGCGTTTGGAAAAGGTTGTAACAGGCACTTATAACTTCCCCGGCACTTATAAAATCGTCTACCGCGTCAATGGCGGTGACTACCGCACACTGGCCGATAATCTCACCACCAGCAAGAACTACACGCTGGCGGCATCCTCCGTGGCATTGGGCTTGGCGTCCAACGAGCGTGTGACGGAGATCATGTTTGTTTTTGGACAGGCCCCTGCGGGCTTCGCACAGGTCGAAACGCCTTATCTTCTTTGTAAAGCCGTGGCTGGATTGTCCGCAGGCTCGTTTGTCAATGAGGCAGATGTGGGCGGCACTTATAACGGAACATGGGTGCAGGCAGTAAGCCGCTGGGTGACATCCGTATATGGAAAGCCCGCTGTTCCTAAGCTGCCTCGCACGGGATATTGATGCTGTCGAAATGTGTCTCAAATTGAGCCGCATTTTTGAGGCCGCTCCTGAAACGGGGCGGCCTCTTTTTGCGTAAAGGGGGATCGCATGAGACGAAATCAAAATCAAAGCCCGCTGCTGTGGCTGCTGCCTGTGCCGATGCTGCTTTGGCTGGCAGCGCTGCTGGCAACAGAGTATAAGGCCGGAATGACCGTGTTTACACTGATGGGGCGGTTTTCGTGGCTGATGGAGCATCCCTTTTCTGTGCGGTGGACGCCGTATACGCCGAAATTTATGCTCTGGGCGCTGGCGGTCTATGGCTTTGCCGTGGCGCTTTATCTCTCCACCCGCGAGAACCGCAGGCCGGGCGAGGAGCACGGCTCTGCCAAATGGGGCAGCGCCAAGCGGCTGAACGCCAAATACCGGGACAAAGACCCACACAACAACACCATCCTGACACAGAATGTCCGCATGAGCCTGAACGGGAAAATGCACCGGCGCAATTTGCTCCAGATCGTCATCGGCGGCTCCGGCGCAGGCAAGACGAGGTTTTTTGTTAAGCCAAATCTGATGGAGGCAAATTGCAGCTTCCTTGTGACTGACCCGAAGGGGGAAACGCTCCGGGCTGTGGCACCGCTGCTGCTCGAAAGGGGCTATGTTATCAAGGTATTTGACCTGATTGAGCCATCCCGCTCGGACAGCTTCAACGCCTTTGCCTACATCAAGGATGATAAGGATGTGATGAAGCTGGTGAATAGCTTTATCAAAAATACTACGCCCAAGGGCGCACAACAGAACGATCCGTTTTGGGAGCGCTCGGAAATCGCACTGGATACGGCCCTCATTCTGTATCTGATCCATGAAGCGCCGCCGGAGGAGCAGAATTTTGAAATGCTCATTTACATGATCGAAAATGGCGGGGCCAAAGAGGATGACGATGACTACCAATCTCCCTTAGACCTTCTGTTTGAGGCACTGGAGGAGGAATACCCGAATCACATCGCCGTGCGGGAATATAAGATTTACAAACAGGCGGCGGGCAAAACCGCCAAAAGCATCCTGATTTCCGCAGCGGTGCGGCTGTCTGCCTTTATCCTGCCGGAGATCCAGAATATCACCGCCAAGGACGACATGGAGCTTGAAAAAATGGGAGAGCGCAAGCAGGCTGTGTTCGCCATCATCCCGGATAATGACGGCACCTTTAATTACATTGTGGGTATGCTCTACACCTGCGCCTTTCAGAGCCTTTACTATCAGGCCGACAAGGTACACCAAGGGGCGCTGCCTGTTCCCGTGCGGATGATGATGGACGAGTTTTGTAATGTCTCTCTCCCGGATGATTTCGGCAAGCTGCAAGCGACCATGCGCAGCCGCAACATCATGTCCACCATTGTTTTGCAGAACATTTCCGCTCTCAAAGCGCTGTTCAAGGACGATTGGGAGGGCCTGATCGGTAACGCGGACACTCTATTGTACTTGGGCGGCAACGAAGTCAGCACCTTCAAATATATCTCTGAGCTGCTGGGAAAGGAAACGCTGGATACCCGGACGCGCAGTGTATCCAAGGGGCGCAGCGGCTCCGGCAGCGTGAACTATCAGCAGACCGGGCGAGAGCTGATGACGCCTGATGAAGTCAGGGCGCTGGACAATGACCGCTGTATTCTGCTTGTCCGCGGCGAGCTGCCGGTGCTGGATAGAAAATATGACATCCTGAAGCACCCTGCTTTGAAGCTGACTGAGGACGGCGGCGCTGCGCCATACATCCATCATCCCGGCCTGACTTATGCGCTGGAGGACTTCCCGTTGCCCGCGGACAGTTGGGGGTCCATCGAAATTATTGAATGAACAAGGAGAAAGACACTATGAAAAAGAATCGTATTCAGCCTGAAAACGACCACAAAATTGCCCGGGCCGGCCGCCGCTATGGAGCGCTCGTTCTGACCGTGCTGGCCTGTGCCGCCATGACCTGCCCCGCGCTGGCTGCTGACGATCCTCTTACCATCGTCGGAAACCTGTCCGACTTTGTGTTTTCCATCATCAAGGCACTGGGCGTTATCATCCTCGGCTGGGGCATCGTGCAGGTGGGTATGTCCATCCAGTCCCACGATGCCAGCCAGCGAACGCAGGGCTTTCTGTGCTTGTTCGGCGGCCTGATGATCGCCTTTGCCAAGGAAATCTTGACCGCCATTGGCGCAGTGTAACGGAAAAGGGGCAGGCCATGGAGCCTGCCCCTCTTACTTCTCTGGAGAAATGGGGTGAAATTATTTGAATAACTGGATCGTCGGCAATCTGCAAGCGTCCTTTGATACATGGAACGAAAAGCTGACAGAGATATGGAGTCTTGTCACCGCCACGCCGCAGACCTTCCGCGGCGGCGAGCTTTGGAATACCATAGTCACTATCAACGACGGTCTGAAAGCCTTTGGCTATGGCTTGCTGGTGCTGTTTTTTGCTATGAGTGTGTTTCACTCCGCTGCCAGCTTCCGCGATCTTCAGCGCCCGGAGTTTGCCCTTCGTCACTTTATCCGCTTTGTTTTGGCTAAGGTGGCAGTTGGCAGCGCTATGGAGATCATGACCGCCATGTTTTCTATATGCGGCGGTATAGTACAGTCTATCATGGGCAGCATCGGCGGTATGAGTTCCGCCGGAGTGACTATGCCGCAGGAGATCATCGACGCCATTGAGGAAGTGGGCTTCTTACAGTCTGTTCCGCTCTGGATGGTCACATTTTTAGGCAGCCTGTTCATTACCGTGCTGTCCTTCATCCTGATTATGACCGTCTATGGGCGCTTTTTCCGGCTGTATATGTTCACGGCGCTGGCTCCGCTGCCGCTGGCCTCCTTTGCGGGAGAGGATACCAGCTTTATGGGAAAAGCCTTTCTCAAAAGCTACATCGGCGTCTGCATGGAGGGGGCTGTCGTAGTGCTGGCCTGTCTGATTTTCTCTGCCTTTGCGTCCAGCGGCGCACCAATCGTAGATACTTCCCTGCCCGTTGTCACGATGAGCTGGCAGTATGTGGCGCAGACGATCTTCAATATGCTGATATTGGTTGCGCTTATCAAGGGGGCGGAACGGATCGCAAAAGAAATGTTTGGCTTATAAGACGAAAACGGCGGGCCAAAGCCCGCCGTTTTTCAGTCCTTATATTCCGGGATGGGTACGCCGTTGCACAGCTGAAATCCGGTAATGGTGCGCCCCTCCGCATCGGCACGGTGTAGGTCATTTTTGATCTGCCGCTCGGCCAGCCGCAACATTTGCCGTTCCTGTGCCCACTCTACCATCGGGCGGAGCCAGTAGGACAGCGCCAGCAATCCGAAAAATGCCAGAACGCCGTAGAACACAAAGGGATGTTCCGCTGCCCACTGGGGATAGATGCGGCCTACGCCCAGCCAGACCAGAATAGGCAGAAGTTGCAGGCGCAGGAGCAGAGCGAACACCAACCGGATTGCAAAGATAAACAGAACAAATGCGGCGAAAGCACGAAGTACCTGTTGCAGGATCGTCATAGTAAAAACCTCCTATATTTGGTACTTCTATTATCTCATACCGCAAAAATCATGTCAAAAAATTGAAAAATAAATATTTTTCGGAAGAAATGCGGCTCAATTTGAGACACATTTCGACAGCAGGAAGGAGTGAACGGACACAAAAAATGAAGCGTTATCATGTCATCTATGCTGATCCGCCGTGGCGATATGAGCAAAAAAGTATGCAAGGTGCAGCGGAAAAGCATTACCCAACGATGAGTATTGCTGATTTGTGCGCGCTGCCAGTTGCGAATATAGCCGCAGAGGACAGCACACTATTTCTGTGGGCCACATTCCCGCAGCTTCCTACTGCACTTAAATTGATTCGTGCGTGGGGTTTTACTTACAAAACTATTGCGTTCCTCTGGCTGAAAAAGAACAAAAAGTCTGATAGCTGGTTTTATGGCCTTGGCTTCTGGACAAGGGGAAATGCGGAAGTTTGCTTATTGGCAACAAAAGGGCACCCAAAACGCAGGGCAGCTAATATTCACCAGTTCATCATTTCTCCGATTCAAGAACACAGCAAAAAGCCCGATGAAGTGCGAGAAAAAATTGTAGACCTGATGGGTGATGTGCCGCGGATTGAATTATTTGCCCGCAGCTATACAGAGGATTGGGATGTGTGGGGAAACGAAGTGGAGAGCGATATTGACTTATCAAAATACATTACGGAGGAGTGATGAACATGGAAATTAAGATACCCAAAGAAGTCCGGCAGCACAGTGAGACGATTTTCTTCGGCCTTTCTACCCGGCAGTTTGTCTGTGCGGTGCTGGCCGTGTCCGCTGCCATCGGCACCTACTTTCTGACAAAAGGAACCGTCGGCAAAGAAACCGCCAGTTGGGTTTGCATCGTGGCCGCCGCGCCGCTGGCCGCAGCCGGCTTCTTCCGCTATAACGGCTTGACCTTTGAGCGGTTTGTGTGGGCTGTTATCAAGTCGCAGATTTTATGTGCAGGGCCGCGCGTGTTCCGTTCCGAAAATCTGTACTGCAAAATTCTGAACGAGAAGGAGAAAAACATCTATGATTAAAACGCTGATTGCCGCAGACAGAAGTGAGCGCGAGCGGTTCCGAATCCCTCGCAGCGTCCAGCAATCCATCCCCATCCAAAAGATCTATCGGGACGGCATCTGGCAAACCGGCGGCAAGTTCAGCCGCACATGGCGCTTCGCAGACATCAACTATGCACTGGCCTCCCATGAGGATCAGAGAGATATGTTTACGGCCTATTGCGGCGCACTGAATAGCCTGCCAACGGATGCCACTACCAAAATCACCATCAACAACCGGCGTCTCAACGGCGCGGACTTCCAGCGCAGTGTCCTGATGCGGGAGCGAGGGGACAGTCTGGACAGTTACCGCAGGGAGTACAACCGCGTCCTGACCGACAAGGCCGCAGAGAGCAACGATCTGATTCAAGACAAGTACATCACGGTTTCAGTGGCTCGGAAGAACATGGATGAAGCCCGCACCTTTTTCCACCGGGTAGACGCCGATCTCAGCAAAAACTTCGGACGGCTGGAGAGCGGCGCAAAGGCGCTGGACAACCAGGATCGGCTGCGTATCTTCCATGATTTCTTCCGCTCTGGTGAGGAAGAGCATTTCCGCTTTGATCTCAGCGATGCCATGAAGAAAGGCCATGACTTCCGGGACTATATTTGCCCGGATGGTCTATGCTTCAAGGCAGATCACTTTGAGATGGGCGGCAAGGTAGGGCGCGTCCTGTTTCTGCGGGACTACGCCAGCTACATCAAGGATGAAATGATCTCCAAGCTGTCTGATTTCCCGCGGAATCTGATGCTGTCCATCGACATCCTCCCCATTCCCACCGATGAGGCCATCCGGGAGGTACAAAGCCGAATCCTCGGCATCGAAGCCGATATTGCCCGCTGGCAGCAGCGCCAGAACAGCCGCAATAATTTCACGGCAAGTATCCCGTATGAGCTGGAGCAGCTGAGGGCAGAGACAAAGGAATTTTTGGATGATCTGAGTACCCGCGACCAGCGGATGATTTTTGCCAATGTCACCATCGTACACATGGCGGACACGCTGGAGCAGCTAAACACCGACACGGAGACGCTGCAAGCGATTGGGCTGGAGCAGGCGTGTCAGTTCTCCGTTCTGCGATACCAGCAGGAGGACGGGTTGAATACGGCCCTGCCCTATGGCCTGCGCCGCATCAAGACCACCCGCACACTGACAACTGAATCTACCGCCGTTTTAATGCCGTTCCGCGTTCAGGAGATTCAGGATGCGGGCGGTATTTATTATGGCGTCAACGCCGTAAGTAAAAATCTTTTGATCTGCAACCGGAAGAAGCTGCTGAATCCCCACGGCTTTGTGCTGGGCGTGTCGGGCAGCGGTAAGTCCTTCAGCATGAAGGAGGCCATCACCTTTATTGCCCTCTCCACCAATGACGATATTATTATGATCGACGCCGAGCGCGAGTATGGCGAGCTGACGCGGGCGCTGCAAGGGGCGGTGCTGGAGATCTCGCCATCCAGCCCGCACCACATCAATCCGCTGGATATTAACCGGGGCTATGGAGCCGGCGAGAATCCTGTTGCCATGAAGTCGGAGCTGATGATGAGCATTTGCGAGCAGCAGATGGGTGTCGGACAGCTGGGGGCGTTCCACAAGTCTATCATTGACCGTTGTACCGCCAATATCTATCACGATTTCATCAAGAGCGGCGGCGAAGGCAGGATTCCGACTCTCCCGGATTGGCGCAACGAGGTCAAGCGGCAACCAGAGCGTGAAGCACAGGAATTGGCCCTTGCGTCGGAGCTGTTTGTGGAGGGCAGCTTGAATATGTTTGCCCATGAAACCAATTTTGATATTGATAACCGTATCGTCTGTTTTGACCTCTATGAGATGGGTGAACAGCTCAAGCCAACGGCGCTGAATGTGGTACTGGAGACGATCCAGAACCGCGTGGCGGCAAATCGGCTGGCCGGAAGGTACACATGGGTATTCGTGGACGAGGTGTATTTGTTCTTCAAGTATTACTACTCCGCGCAGTTTCTCTACAAGTGCTGGAAGCGCTTTCGCAAGTACGCGGCGGCCATGACCGCCGCCACGCAGAATATTGAGGAATGTCTGCGCTCGGAAACGGCGCGCCTGATGCTGGCCAACAGCGAGTTTTTGATCCTGCTCAATCAGGCGGCAACCGACCGGGCGGAGCTGGCGAAGCTGCTGCATATTTCGGAAACACAGATGAGCCATGTGACGAATGTGGAGGCTGGCCACGGCCTTATGCGGATCGGCAGCTCCATCATCCCCTTCGTCAATGAGTTTCCCCGTAACGGCGCCCTTTACAGCCTGATGACCACAACGCCGGGGGACAAATGAGTGCTGTCGAAATTCGTCTCAAATTGAGACACATTAAGGAGGTGTACCGGATTGCCGGATTTTAAGGAAAAGCCTAAAATGGGGCAGCCGAAGGCCAAGCGCTCCGCCATGCTCGATCCCCGGCACCGCGCCACGCTGCTGAAGGAGAAGGCGCGCGAACAGCTGGAACAGCGGCAGAAATCCGAGGCAGAGGGCGTGGAGATACAGGCGACCGAGCAGGTGGAGTCCGCGGCAGACTGGGCCGTAGATGAACTGGCGGATCACGCCCCTCGGTCGCCGCGCGGCAAGCCTCCGATTAAGGAGAAGGCGCCGGTGAGTGATTCTGCCAAGCGCAGGCGCACCACGGCATCGAAGTCAGAACAACGGCTCCAAAAGGCGGCAGAGCACCGTGACCGGAAGAGCGTGATCTCTGAATCTGCTTCCATTTCGGGCAACAGCGATGCTCCGGCAGATCCCCGGTGTTTTGAAGCACGCCGCCAATTTGTAGTGGACAAGCAGAAAGAAGCGCTGCTGACCGAGCGGCGGATCGTGCGCTCTGATGCGATCCATCCCGCCGCTCCCAATGCGGAATGGACGCCCGCAGAATCGCCATCTTGGAAGGAACAGCCGAGGCGCGAAGCATTTAAGGAGCGCCACCGGCTGGCTGTAAAAAGCCGCGGCAAGGGCAAGCCGGAAAAGCCGCTGCCTGCACCGAAGATAAAGAGTACATCCGTCAAAGCTGCGGCAAACCCTGCTCCAGCAGCAAAGAAACCGGCGCAGCAGCTTCAGCAAACGGCCGTGCAGGCAAAGAAGGCTGCAAAGACTGCCGTGGAGTTATTAAGACGAGCCGCTGGGCTGCTCCGCCGTGCCGTCACAGCTCTGATCTCCGCACTGGCCGGTTTGGTAGGCGGGAGCGTTGTTCTGGCGGCGCTGGCAGTCATTATCATCATCGCGGCCGTGGCAGGCTCGCCCTTCGGCCTGTTCTTTGCTGCGGAGCGCAGCGCATCGAACACGGTGTCGGTGGCCGAAGCGGTGACGCAGGTAAATATTGCCTACAACGCAAAGCTGGAGGAATTGCAGGCCGGCGACTATGACAGCATCGACATCCAAGGGCAGGCCCCGGACTGGCCGGAGGTGCTGGCCGTCTTTGCCGCCAAGACCGCCGGCGCGGAGGATGGCGTGGATGTTGCCACGCTGGACGCAGACCGGGTGGACCGTCTGACCGCCGTGTTCTGGGATATGACGGAGATCACCTCTTGGGTGGAGACGATAGACCATCCTGGCAGTGATGACGATGATGGCTGGACGGAATATATCCTGCACATCACCATCACGCCAAAAACGGCGGATGAAATGCGGGCGGCCTACGCCTTTACCCGGTATCAAAACGAAGCCTTGGACGAGCTGTTGGCAGATCGGGCAGCGCTGGCTTCCCTGGCCTCCAGCCTGACGATCACCAATGCGGACGCAGTGCAAGTGCTTCACAGCCTTCCGGCAGACCTCTCCCCGGAGCGCAAGGCTGTGGTTCAGAACGCATTGACGCTCTACGGAAAAGTTCCGTACTTTTGGGGCGGAAAGAGCCTCGTGATCGGCTGGGATTCCCGCTGGGGCGAGCTGCGGCAGGTCACAGCCGCAGGCAGCTCCACCACCGGCACCTATCGGCCTTACGGGCTTGACTGCTCAGGATGTGCGACACGTTCCTAACTGAAAAGGTTAGGCGTGAAACAAAAAATAAGGATTGAAAGGAGCCAGATAAAGTTTCATAGAACTGATATTCCAAGAAGTGGAATGACGGGGTAACGCCCTGAAACGCTCCCCTAAGCTCGCGGTATGCGGAGAGGTGCGCAAACACCAAACCGTGTAAAGCCCGCTAAAGACGGCTGAGAGCTACCCTAACGCTGGGAGTCTCCCAGAGCGAGGAAAGTGCGCCAGAGGTGGCGTGTGTAGGTTATAGGCCGGGGGTCTATAAAGCGTCCATGGTGAGAATGCAGGTTCGTGACCTGCCGGCGAATGTCCGAGTGTACGGGTCTAAATGCAGACATGGTAGAAATGCCATGACCGCCAAGCGCGGGGTACGTGGGGTGGAGTAAGGTTAGTCCGGGATAAAACACCCTGCCGTGTTACAGGCACGGCCAAGCGTACAGGCTTAAAGGACACACCTAAAGACGCCATGAAAAAGATAGGAATATCGGAACGTGGAAAAGTTAGAACATGGAGCATTTGCGTGCAATGAAGTGTTGGCGAGGGAAAGCCGCAAGGTATAACCCGCCTTTATCTAACCGAGAGCGATGTCATAGTACCGATGAAACCGTGATAATAAGCGGTGGAGGGATAGGCATTAGTCATAGATTGAAAGAACAAATCAGAATGGAAAATGCAAAGGTTCGAGTACGACTAAGAAAGGCCACTTCTCGGGAAAGAGGAGGATGCCGACTTTGCCAACCGCAACGAAAGAACAGAAAGTGCAGAAAATCCGAAACGCTGAGTATTATGATTTTCAGGGTGTACAGGACACTTTATACACACAGAGCAAAGAAAACAAAGTGTTCAGAAAATTGATGACAATTATTCTTTCAGAAGAAAATATCATGCTGGCCTATCGCAATATCAAGAAAAATACAGGAAGTCATACACCCGGCGTGGATGGAAAAACAATCAAAGACCTGTCCAAGTGGCAGGAAGATAGCCTGATAACCTATATACGCACCAGATTAAAACACTATATTCCCCAACCGGTAAGACGTGTGGAAATTCCAAAAGCCAACGGTAAAACAAGACCGCTGGGTATTCCGACCATCATGGACAGATTGATACAGCAATGCGTCCTCCAAGTAATGGAGCCAATTTGTGAGGCGAAATTCCATGAACGGAATAACGGTTTTCGCCCATGTAGAAGTGCAGAACACGCCATCGCACAAGTTTACAAATTCGTACAGCGCAGTGGACTGCACTTTGTGGTGGACATTGATATTAAAGGGTTCTTTGATAATGTCCAGCATGGGAAACTGCTGAAACAGCTTTGGCAGATGGGTATTCGGGATAAAACCTTGCTCTCCATCTTGTCAGCTATGCTAAAGGCAGAAGTCGCAGAAATCGGCTTCCCAGGACGGGGAACGCCGCAAGGCGGCATCATCTCGCCGTTGCTGGCAAATGTGGTACTGAATGAATTGGATTGGTGGATTTCCAGTCAATGGGAAACTATACCCACACACCATCAATATGCGGTTACCATTGCGCCAAACGGAACAGCGAGTAGAGGAAAGACTTATCGCGCATTGCAAAGCACGCAGTTAAAAGAATGTTGGATTGTCCGATATGCGGATGACTTCAAAATTCTTTGCCGCAAGCGCAGTGATGCGGTAAAGCTATTTGCCGCCACACAACAATGGCTGAAAGCGCGTCTCGGATTGGACATTAGTCCTGAAAAGTCGGGGATAGTGAACTTGAAAAAGCATTACACTGAATTTCTGGGCATCAAAATCAGAGTGCGTCAAAAAGGGAAAAAAGCCAACGGATCACCAGGGTACACAGTTTACTCTGGGATGACAGATAAGGCATATCAGGCAATGAAATCAAAGGTTCAGCAGCATACCAGAACAATGGCACACCCGGCAGATACAAATGATGGGAGCCGTGCCGTAGATGCCTATAACGCCTATGTGCTGGGCATCCACAATTACTATCGTATCGCAACAAATATAACTCTGGATATGCGTAAAATAGCCTTTCTGGTCAAACACGAACTAAATGCACGCCTGCGAAGATATACGCAAAAATCGGGGGATAAACTCCCCAGTTATATTGCTGAACGGTATGGAAACAGCAAAATGCTTCGGTATGTATATGGACGGGCATTGATACCGATAGGGTATCTTAAACACAAAGCCCCCATGTTCAAGCCGAAGAAAGTCAATCGTTACACCCCAGAAGGGCGAGCCGAAATCCATAAAAGCCTCTCATGCGTCAACATTTCAATCCCAAGAGAAATGATGAGAAACCCCATCATGGATAGGAGTGTTGAGTACAATGACAATCGCCTATCGCTCTACTGCGGGCAAATGGGACGCTGCTATGTGACTAAACAGCCGCTGGAATTGGGGCATATGCACTGTCATCACCGCATACCAAGGCACTTCGGCGGAGATGACAAATACGGAAATCTGGTGTTAGTAACAGATGAAGTCCACCGCTTGCTTCATGCAACACAGCCAGATACGATTGCACATTATATGCTGAAACTGAAACCTGACAGCAAACAACTGAGAACACTAAATAGACTTCGCAGATGGCTGCAACTGCCCGAATTTCAATCCTATACATCTTATTAAAAAGAGCGGTTGTAATTTTCATTGGTGATTTCCATTTCAACTTACGATGGAACGCCGTGTGAGCTGAAAGGTTCACGCACGGTGTGGAGCGGGGGAAAACCTGGAGATAGTATCAAAGGGTTACCTATCGCTATTCGTCGATTGGGTCTTTTACAATGCCACAGGCGGCAGCTATATCATCGGCCATGGCGGCGGCGCCACCATGCAGCACTCGTATTGCACTGATATTTCATGGTCGGATGCCCAGCCCGGTGACTTGGTATTTTACCCGGATAATTCCCATGTAGGTATCGTCTGCGGCAAAGCCGAGGATGGCAGCCTGCTGGTGATCCACTGCGCCAGCGGATACAACAATGTGGTCATCACGGGAACGGACGGCTTTGCGGTTGCTGCAAGGCCGGGCTGCTTATCGGGTAATTGACTTTTTTCGACGGAGAAATATATTGCAAATCAAAGAGCCATCCTATATACTATGGGTGTAGAAGATGGTATTTTTCAGGCGACAGGAGGCGATACCATGCTGAAGCTGGAAATCAAATTCAATGATGCACAGATGCAGTCGGATCATAAGTATGCCCCGGAGTCCATTTATGCCGCACTGGATAAATCCTTTGCCAAGTATCATTTCCGCAGAGAGACACTTTCTGACGGGACGATCTGCTACTATGGAAACGGGATGGCGCGTGATTATGGCACCTTTGGCCGACTTATCACCACCTTGAAGGACAAGGAGTGGTTTATGGCCTATCTCATCAAGTGGCTTTGGTACAACAGTGATGACGGAGAAAATGAAGCAGACTTCACCGTGGAGGATGTTCTCTATCATTATGCCCACCGCGAGAGTGCTGCGTAATGGCGAGAAAAGAGGCCAAGCGCTTTAAGGCTCTTTATTTTGATTTGCGGATCAAGGATTTGGAAGAACACTATTCCAAAACCCGCCCCAAAGGCGCTTATGAGAAGATACAGAAATTCTTGATCAGGCGCAGCTTCTCACATGAGCAGTATTCCGGCTATCATTCTCTATATAAAACCACAGACTTGGAGATTTTCGATCTGATCCGGGATATGAGCGATACCTTCCCGTGGCTTCAGCACTGCGTCAACCATTTTGAAGTAACCAATGTTGGAGCCAACCATGACCTGATGGATCTGTTCATGGAGGATGTGGAAGATCCCATCGCTCTGTAAGCACTGTCGAAATTCGTCTCAAATCGAGACACATTGTTTCAGGCCCACACTGCCGTATCGGTAGTGTGGGCCTGCTTTTTCTTTTCCTAAAGCGACAGCGACCGCCGGTGCAGATACCAACAACTGATGCGATATGTAAAGCAGATACAGCTGTTGGCGCGTAAAGCGTCGAAAAATGCGTCTCATTTTGAGACGCATTTTGGCTCATTTCGATTTCAATATCCTGTCGGGGAATACAGATGCGTTGATAAGATCGGCAGGATCGACCTCCAGGGCATCGGCAATATCATAGAACACATCCAGTGAAAAGCTGTGAGCCAGATTAGGCGCTTCAATCGTGCTGATGAGAGAACGGCTGATACCGGCCTTTTCCGCCAGCTTCTCCTGTGACAGACCGCGCATTTTGCGAAGCGCGGCAATAGCGATCCCAAGCTGTATGAATCGGTCACGATTCTTGAAGGATACTTCTTTGCTCATACAGTGTCCTGCCTTTCTGATGATAAGAAAATTATACGGGTTCCCGCTGTTCTTTTCTGTATATATCAGAAAGCTATTGCTTTAATTAGTAAGCAATAGTATAGTATAAGAGAGCAGATGAGGGAAACTGAGAGAGAAAGCAGGTGGGCGTGATGATTCATCGCTGTGCGGTCATTGGCCAGCATCCCCTGCGCTTTCCGTGGGGCTTTGACGAGGAGGACACTCAATGCCGCCGCATGAAGCTGGAGCTGGCACAGCGTATCATGGAGCTGCACCAATGCGGGATAACAGAGTTTCAGGTGGCTTGCGATCATGGTGTGGGGCTGTACGCCGCAGAGATCGTCAACACGCTGCGGGAGAATGACCAGGCCCTTCGTTTGATCTGTGTCCTGCCCCACGAAGGGCAGGCGACCAAATGGACGCCGCAGCTCCGTGACCGCTATTTTGCGATGCTGGCAAGCTGCACGGATATAGACTGTATCTCACCCTATGAGCAGCCGGATGCTCAGTTTTCAGCTTATCAGCGGATCGTCGAGCGGTCGGATATGGTGCTGGCAGTTCACGATCTGAGCGCAAATGCTGACCGTGCGGAGGATCGGGCGCTGCGCTATGCGCTGGAAGAGCTGAAAAAACCTGTTCTTGTTCTGCATCCCCAAAAGCTGACCGTGCAGGTCTTTCCGCAAGGCTCTGAAAAAACAAACGGATAAACCAATGTTGAAATGCGTCCCGCCGTGGGGCGCGTTTTTTATCGCGCGGGCGTGTCTGCCCCGTATCGTACAATACCTCTGTGAGCAAGCTAAGAAAAACGATACGGAGGACGACACCATGAACGAGCTGCAAGCCTTTGAAAAGCACCTGCGCGAAAACGAGAAAAGTCCCGCCACGATAGAAAAATACCTGCGCGACGCCCGCGCCTTCCTGTGCTGGCTGGACGGGCGCGAGCCCACCAAGGAGCTGACCGTCTGCTACAAGGAAGGTCTGACCGAGCGATACGAGGCCGCCAGCGTCAACTCCATGCTGGCGGGGATCAACAGCTACCTGTCCTTTTCCGGCCGCGCTGACTGCCGGGTGAAGCCCCTGCGCGTCCAGCGGACGCTGTTCGGGAGCGAGGAACGGGAGCTCTCCCGCGAGGAATACGCCCGCCTTGTCCGCGCCGCGGGCGGGGCGCAGATCGGCGTTGTCATGCAGACCATCTGCGGCACGGGCATCCGAGTCTCCGAGCTGCGGCACATCACCGCCGAGGCGGTGCGGGAGGGCCGCGCTGCCGTCCGCAACAAGGGGAAAAACCGCGTGATCCTCATTCCCACTGCGCTGCGAAGGCTCCTGCTGGGCTATATGAAAAAGGCTGGCGTCACCACCGGCAGCGTGTTCCTCTCGAAGAATAAAACGCCGCTGGACCGTAGCACGGTCTGGCGGCGCATGAAAGCCCTGTGTGAGCGGGCGGGGGTGGACCCACGCAAGGTATTTCCCCATTCTCTGCGGCATCTGTTCGCCCGCGTTTTTTACAGCGTGGAAAAGGACCTTCTGCGGCTTGCGG
>OKTX01000597.1_pt1 | contig 19739 bp, 15 predicted proteins | sample 1606261 | NCBI WGS metagenome assembly OKTX01 (sample SAMEA3879543, study PRJEB24766) | human gut metagenome | biome: human-associated habitat; feature: feces | place: USA | collected 1985/1987 | reverse complement strand
TAAATTCACTCTCTGTATCTGGTGCTAAGGTTTATGCCATAGATGGAAAGTTGTATGTGCAAGCCGAGGTTCCTTCTAAGATAGAGATTTATTCTATTTCGGGAATGTCGGTATTAGAAGATTCTGTCGGGGTAGGAGAGAACCAATATGATCTATTACCCGGATTCTATATTGTGAAAGTTGGGAATAGAACAACGAAAGTTCTGGTGAAATAAATACTTCCTGATAATAGATCGGCCCGGAAAACCGGGCCGATTTTTTTGTTTAAATCTGTAAAAGAAAAATCGAAATCTTTTGTTTTTCAAATAAAAAACGTACCTTTGCAGTCCGATTATTACCCAAATTTGAGAAAATTTGAATAGTAGCCATGCCTTCTTTGGCCGGAAGCATGAATGCTATGTGTATGTTAAGTGTTTAATAATTAAAAGAATAAGCAGTGGATACTTTAAGTTATAAGACCATTTCTGCAAACAAAGCGACCGTTAAAAAAGAATGGGTTGTAGTTGATGCAACCGATCAAGTTTTGGGTCGTATGTGTGCAAAAGTTGCTAAAATATTGCGTGGTAAATACAAACCGTGCTATACTCCTCATGTGGATTGTGGCGATAATGTAATTATTATCAATGCCGATAAGGTGCAATTAACGGGGAAAAAATGGACGGATCGGGTTTATTTGAACTTTACAGGTTATCCCGGTGGTCAAAGAGAATTGTCTCCTGCCGATTTGATGAAAAAAGGAGAATCGAGATTATTCAAACGTGTACTGAAAGGTATGCTCCCCAAAAATAAATTGGGCGCTCAATTGTTGAGAAACGTTTATATTTATGGAGGAAGCGAGCATCCACATGCTGCACAAACCCCTAAAACAATAGATATTAACACCCTTAAATAAGTAATATGGAAGTAGTTAATGCATTAGGCAGACGTAAAGCCGCAGTAGCACGAGTGTTTGTTTGCGAAGGTTCGGGTGTAGTTACGATAAACAAAAGAGAGTTGGCTGTTTATTTCCCCTCTTCAATACTTCAATACATTGTAAAGCAACCGCTTGAAAAATTGGGCGTTGCAGAAAAGTATGATATTAAAGTGAATCTGAATGGTGGTTTCAAAGGACAGGCCGAGGCTCTTCGTTTAGCGATTGCCCGCGCATTGGTAAAAATCAATCCCGAGGATAAACCTGCTCTGAAATCGGAGGGCTTCATGACTCGTGACCCGCGTACCGTTGAACGTAAGAAACCGGGACGTCCCAAAGCTCGTAAGAGATTCCAGTTCAGTAAACGTTAATATGCGACGGCCTGACGCCGAAGATATATTTGTGTTTAGTATCCAAACCGCAAGGACTTTTCTTTTCATAGGGAACTACCTTGTGGTTGTGTAAGTAGAATGTAAACAAATTAAACAAAGAAAAAATGTCTATTACTAATTTTGACCAGTTATTGGAAGCCGGTGTTCATTTTGGACACTTGAAAAGAAAATGGAATCCTGCTATGGCTCCTTATATCTTCATGGAGCGTAACGGTATCCACATTATCGACTTGTATAAAACCGTAGCAAAGATCGACGAAGCCGCAGCTGCATTGAAATCAATCGCTAAATCGGGTAAAAAAATTCTGTTCGTCGCTACTAAGAAACAAGCCAAACAAGTTGTCGCCGACAAGGCTTCTGCTGTGAATATGCCATATGTTATCGAGCGTTGGCCGGGTGGTATGTTGACTAACTTCCCTACGATTCGTAAGGCTGTGAAGAAAATGTCTACCATCGATAAAATGGAAAAGGACGGAACGTTTGACAATTTGTCTAAGCGTGAAAAATTGCAAATCTCTCGCCAACGTGCCAAGTTGGAAAAGACTTTGGGCAGTATTGCCGATTTGAATCGTCTGCCTTCCGCTTTGTTCGTTGTCGATGTTTTGAAAGAACATATTGCCGTGCGCGAGGCCAATCGTTTAGGTATTCCCGTATTTGCTATGGTAGATACCAACTCGAATCCGAACGATGTAGATTTCGTTATTCCGGCTAATGACGATGCTTCGAAATCTATCGAAGTGGTTCTCGATGCCGTATGCGGTGCTATTGCCGAAGGTTTGGAAGAACGTAAGGCTGAAAAAGTTGATGCTCCTGCCGAGGGTGAGGATGCTCCTGTTAAGAAAGAACGTAAAGCCGAAGATGCAGAGGTTGCCGAAATAACGGACGAAGCTCCTGCCGCCGAAGTTAAAGAAGTAGAAGAATAAAAAATAATCAAAGACAAAGAGTGGAGCCTTTTCTTTGACTTCACTCTTTGTTCGTTTCTAATTATAAAAATAGGAGATTAAGTATATGGCTGTTACAATGGCTGAAATCAGCAAGCTACGTAAACTTACGGGAGCCGGCATGATGGATTGTAAGAATGCTTTGACCGAGACTAACGGTGATATCGAAGCTGCAAAAGAAATTATTCGTAAAAAAGGTCAAGCTGTCGCTGCTAAACGCGAAGACCGCGAAGCTTCGGAAGGTTGCGTTTTGGCTGCTGCCAAAGGCGATTTCGCTGCTATCGTAGCTTTGAAGTGCGAAACGGATTTCGTTGCTAAGAACGATTCTTTCGTAGCCTTGACTAAATCTATTCTCGATGCTGCCATCGAGGCAAAAGCTACCGATCTTGAAACCGTAAAGGCTTTGGTTGTCAATGGTACTCCCGTCGCTAACTTGATTGTCGATGAAATCGGTAAAACCGGAGAAAAGATGGAGCTCGGTTACTACGAAGCTATTTCGGCTCCTTATACCACCGCTTATATTCACCCGGGGAATAAATTGGCTACGATTGTAGGTTTTAACCTTGCCGATACCGATTATCAGGTAGCTCACGATGTGGCTATGCAGGCTGCTGCTATGAGCCCTATCGCTGTTTCTCGTGATGAAGTTCCGGCCGATGTGGTAGAAAAAGAACTTGAAATCGCAAAAGATAAGGCTCGTCAAGAGGGTAAGAAAGAGGAAATGCTCGATAAGATTGCTCAGGGTCGTCTGAACAAATTCTATCAAGAAGTTTGTTTACTTGAACAAGCTTTTGTGAAAGATCCCAAGCAAACTATTCAACAGTATCTTCATTCAAGCAACAAAGAACTTACAGCTGTTGCTTGTAAGAGAATTACTCTTAATGAGGAATAACGATAAGTTTTTGATAAGAAAAAGCCGTATCATTCGATACGGCTTTTTTATTGTGGTAATTGGGAATCAAGATTGTTATTTTTCTGTTTTGGGTTTCTCGGAATCCCTGTTTGAGCGGTGAATTTCCATATAGTGGCTGGGCGACATACCATAAAACTCTTTGAAGCTGTTTGAGAAGTGAGATAACGAGGAGAATCCGGTGGCATAGGAAACTTCTGAAACGCTCAAATTTTTGCATGATAACAACCAAGCCGCATGTCGTAATCGCGTTGTTTTTATGTAATCACTGGGGTTTTGATTGGTGAGCTGTTTTAATTTCCTTTGTAGTTGAGAACGACTGATACCGATTTCTTGACTGATCGTTTCGACCGATAAATCTGATTCTGCTATTTTATTTTTTACAATGGTTTCCAGTTTCTCCAAAAACTTTTCGTCTGTTGATTTTATATTGGTTACTTCTTCTTTGATTTCATTGAATTTACCCTCGTATTTATTTTTCATAATACGGCGTAGTTCTATCAGTTTGCGGATTCTTATTTTCAAATGGTCTATATTGAAAGGTTTGGGAATATAAGAGTCTGCGCCAGCTTTTAGTCCTTCAATGCGTTGCTCTATCGCTGTTTTTGCAGTCAGCATAATGAGCGGGATATGACTGGTCTGTTCGTTCTTTTTGATTTTATCGCACATTTCGATTCCGTCCATTTCGGGCATCATGACATCTGAAATGATACAATCTGGATTTTCTTTGATGGCTATTTCTAGCCCTTTCTTACCATTGCTCGCTTCGATTATCTGGTATTCGGTTGAGAGGACTTTGTGGATATAATTTCTAATCTCTTGGTTATCTTCGACAACCAAGAGTTTTGGTTTGTATTTATTTTGAGGGGATAAGGTGTTTGAGGAGGTTTCATTTGAGAAGAAAGGTGCGACAGAAGTCTGTACAAGTGTAGCTAAGTTACGATCGGAGTGTTCCAACTTTTTCTCTTCTTCTTTTAGGTAGCTTTCGTCCAAAGGAAGAAGGACTGTAAATGTGGCTCCGGGTTGTTCTGTATCTTCTACAAATATTTTTCCATGATGTATCTCCATTAAACTACGAGACAAATGTAATCCTATTCCTGTGCCCATTTTGATTTTATTGTTTTCGTTGGGAACTTGATAGAACCGGTTGAAAACCGTTTCCCTTAGTTCTTTCGGGATTCCACAACCGGTGTCGGAAATACGGATTCTGAGGAATGACTCAGTCGTATCGACGACCATTCCAATTTTCCCATTGGTCGGGGTATATTTAAAAGCGTTGGAAAGCACATTGAAAATGACTTTATCCAGCTTTTCCTGATCGATCCATACAAGGGGCAAATTGTCGACAATGTGGACATCGAACGATATATTTTTTTCTTGGGCAAGGTGTTTAAAGGAGCCGATGATTTCTTGAATGAATATATTGACATCTGTTTCTTCGGCTAATAATTTTACTTGTCCTTTGTCGAGTTTACGCATTTCCATAACTTGGTTGACTAATCGTAAAATGCGATGCCCGTTTTGGTCTATAATTTTGTAAGTTTCTTTCAGTTTTTCATCTGTCGTGTTTTTGATAAGTTCTTCTATCGGAGTTAAAATAAAGTAAGAGGGGTACGTATTTCGTGAGAAATGTCGGTAAAAAATTGCAGTTGGGACTGCATGATTTTACTTTCGTTTTTCTTTTGCAGGTCTTCTTTTTTTCGGAGGTTCTTGTTCCTAATATTGATATATGTACAATATGCACCAACGAGAATGACGAGAATATAGATACCTTTCGCCCACCAAGATAACCATAACGGAGGAGTGATGACGATGTCTATTTTTCGGCTGATCGGTTCGGTATGAGGTAAGTGGGCTTTAATATATAAGGTATATTTCCCCGGTTTCAGGTTTGTATAAGTTACAGTATTGTTTCCGTTGGGTAAGGTCGTCCATGTTTTTTCAAATCCGTCTAGTTTTGCTTGGTATATGACATTGTTAGGGTTGTTATATTCCAATGCCGAGAATCCGATGGAGAAATTTTTTATATTATAGTTCAAACGAATTTCGTCGGAGTAATCGATAGACTTCTTTAAGATGGAACCGGATTCTCCGGGAATTACCGGTTCGTTGTATATGAATAGATCGGTAAAGACAAGGTTCGATAAATTATAGTTGGGTTGGCTCTCGAAGGGATAGAAGAAGGTAAGTCCATTTATCCCTCCGAAAAAGATTTCTCCGCTTATTGATTGAAAATAAGCACCTCTTCGAAATTCATTGTTTACCAACCCATCGGAAGTATAATAATTGGTAAATTTGTTTCGTTGAGGGTTGTAATGAGATAACCCGTAATAAGTACTTATCCAAAGGTGATTTTGTGCATCGATTTCTATTCCGCTGATGGCTGCATTGGGTAGGCCGTCCTTTTCGGTGTATTGGAGGATTTTTCCTGTATTCGGATTAATATAATTGAGACCCCAGTTGGTTCCTATCCATACACCTCCTCGATGATCGACTTTTAGGGCAAAAATGTTGTTGTTACTTAGTTTTCCGTTTTCTGCTGTATAATCTTCGAAACTTCCATTGGACATGTCATACCGGCTTAATCCAGCCACACTTGTTCCTATCCAGATATAGTTGCTATCTATGGCTATGGCGTTGACAGAATTGCTGAGTATCTGGTTTTTGGATTTCATGAGGTCATAAAGCAAGAAATCGGCGTTTTCGGTTTTCGGGTTATATTTACATACGCCGTGCTCATTGGTTCCTATCCAAAGGTTGCCCTTTTCATCTTCCGCAATGGCGTTTACATGTTTCACCTCGGTGTTGTTACAACGCAAATTCTTTTTTTCAAAGCGGTTGGTGGATTCGTCGTACAGATATAAGCCGTATAAATAGGTCCCTATCCAAATTCTTTTTCGGGAATCCTCGAAGATGGATAAGACGACATTGGCGGGGAACTTGCCGTCTTTATAATGAGCTTTTACTTTTCGGTCGGCATTCAGTCTGTATATGCCGTCTCCATCGGTTCCTATCCAGATATCTTTTGTATGGTCTTCCAGAATTGTCAGTATACATTCGTTGCCAATGCTTTTGTTTGTGTAGAAAGGATTAAAGCCTATGTTTTTGAATATTTTGTCTTTGAGCGGAATCATCAATATCCCTTTTTGATATAAGGCGACCCAAATGTTATGTTGCTTATCCTCGAATATACCGTGTACTTTGGCTTTTCTCATGTCCAAGTTGATCAACTCCGATTCGTATGTCGTAATCGTTTTGTCTTTGAAGTTATATCGTTTTAGGCCTAAGCCGTCGGTTCCTATCCAAAGATTCTTTTTGCTATCGGTGTATAGAGTATATACCATTTCGACGGAGGGTATGTAATTCCTTTGGAAAGACCGTTCTTTGAAATCGAAAGCATCTATTGTTGCAACCAGTATTTTCCCAGAAGGCTCTTCTATGATGGAAAAAATCTTGTTGCTCGATAATGTGTTTGGGTTCGTCGGGTCGTGAGAATAGTTGACAATGGTATGATTATCGACATTCAATACACTTATACCATTGTCTTGTGAACCTATCCAGATATTTCCGAATCGATCTTCATAAATCGTATTTATTTTATTGCTGCAAATATTACTGTTGGTCTGCATGTAATATACTGCATTCATGGAATTCTCGTTGATGCGGATAATACCTGAACGATTGGTCGATAGCCACACGTTTCCTTTGCTGTCTTCCGTAATACATTTTATATAGCTGAAATTGGTAATGTTTCGGTAAGAAAGGTTTACTTTCTGAAATTTACCGGTTTCGCGATCCAAGATTTGTACACCATCGGTCGTCCCTACCCAGAATCTTCCTTCTTTATCCTCCAAAACCGATAACACCGAATTGTTGGCCAATGAGGTCGAATCGTTGGCTATGTGGGTGAAGGTATTAAAATCTATTCCGTTGAAGACGTTTAACCCATTTTCTGTACATATCCAGATATATCCTTTTTTATCTTGGTAGATGTGATTGACATGGCTGTTTGAAAGTTGGTTATTAGAACCGAAGAATTTATCGGTATCGGCTTGAACTAATATAAAGTAAAATAAGGAGCATATAAAGAGAAAAAGCCTTTTTGTATTCATAATGTTAGCAGGCGCTTAAAATTGAACAAATTGAAATCTTTGCGTATTAATGAATTGCAATATAATGTGAAAGTAGGAAATGTCCGAATAATGGGAGGCAGACTAGTTTTGTCCCTCTTTCTATTGACGCAAAAATACAATTTATTTTCGAATAATATAGCTTGCAAATGGGAAGGCTACATAAATTTAATCATCTGCAACATTTACGCAACCGGCAGCGCGTTTGCAAAAGGAGTATCTATGAATTGTGCAACCCGTTTAATGTGCGAATATTTACATTTGTATCGATGTGTAAATGATATATTTCAGTAGGGAGAATATAAAATTTGAGCCTTAAAAATTGATAAATTAAAAAAGATATGTGGAGTTTCCCAAAAGCAATTTTTTGTTTGTGCCTGCCGTTGGTTGGCTGGCTTTCGGCTTGTAACGAAACTAAGAGTGTGACAAATTTTGCGTGGACTGTTTCGGACGAAAGGGCTTCGGCAGAATTGAAAGATTTTTGTCATAATTTAACTTCCCGTTTGGAGGCTGGTATAATGCTTGGACATAAAGATGCCTTAGCTTACGGCAGCATGTGGTATAATCAGCCGGGACGATCCGATGTAAAAAGTGTCTGTGGCAATTACCCTGCGGTCGTAGATTGGGATTTAGGCGGGATAGAGTCGGGTTCTGAATTGAATGTGGATTCTATACCGTTTTTTCGTATCAGACAATATGTAGAGCAGGTGTATCGTAGGAACGGTGTGACGATTCTCTCTTGGAATCCATCTTTATCTTTCTTATTGCGGAAGGATTCTCTTCAAAATGTAGTTCGTTCGGTATTGTCCGGTAATGAGAGCCGTGTCGAGTATGAGCAGTATTTAGATCGAGTCGCTGTTTTTTTGGAGACTCTGAAAAATAGTGATGGCAGACATATTCCTGTTATCGTTCATTTGTTTCATTCTCCGAATTTGGATTGGGGCATGGGACATTGTTCTCCGGAAGATTACGTTCGGTTATGGCGCATGACGGTCGATTATCTGCGGAATAAAAAAAATATTCATCATGTGCTTTATGCATATTCGATGTATGGAATCGTATCGGAAGAGGAAATAAGCCAGTATTATCCCGGAGACAGGTATGTCGATATTGTAGGGTTGAATCTATATCAAGATTTTGAGTCAGATGAGTCGGGCTCTCTTTATAAACAACGATTGAATATGGGGTTATCGGCCATGAGCCGTTTTGCCGAGGCAAACAAAAAATTACCTGCTTTGACGGACACAGGGTCGAAAGGGGTAAAAATATCCAATTTCTTTTCTTCTATACTGGATCCGGTGATTTCTAAATATAAGATAAGCTATGTCGTTTTCGGACCCAATATGTGGAACGAGGAGGAGAGCTATTATATTCCCATTCCGGGGCATCCGGCCAGTGAGGATTTTTCTAAATTTGCGCATAGTCCTCACATTATTACTTGTGAAAAGGCAGATTTGATGTAAAATTAAATAGTGAAAAGTATGATAGTTAAAGAAATGAAAAGAATGGCTTTGTGCCTATTCTTGCTTTTGTTCGCCGGGAGTGTTTGGAGTGCGGCGAAGGGAGATAGGACGGAGCAGAGAGTGGATTCTGTTTTACGTCTGATGACCTTGTCGGAAAAAATCGGACAGATGAATCAAGTATCGAGTAAAGAGGATCCTACTGGACAACTTACCGAGTGTTCCAATGAAGAAGAGCTGATTCGTTCGGGTCAGGTCGGGTCTATGCTCAATGTCGTAGGAGTTGAGCGTACTCGTCATTTGCAGGAAATCGCCGTAAACGATACGAGGCTGCATATACCTCTTATATTTGCATTGGACGTCGTTCATGGTTATAAGACGATTTCTCCTGTTCCGCTGGCCGAGAGCTGCTCATGGGATATGGACTTGATAGAAAAATCGGCCCGAGTGGCAGCCGAGGAGGCTACGGCCTCCGGGATACAGTGGACCTTTGCCCCGATGGTGGACATTGCCCGTGACCCTCGTTGGGGACGTGTTATGGAAGGTTCAGGAGAAGATCCCTATTTGGGTTCGGCAATCGCGAAAGCTCGGGTAAGGGGATTCCAAGGAACGGACTTATCGGCATACAATACGATGGCTGCTTGCGCCAAACACTTTGTGGGCTACGGGGCCGCAGAAGGAGGTCGGGATTATAATACGGTAGATATTTCCAAACAAAGACTCCGGGAATTGTATTTGCCTCCTTTTTCGGCAGCAGCTGATGCAGGTGTCGCGACGTTCATGAATTCGTTCAATGAGGTGATGGGTGTACCTGCGACCGGTTCGACTTATTTGGTTCGGGATATATTGAAAGGAGAGTGGAATTTTCCGGGTGTTGTGGTTTCGGACTGGGGCTCTGTGGCGGAGTTAATACCTCACGGGGTTGCCGAGGATAAGTGCGATGCTGCCCAGTTGGCTGTTACTGCCGGCTGTGATATGGATATGGAAGGATATTGTTATGTATCGTCTCTTGAAAAATTGGTTCGTGAGGGAGTAGTTTCAGAATCTTTAATCGACGATGCCGTGAGACGTATTCTTCGGTTGAAATTCGATTTGGGCCTTTTCGATGATCCGTATCGTTATTGTGATGCAGAGCGGGAAAAGGCAGAGATACTTTCGGCAGAACATAGAAAGGTAGTTCGGGAGATGGCCTGCAAATCTATTGTGCTCTTGGAGAATAGAGAGGGTATATTGCCTCTGGACAATCGCTGTAAAAATATCGGAATCGTAGGACCTCTGGCCGATAATCCAGATGATATGTTGGGCTCTTGGTGCGCTCGTGGAGACGGTAAAGATGCGATCGGTATATTACAGGGCATTAAGCAAGCTGTCGGCAAGGGTGTAAGGATCCGTTATGCAAAAGGATGTGAAATAGAGGGAGATGACCGAAGCGGTTTTTCCGAGGCGGTACAAGTGGCAGAAAATAGCGATGTGGTGATTGTTTGTGTGGGTGAAAATCGGTTTATGAGCGGAGAAGCTGCCAGCCGTACCCGTTTGACTTTACCGGGTGTTCAACGGGAGCTTCTTAAAGCAATCAAAGAGACAGAGAAACCTATTGTACTGTTGTTGAGTAACGGCAGGCCGTTGGTTCTCGATTGGGAGAAAGAAAATATAGGTACTATCGTAGAGTGTTGGCAGTTGGGTTCCGAAGCTGGGAATGCGATAGCCGATGTCCTTTTCGGGAAGTATAATCCATCGGGTAAACTCACTATGTCTTTCCCCTATAACGAGGGTCAGATACCGGTGTACTACAATGCCAAGAGTACGGGACGTCCTTATGTTCCCAATGTGCGGTATGTAACGCGGTATTTGGATTGTCCGAACGTGTCTCTGTATTCGTTTGGATATGGGCTTAGTTATACCCGCTTCGAATATGGAGAATTGAAACTGGATAAGGATACTATGTTTCCGGGTGAGAAACTTCGTGTCGATGTATCTGTCGCCAATGTGGGAAATTATGACGGGGAAGAAACGGTTCAGTTGTATATCCGGGACGTTTGTTCGAAGATAACTCGTCCCGAAAAAGAATTGAAAGGATTCAAAAAGGTCTTTTTGAAAAAAGGAGAAAGAACCGATATCTCGTTTGAATTATCATTGGCCGATTTGGAGTATGTACTTGCAGACGGAAGTCGTGAGTCGGATCCCGGTTTGTTTGAGGTCTTTGTCGGAGGAAATCCCGATGATGTGAAAAAAGCGGAGTTTATTTTAGTTCAGGGAGATAAATAAAAAGATTCGTATGAGTCTGAAAAAACGAAAGCCGGATTTTCAAAATCCGGCTTTCGTTTTGAGGTTAAAGTTTTTATTTATTGATAATCTTGAACGTTTGATGATTGGCTTTAACGATGTATATTCCTGTGGGGAGAAGGCTTAAATCTATGATTGGTTCTTGTGTGGATATAACTTGGTTTCCTACACAGTTAAACACTATAACCGGAGTTGTCAGTTTGCCTGTGATATAGAGTATTTTTTGTTTGACATTACAGGAAGTTACTGTATCATCTAATTTTTCGATGTGAGTCGATACGGAAAAATCTATTTCCAGATTTATATCATCTTCGTTTATAGCGATTGTATATGAATTTTGGCTTTCTTCATCGGGATTAATTTCTTCTCCGTTTAATTTTACTGTGGCTGCCGGGGTCACGGTGAACGTAATGCTTTCACCTTCATAGGCCTCGATAGTTGTCCCATCTTCGATGGAATTGTTTTCGGATACAAGCCCGCTTCCATTGGCCTCTATCGTGCCATTACTTTTGACAGAGATATTAACCTTGTGAGTCAGGTAATCCAATGTCATTCCGGCTGTGCTCCATGCGGTATAGGAGTCGGCATATTTTTTAAGTACTTTTACCGTTGTATTGGAGATTCCAGATGCAGCACCGAATGACCGATCTCCTAATTTGGGAGCTGTTTCTTTCCGGCAAGTGAAAGTTCTTGTCGGGTTTCCTTCGACAAAAAAGGCCAGATTTCCTATGTTGGCTATATTCTCCGAGAACGTGAAGTCGGTAATGCCGGTTCTGTCGAATACTCTTTCTTTGATGTCGGTAACAGACGATGCTATTTTGTTAATAGTTAGTTTCGAACAAAATTCGAAAGCCCGTACGCCGAATCCTGTTAATTGATCGGGTAGTTGGGATATCGTTATTTCGGCGCATTTCGAGAATCCGTATTGTCCAATTCGAGTTAAGTTCTCGGGTAAGGAATTTAATTTCAGTTTCGCACAGTTTTGGAAGGCATAATCATCGATATTTTCTACGAGTCCCCAGTTTACGGTTTCCAGATTTAGACATCCGTCGAATGCATATTTCCCTATTTTAGTTAAATCGGTAGGGAGAGACACGATTTTCAAAGTTGTCATTTTCTGGCATAACTTGTCCGTGACACTGTTATCGATAAATGTTATACCTGTTATATCCAATTCTTCGAGATGATCTTTAAATGTGGTTTTAAGATAGGTAGCATCGGTGTTATCAAGCGATTCTCCAAAGATGGTCAATTTTGTGACCGATGAGATATCGGCTCCGTCGAGGGCCTCTGTTATTTCTGTTTCCAATGAACCGACAGTCGCATGAGAGATCGATAGTTCTTGTGCGGAGATAGTCCATGAACTGCCCATCAAGAACAATGTGGCAGCAGCAAATTTTACGTTTATATTTATCATGATACAAGAATTTATGAAATTGAAAAATGGAAGAACCACTTAAAATATTTAAGCGGCTCTTCCTGTTTCGGTGATTTATTAGAACAATATTACTTTTTGAGATTCAAAACGATTACCGTTGTTTACCGTGAAAATTAGAACTCCGTTCGGTATTTCCAGTTCGGATTTGTTAATCGTAAGTTCATCTTTCAGAGCTGCGTTGTAGATAGTACGGCCATCGAGCAGAACGATTGACAAGTTCAAAGTTTGGTCGGTGAGGTTGCGGACGATAGCTTCGTCGCCATTCCGATAAATGACGAACGAGGCTTGTTTGTCGGCTGTTATTCCGGCGATACCCGATGTGCTTCCATATTCAAATGAACCGATGTCCTTACCGTCGACCGTAGCCAAGCCTCTAATATCGGTTGCGGGAATGAGTTCCCTATCGAATCCTTCCATTCCAGAGGTACTGGAAAGACCTTTGTTGATGAGGATACTCGATTCGTCGGTAATAGGCAAGTAAGGTACATAATTGTCATCTTGCAGACGAGGAGTCAAGCCTAATTTATTTAGTTCTACCGCATCTAAAACGACGTTCCCGTATTTTTCCTTTTCGGCGTTCAATGCGGGATCGTCCATGTTTTCACCCAATCCTCCTACGAAAACATTGTTATAGGCGATCAGAGGGTCTCTTTCTCCGCAGATATTCGAGGACATGATCGTAAAGTCTTTGTCGTTATAGAATATATTGTTTATGATTCGATAGGGAGTTTCGTAAAAGAACGGAATGGCAACCGCTTTGGTTTTGTAGAACGTGTTGTTTATGAGATTCATCTCGAAATCTTCTCTCACATTATTGATATAAATGTCAGAGGCAGCCGGTCTTACGCTTGGACTTACTCCCGGTTCATTGTCTTTGAATACACAGTTTGTCAATTCGAAGTAGTTGACGTTGGAGTACAGAGGCGTATATTCCGAACCCCGATAAGCATAATGGAATCCGATGATGTCGCCTTTTGCATCGGCTTTTGAGATATTATTGGTGAAGGCTGTATTTCTGATAATTAGAGCACCCGGCTCTTCTGCGTTATTGGGTAGGCCGCAGTGGTAAATGATAGCTGCGCCGCCATATCCTCCGAAGATGCGGTTTTCGTCGAATACACAATTGGTAATCGTTACATTCTTGCCGCAACTGGCGATGGCTCCACCGCTGTTATTCGCTTCGTTGTTGATGAAAGTGCAGCTGTCTACGATCAGTTCATTTCCTTCAAAGAATATGGCTCCACCGGGAATACCGTCCCGTGTGCAACCGTTTTTCAAAATCAGTCCGGATATGGTTGCATCGGTATTGGTTCCGATCGTGATGACACGGTCTCCCAAGAATGGTTGGTCTCCCGATTTCAGGGTCGTGTTTTCCCTCGAAGAACCACGTTTTTTTTAGCTCCGATAATAATTGCTTCGGGACCATATACGTCGAAAGTTGCATTTTCTTCCAAGTGTATTGTCGTGGGTGTATTGTCTTCCAGTTTTTCTATGGCAGCTTGAATTGTTTTCAGTGCTGTTTCGGCCGATGTGCCTGCCGCTTTATCATCGCCGGTGGGTGATACATAATAGTCGGCTGCAAAGGTTTGAGGTACGACGACTCCCAAAGCGAATGCTAAGAATAGAGAAAAGGTCTTTTTCATTTTGATAAAAATTAAAAGTTAATAAATTCTGTACTAAATAAGATTTCTTGTAAGTGATAGAGTTATTGATATACCCTGATATAATCGATGATATATTCTTGTGGTAGTATGTCGGTATCAAGGCCTTTTAGTCCTCCCCAGCCGCCACCGAACGCAAGGTTCAGTATCAGGTAAAACGGTTGATCGAAGGGCCATGATTCCCAAGTTGCATTTTCTGGTTTGGTAATGACCAATCTTTTTCTTCCGTCTAAGTACCATTCCAGTCGCTCCTTGTGCCATTCGAAACCATAAACATGGAAATCGGTATAACATGTAGGGCAAAAAGCATTGGAGCCTTTCCCGTTCTTTTTCGTGTGATTATTCGATTCTGTATGAATTGCATAGTTGATCCTTTCGGGGTCGTAGCCTACATGTTCCATGATGTCTATCTCGCCGCTTTTGGGCCAATATCCATAAGTGCTTTTTACAGGCATCATCCAAATGGCTGCCCATGTACCCAGACAAGCCGGTAATTTCGCCCGTACTTCTACTTTCCCATATTTTAGGGAGAAGGTATTTTTCGTATGTATACTTGCCGATGTTATAGGACGTACTTTCCCATCTATCAAGGTGCTGTCGTTGCGAGCTACTAAATGTAAATAACCGTCCTTTTGGTAGGCATTTTCGAGTCTGTCGGTCGTGTAATATTGTTTTTCACTGTTGCGGAGATGTCCGTTTTCAAAATCCCATTTACTTTTGTCGGGTAATCCGGTTCCGTTAAATTCGTCTTGAAAAACAAGTTTGGTATATTTCCCGGAGATTTCGTTTCCCGTTTGTGCATACACACTTGATGCCGCACAAATGAGCAATGAATAAAAAATTTTCTTTTTCATGGTCGTATTATTGAAAAATTCGTACATAATCGATTTGGTAATCCAATGGCAAAACGCTGGTGTCGAAACCTTTTTCTCCTCCCCAACCTCCGCCGAATGCAAAGTTGAGTATTAGGTGGAAATCTTGGTCGAAAGGCCAGTCTCCCCAATTGGTATCGGGATTCAATATCCGATAAAACATTCGTCCGTCGCAGTAAAATTCCATTCGATCTTCATGCCATTCGAAAGCGATGATGTGCCAATCGTTTATATTGTCTACCGCTTTATTGCTACCTTTATCTCCATTGAGGTAGTGAGTGGCACAATAGAATTTGTTGATGTCGTTTCCGATATATTCCATAATGTCTATTTCTCCGCTTCGTGGCCAATAGCCATAGACGTTGTCGGAGGGCATCATCCAGAGAGCTGGCCATGTTCCGCTTGCTTGGGGTACTTTCAGGCGAGCCTCTACCCGGCAATAGGTCCAGGCGTGTTTCCCTTTGGTTGTAATGCTACCTGATGTTATGTAATACTCTTTTCCGTCGGTTATGTTTTTATTCAGTATTTCGCCTTTTTCATTTTTCAAGGTGTCTTCGCTGATGCATCTGAGATGTAGAATCCCGTCTTTTTGAAATACATTTTCGACACGTCTCTCGGTGTAATATTGCATTTCATGATTTCGTATGAATCCGACTTCGTAGCCCCATTTGCTTTCATCGGGTAATCCGGTTCCGTTGAATTCGTCTTGAAATACCAGTTTGGTATACCCTTCGGGAATTTCGACGACTTGTAGAATCCCCAGATCGTCTACGGTCAATTGATAGTTTTTCCCGTTTTTCGATGTCGTTTGCAGTGTACCTGATTGGTCTGCATATTGTGCATAAGGGACACTGAGTAACTCTTGTCGCCCTATCAGACTGTGAGAGGAACCATAATCGGCCTCGACTTGTATGAAACTGGGCGTTTTACTCCAATCGATCGATTGAAAATCCCCGATTAAAGAATGCCCTGCTCCTATCTCTAAGGAGAATTGACCCGCAGCGTTTGTTGTTGTGGAGTGTTCCTCTTGGTATACGGGAGTTTCATCGTTCCCTTGATAAATGGAGAATAGGACATTTATGTTTTGGTTGTTTATTGTAGTGCCGGTATTGTCTCGAAGTACGGCTTGGTAGGGAAAACCGTTTTGCCCGTAACCTTTTATCGAGATAACGGTTAAGATACTTACGATTAATAATATGTGATTTTTCATTTCCGCTATGTTTGTTATTTAATCAATTGAATAGAAGAACTTCCTTTTGACGATGTAATAGTCAGGATATAATATCCCGGAGTAAGATTGTCTACGTTTATGTATTCTCCCGGAGTTCCCGATAGTTTTCCTGTGGATTGTATTTTCCCAAGTGTGTCATATATTGACCAAGTGAAAGGTTCGTCTATTTTGACAAAAACTTTTTCTTTGGCGGGATTCGGGAAGATTGTTATTTGAGTGGCCTTTTCGGGTATATCGAATATCCCGGAAGGTACAATATGTTCGGGTTGCAAAAATCCTTGTGTCAGAGAATTTTCGGAATTATTATCCGATAGCGTAGCAACCATTATTTCGCCGATTGTCCATGTTGTACTCCCGCCTTCGGAACATGCAGTTGAAATCAGTATGTTCGCTCTTAAAGAAAGAGGAAATAGAAGCAGTAGGAATAATATTTTTTTCATTGCTGATCTGGTATTTAATTCAGAGGAAATTATTCTTCGGTAATCTTTTGAGTAGAAATGTTTCCTTCATCATCGATGGTTAATGTGAATTTTTTACCCGAGACTGATGTTAACGTGATTTTGCCTGCTTGGTTCGCGTATTTAGCATAAGGCACGCTCATAAGTTGTTGTGCCCCGGTGGAAACAAACCCGGCTCCTTTGTCTATTTCTGTCTCGATGAAAAAAGTTCCTTTTCCCCAATTAATCGAAGTAAAGTCTCCCGTTTCGACGGTTCCTTTTCCTACTTGTAAAGCGACCATTCCGAAACTGTTTGTTTTTGTTTGATGTACTTCGGAATATACTTTCGTACCAGTTGCTGTTTTTTCACGAATCGTGAATCGTACCGATACGTCGGTGTTTACCAATGTTGTATTATTGTCTGATACAATCGCTTGGTATTGAAATGATTCGGGTGCTTGTGAATAAATGTTCAATATGAACGCGGCGAACAAACATAAGGTAAAAATTTTCTTTTTCATGATTTGATTAATTGTTTATCGGTTTGAAATTTTTGATTCATAGGTATATTTCGACAATACAAATTTATTCCTTTTAGACGATAGGGGGTTGTGGAGTATATTCCAATTTTTTAGGATTTGAGGCGAGGTTTTCAATCATGTTGCATTTGGTTGCTTTTTTGTCGCGTTGCATACAAGACGGGAGCCGATCGGGCTTTCGGAGCGGTTTTCGATGGATATACGCATCGTATTTTGTTTTAGGGATATGTTGGAAAAATTTATATGAGCCGGGTTATTTGCGAGGGGTAAAAATGGATAGGCGAGCTTCTGTTTCGTGGTGGTAGGGCCGGGAAAACTTTCGGTGCTACATTTTTTTAAGTTCTTGCAACGTGGTTAAAAATAGAAAATCATAGGTTCAACTATTGGTGTATTATATACAAATTGCTTAAAATCTTTTACACTACTTTTGAAATGTGAAAAATGAATTAAAATCGCAGAGTCATTTTATGGTGTATGTAAAAAAATAATTAACGCTTAATTCTAAAAAATATGGATTTGATTTCTGTAAACAATTTTCGGAGAAAGAAAAGTTTGCGATATTTTGCTTTACTTTTCTTCTTTTTAATGATGTGTCCTTGCATGGTATCGGCACAGAACACAGTGACGATTGGCGGTACTGTTAGCTCCAAAGGAGAACCTTTGATCGGTGCAGTCGTGAAAGAGAAGGGAACGACGAAAGCTACGGCGACAAATATCGACGGAGTTTATTCTTTGACTGTACAAGAGAATGCGATATTGGAAATTTCGTATGTGGGGTATAAAACCAAAGAGATTAAAGTAAATGGACAGAAAATGATCGATATCGAGCTCGAAGAGAATGTAAACATGTTAGATGAGGTGATCGCTATCGGTTATGGAGTACAGCAGAAAAAATTGGTTACGGGTGCTACCGTTCAGGTGAAAGGCGATGTAATTGCCCAACAAAATACGGTGAGCCCGTTGAGCGGTTTACAAGGTCTTACTCCCGGTGTGAGTATCGTAAAGAATAACGGAAAACCGGGAGAAGGGTTTAATGTTCTCATTCGGGGAGCCGGAACTATGCATGATTCGGAACCTTTGTGTATTATCGATGGACAACCGGGAGATTTGAATGCTTTGAATCCATCGGATATCGAGACTGTCGATATTCTAAAAGATGCTGCTTCTGCTGCAATTTATGGAGCGAGGGCTGCCAACGGTGTTATATTGGTTACTACAAAACAGGCTCAGAAAGGAAAAACCAACATTACTTATGACGGTTATGTGGGAATACAGAATTTCAGAAATAACGTGGAGACAACGGGGGCTCGCGATTATCTGATGTTGCTGCAAGAAGCAGGTTTGATAACCGAGGCAGACTTGAATACCGAAAGGATTCCTATGTTGGATAAGATTAATAACGGCGAGTGGGACGGAACGAATTGGTTAGATGAGATGACTCAAAAAAATGCCCCCATTCAAAATCATGCTATTAATATAAATAAAGGTTCCGAGAACTCGGCTTTTACGATGGGTTTCTCTTATACATCTCAGAAACCGACGGTTGCTGTTCCCGATGACGAAGTGGGATCGGGTTTTGATCGTTATACGATACGGTTGAATTCGGAACATACTTTAATAAAATTAAAAGATCTCGATCTCTTGAAAGTGGGGGAAACGATGACAATGGTTTACTCCGATAAGAAGGGGCTTGACCAAGCGACCGGTCAAACGACGTGGAACGATTTTAGAAATGCTTTTAAAACAAGCCCTTTGTTCCCAGCATATGACGAAGCTACCGGAGAGTTTGCAGATCCGGTAAAGATAAATAAAGATGAGTTTAACCCTGTGGCAAAAATGTACTATAATAGTGCAATGAAACAGAGCAAGAATTATTCTCTCAACGGTAATTTTTATTTGATTCTCGAACCACTCAAAAATCTGAGGTGGCGTAATAATTTCGGTATCAGGTATAGCAGTTGGTCTTATCGGGGATATGTTCCTGCATATAATTTGAACGGTAGTACCGAAGTTAAATATCGGAATACCGTGACCCAACAAGGAGGCATGGGGCTCGGTTGGCAGTTTGAAAGTACGCTTTCGTATGATTTCTCGATAAATAACCAACATAAGTTTTCGGCCCTTTTAGGAACTACGATAGATAAATCTGGTTTGGGAGAAAATTATTCCGGGTCGAACGAAGATGTTGAATTTGACGATTTCTTCCATGCCTATTTGGGAAACGCCAAGACCGTAGAAAAGGGGAGAACTACTCTTTCGGGTTCGGCGTGGGGTGTGTCGACATTAGCCTCTTTCTTCGGTCGCATCAATTATGATTATCAAAACAAGTATATGGCGACTGTCATTATGCGTGCCGATGGGTCTTCCAATTTCGCCAGAGGGCATCGGTGGGGATATTTCCCTTCGGTATCGGCTGGGTGGAATGTCACGGAAGAGGAATTTATGGAAGATGCAAAATCGGTGTTGAATTACTTGAAAATCCGCGCCAGTTGGGGAGAGAACGGAAATAACAAGCTCGATGCGTTTCGTTATTTA